>Ga0265293_10004864_pt1 | contig 23130 bp, 19 predicted proteins | sample Munlanlewell138R_FD_192505 | JGI IMG/M metagenome (GOLD analysis project Ga0265293, IMG submission 192505) | Leachate microbial communities from a municipal landfill in Southern Ontario, Canada - Leachate well 138R | ecosystem: Engineered > Solid waste > Landfill > Unclassified | place: Canada... | reverse complement strand
ATAGCTTGGGCTATGGCGAGCATTTGCAACGCGGAGTGGGCGGGTTTGGGCGGTCAAAGCGGGCATGAGGGATTCTTTCTCAATCTCTCAGATGCCGATGACGGCCACCGTCTTGCTGATGACGTGCTCTTCCAGTGTTTCCCAGCCGCCCTCGGTGCCCAGCCCCGAATCCTTGACGCCGCCAAAGGGCAGCTCGCCGGTGGGCGCCGCGGCCTGGTTGATCCACAGCATGCCCGCTTCGACGCGCTCGGACAGCGTCTGCACGTTCTTGAACGAGCGGGTGAATGCGTACGCCGACAGGCCGTAGGGCAGGCGGTTGGCTTCGGAAATGGCCTCGTCCAGGTTCTGGAACGCACGCAGCCCGGCAATGGGACCAAACGGCTCTTCGTTGAACAGCAGCGAGTCCATGGGTGCGTCGGTGACCAGCGTCGGCGCAAAGAAGTTGCCAGCGTCGCCCACGCGCTTGCCGCCGGTGGCTATGGTGCCGCCGCGGCTCCGGATGTCCTCGACAAAGCGCTCCATCGCGTGCAGCCGCCGCTCGTTGGCCAGCGGCCCCAGCTCGGTGTCCTCCTGCATGCCGTCGCCCACGCGGATCTGCTCGGACAGCGCCACGTACGCCCGCTCGAAGTCCCGCACCAGCGATTCATGAACCAGGTAGCGCGTCGGCGCAATGCAGACCTGCCCGGCGTTGCGGTGCTTCATGCCGCCGGTGAGCCGGACCGCCAGTTCCACGTCGGCGTCTTCGGCAACGATGACCGGCGAGTGCCCGCCCAGCTCCATGACCACCCTTTTCATGTGCGCGCCGGCCTTGGCCGCAAGCTGCTTGCCCACGGCAATCGAGCCCGTAAAGCTGACCAGGCGAATCACCGGGTGCGCGATGAGATGGTCGGAGATGTCGGCCGGGTTGCCGTAGACCAGCCCGACCACGCCCGGCGGCACGCCGGCGTCGACAAAGCACTGCAGCAGCGCGGCCGGTGAGGCCGGTGTTTCCTCCGGCGCCTTGCACAGGAACGAGCAGCCGGTTGCCAGCGCCGGCCCGATCTTGCGCGTGACCTGGTTGAGCGGGAAATTCCACGGCGTGAACGCGGCCACCGGACCTATGGGCTGCTTGAGCACCATCTGGTGACTGGCCATGTTGGCGCCCGGCACGATGCGCCCGTAAACACGCCGGCCCTCGTCGGCAAACCACTCGATCATGTTGGCGCAGGCGCGTGCTTCGCCGCGGGCCTGCGCCAGCGGCTTGCCCTGCTCCTGCGTCATGAGCGCGGCAATCGTGTCGGCCCGCTCGCGCAGCAGGCTGGCTGCGGCGCGCATGATCTGCTGGCGCTTGACGGTGGACGTGGACCGCCAGACCTCAAAACCTTTCTGCGCCGCTTCAAGCGCCGCGTCCAGGTCGGCGCGGCTGGCGCAAGCCACCTGGCCAATCACGGCGTCGGTGGCCGGATTCAGCACGTCCAGCGTGCGGCCATCGGCAGCGTCCCGCCACGCGTTGTTGATCAGCAGGCGGGTGTCGGGGTAGTGCGGGGTGCGGGGGTTTGTGTTCATTGCAGCGGTCTTTCTTGGAGCGGGGACCGGCGCAGCCAGCGCGATGCCCCGTTGCGGTCAGTGTAGTGCTTTCACATGGATCGCGAGCGCCGCGGCAGCTGGCGTCTTGCTGCGGGTCGGAGCGAGCCCCTCGTGTCAGCCGCTGCCTTCGGGCACCAGGATGACCGAACCCTGCGTCTTGCGGCTTTCCAGGTCGCGCTGCGCCTGCGCTGCCTCGCGCAGCGGGTAGACCGTCGGCGCGTCCACCGATATGCTGCCGCGCTCGACCATGCCGAACACGTCGCGCGCTGCGGCAAGCAGCTCGGTGCGGTCGGCGGTGTAGTGCGCAATTGACGGCCGCACAAAGTAAACGGAGCCCTGCGCGCCCAGTGTGGCCGGCGCAATGGGCGCGACCGGTCCGGACGACTCGCCAAACGAGACCAGCGTGCCGCGCGGCCGCAGCGCCCGGATGGAGTCTGCGATCGTGCTCTGGCCCACCGAGTCGTAGACCACGTCGACGCCGCGGCCGCTGGTGATTTCCAGCACGCGCTCCAGGACCGGCTCGTTGCTGTAGTTGATGGTCCACGTGCAGCCCAGGCGGCGCGCGCGCTTGGCCTTGTCGTCGCTGCCGACGGTGCCGATCACACTGGCGCCCACATGCGCCAGCCACTGCACGGCAAGTGAACCCACGCCGCCTGCGGCTGCATGCCACAAGACGATGTCGTCCACGCCGATGCGACGGCAGCGGCGGATCAGGTACTCGACCGTCAATCCCTTGAAGATCACCGCCGCCGCGGTCTGGCTGCTCACGCCATCGGGGACCGGCACCACGCGCGCCGCGGCAATGCACCGCGCCGTGCCGTACGCGCCGGGTGCTCCGCCCACGTACGCCACCCGGTCGCCCACGGCGAAGTCGGTCACGTCGGCGCCCACGGCGGTCACCACGCCAGCACCTTCAACGCCCAGACCGCTTGGCAGCGCCAACGGCCTGCCGTAGATCCCCTTGCGGTGGTAGATGTCGATGTAGTTGACGCCGATGGCTTCGTGCCGGATCGCGACTTCGCCGGCCTGCGGCGCCAGCTCGGGCAGGGCCTGCCATTGCAGGACGTCCGGCTCGCCAAAGGCGGAAATGATGAAACGACCGCTGGGTTCAGACACGTGGTTGCTCCTCTTGCTGGCCGTGCACGGCGCGCCGTGCCCATGCATAAACAGGATTGTTGCCGGCCCCTGGCGGTCGCCGCATCGGGTCAGCGTCAGCCTGGACTCAGGCGAGACAGGCGCCTGCCGGCGTCCGTTGCAAGCATACCGCAGTCTTTTGCATGCAACAGGCAGCTGGCGACCCATTTACACTACGCTGTGATGCAGACTTCGCTGTCAGCAAACCAGACGCGCCCGATGCGTTCGCGCCGCAGCGCATGGGCCGAAACGCCGGCGTCAACGCTGTGGCGGATGGCGGCGGTTTGCCTGGCCTGGGCGCTCCTGACCACCTGGTACAGCGGCAACCTGGACCGCTACCACGACATGCTGGAGAACTATGCATGGTCGTGGCCGCTGGCCTGGGGCACGCACAAGCACCCGCCGCTGTTTTCCTGGGTGGTGGGGATCTGGTTCTCCGTCATGCCGCAGTCCGACGGCGCGTACCGGCTGCTCTCGTATGCCAACGTGCTGGTGGGTCTGTGGGGCGTTCGTGCGCTGGGCAGGCGGCTGGGCCTGCACGCACTCGCCGACTGGGGTGCCTTGCTGCTGCTCTGGTCCATCCCCTACACCAACATGGCCGGCAAGTTCAACGCCAACACGCAGCTGCTGTCGTTGTGGCCGTGGGCCGCTGCGCTGCTGCTGGCCAGCTGGCAGGAGCGCGGCGCACGCGGCGCGCTGCTCAGCATCTTGCTGGGGTTGGTCGCGGCGGCCTGCGTGCTGGCCAAGTACTTCAGTGGCCTGCTGCTGGCCGGATTCCTGGTTCCCACGTTGTTGCATCCGCAAGGCCGCGCCTGGTTGCGCACGCCGCGGCCCTACCTCGCGCTGCTGGTGTTCGGGCTGGCGTTGCTGCCGCATCTGGCATGGCTGGCTGCGCATGGCTGGCCCACGCTTGAATACGCCATGGAGCAGGGCGGCAAAGGGCGTGACTGGTCGCATCTGCTGCGCTTTGCGCTGGCGCCGCTGTTCTACTGGCTGCCGGCCTGGCTGCTCACCTGCCTGATCTGGGCCGCCCGGCACGCACGGCAGACTGGCGCCACGCTGGCGCAAACCGCGCCGCGCTTCCTTGTGGCAAGCTGGCGGCCGCACGGCGCGGGCGACGTGCTGTTCTGGCTGGCCTTCACGCCGTGGGCGCTGGCGCTGGGCTTTGGCCTGGCGGCTGTGGTCGAGCTGTCCACCCCGTGGGCGATTCCCATCGGATACGCGTTTGCGCTGCTGTGGCTGCGCAACCTGGACCGGCTCAGTCCGGTGGCCACGGCAGACGTGCTCATGTGGTTCCGCAAGCTGTGGTGGCCGTTGCTGGGCGTCGTGCTCGTGCTGGGCGCCGTGCTGATCGCGGTGCGTGCCGAATCGGGCAATTTGCGCTACTATCGACCCACGCGGCTGGCGGCAGAGGAGATCCTGCGTGCATGGCATGCGCGCCACCCGGGCCAGACGCTGCAATGGGTGGGCGGCGCGTGGGCAGAAAATGCCATGCTGTCGTTTTACGTGCAGCCGCGGCTGCGCACGCTGCCGGGCGTCCCGGACGGCCCGCAGGCGCGCGTGTACGGTGCCGCAGGGCACTGGCAGCAGAACCAGGGTTTGCTGCTGTGTCCGCGCGGGCCCAGTGCTGGCGCCACGGTGACGCCATGCGAGCAGGAAGCCCGCGCTTGGCTGCGGGCGCGTGGCTTGCCCGATACCGAGCACCTGCTGGCCGTGCAGCGCAGCGGCTGGCGTTTCCCCAAGCCCGTTTCATTTACCTATGCCGTGTTTGACGTGCCTCCCATTGATGCAAGCAAAGACCGGTCAGCAAGTGCTCCAGGCCCGGCGCCATCATGACTGAGATGGCCGCCGGGCCGGTCGGTGATGGCGTGCCGCCACGTCCGCCGCTGAAGCTCAGCTGCGTCGTCCCCGCGTACAACGAGGCAGCCAACCTCGCATTCTTCCTGCACGCGCTGGCCGATGCCGCGCGGTCCATCACCCCGGATTTCGAACTGGTGCTCGTTGACGATGGCAGCCAGGATGAAACGCAGGCCGTGGCGCGACAGCTCGCGGCGGAGCTGCCGCTGCGCTACGTGGTGTTGTCGCGCAACTTTGGCAAGGAAGCGGCGCTGTCCGCCGGGATAGACCGCGCGCGGGGCAACGCGGTGGTCCTCGTCGACGCCGATTTCCAGCATCCGCTGGAGCTGCTGCAGCAAATGCACGAGCTGTGGCAGGTTGGGTACGACATGATTTACGGCGTCATTGCCGACCGCGGCGATCAAAGCAGCGTCAAGCGCCTGGGCATTGACTTGTTCTACAAGCTGCTCAACGCCGGCAACCGCGTCCGCATCCCGCCAAACGCAGGTGATTTCCGCTGGATGGACCGCAAGGTGGTCGATGCGCTGCGCGAGCTGCCCGAGCGCAACCGCTTCATGAAGGGCTTGTACGCCTGGGTCGGCTTCCGCACCGCCGCGCTGCCCTTTGTTCCGGAGCCGCGTGCCGCCGGCACGTCCAGATTCAACCTGCGCCGGCTCGGCTCGCTGGCCTTGCTGGGCCTCACGTCATTCACCACGCTGCCGCTGCGGCTGCTCGGTCTGCTGGGCGGCGGCATTGCGGTGCTTGCCATCGGGTACGGGTTGTGGATCGTGGTCCGCACGCTGCTTTTTGGCGGTGACCTGGCCGGCTGGCCCACGCTGGCCGTGGCGATCATGCTGTTTTCCGGCGTGCAATTGATCTCCATTGGCGTGCTGGGCGAGTACATCGGCAAGATCTACGACGAAGTCAAGCAGCGCCCCACGTACATCGTTGCCCGCGATGAAGACCACAGCCCCTGGCGCGACGCCGAATGACCGGCCTGGCGCGGGTGCGCGCATTGCCGCAGCTGCTGCAGTTCGGGCTGGTGGGCGCAGCCGCTGCGGCCACGCACCTGGCCTGCGTGCTGGTGCTGGTGGCCGGCGCGGGGATGGCACCGCTTGTGGCCAACGTGCTCGCGTTTGCGGTGGCCTTTGTCGTCAGCTACCAGGGCCATGCCCGCTTGACCTTCGGCGCGGCGCAGGCACGCGGATGGCCCAGCCTGTGGCGTTTCCTCGCGGTTGCCAGCACGTCGTTTGCCGTCAACGAGCTGCTGTACTGGCTGGCGCTGGACTGGCTGCACTGGCATTACTTCTGGAGTCAGGCCGGAATCCTGTTGCTGGTGGCGGCCGGAACGTTCCTGTCAAGCAAGTTCTGGGCGTTTCGCCCGCGCCTTCCGGGCTGACATGAACAGCCAGCGGCCCGCGCGCGAAATCACGGTCTGCGCCGATGACTACGCGCTGAGCCCGCAGGTCGACCAGGCGGTGCTGCTGCTTGCCCGCCGCGCACGCCTCTCGGCCACCACGTGCATGAGCACGTCGCCGCGCTGGCCGGCCGCTGCGGCGGCGCTGCGGCCGCTGCGCTCCGTGCTGGAAGTGGGGCTGCATTTCAACCTGACCGAGAGCCATGGCGGCGCCGTGGCGGTGCGCGGGCTCAAGCGGGTCATTGTCAGCAGCTACACGCGCCAGCTCGCGCCCGGCGCGCTGCGCGACGCCTGGCGCAGGCAGCTGGATGCGTTCGAGGACGCGCTGGGAACACCGCCCGACTTCATCGATGGCCACCAGCACGTGCACCAGCTGCCCGGCGTGCGCGGCGCGTTGCTATCCGAGCTGCGGTCCCGCTACCTTGCGTGCCAGATGCCGTGGCTGCGCTCGACCGTTCCCGCCGGCGGGCTGGCCAGGCAGCCCAAGGCCGCGCTGGTGGCGTTGCTGGGTGGCCGGGCGGCGACGCGACTGTGGCGCGGCGCCAGTATGCGCTGCAACGCAGGCTTTGCCGGCGTCTACGGCTTTGACGCGCCGGATGCCGCGGCGTACGGTGCGCGCGTGCGGCGCTGGTTGCAGGCGCTGCCCGACGGCGGGCTGCTCATGTGCCACCCGGCCACGGAGGCGGAGCCAGGCGACGCCATCGGCCGCCAGCGCGCGGTGGAATACGCGTTTTTCATGTCCGACGCGTTCCCGGCGCTGCTTGAGGCCACCCGTTGCAGCGTGCGCCGCCGCGCCGGCGCGCCTCATTGAGCGGGCCGCGGCTGCTGCTTGCGCAGCGCGCAACCGGCCGTTGCGGTTGAAGTAACAAAATAGCGCCCGATATGTATATATGAACATATGAATGACGCCACTCAGCGCACAGGAGGAAAATTGAGGATGCCTGTACACCAGGTTTTTGACGGGCAGCGCGTGCCGGTCAAGATCTGGACCGACGACATCAACGAAAAAGCGCGCCAACAGCTGGCCAACATCGCCACGCTGCCCTTCATTCACAACCACGTTGCGGCCATGCCCGATGTCCACCTGGGCAAGGGCGCAACCATAGGGTCGGTCATTGCCACCGACAACGCCATCATTCCGGCGGCGGTGGGCGTTGACATAGGCTGCGGCATGGTTGCCGCGCGCCTGTCCCTGACCGCCAGCGACCTGGACGAGCGATCCTTGAAAAAGGTCTTTGACCAGATCTCGCGCGACGTGCCGGTGGGGTTTGCCCAGCACCCGGACGACCGCGTCCTGGCCGACGCGGCACGCCCGTTCAAGAAGGGGCTGGACGCCATCATCCAGCGCCACCCGCAGGTGATGAAGCGCATGGGCCGGCGCTCCAGGTGGACGCACCAGATGGGCACGCTGGGCGGGGGCAACCACTTCATCGAGGTCTGCCTGGACGAGAGCGACCGGGTCTGGGTCATGCTGCACTCGGGCAGCCGCGGCATAGGCAACGCGCTGGCCAGTCACTTCATCGCGCTGGCCAAGCGGGACATGGAGCGCCATGACATCCACCTGCCCGACCGCGACCTGGCGTACCTGGAAGAAGGCAGCAAGCACTTTGACGATTACATCGAAGCCGTCGATTGGGCGCAGGACTACGCGTTTGCCAACCGGCAGGCCATGCTGGAGCTGGTGCTGGCCGGGATGGCGCGCCACCTGCCGGCGTTCGAGGTGACGTCGCAGGCCGTGAACTGCCACCACAACTACGTGGCCCGCGAGTTCCACTACGGGGCGCGGGTCTGGGTCACGCGCAAGGGCGCCATCCGCGCCCGCGAGGGCGACCTGGGCATCGTCCCCGGCAGCATGGGCGCGCGCAGCTACATCGTTCGCGGCAAGGGCAACCCCGAGAGCTTCCACTCCAGCGCGCATGGCGCCGGCCGCCGCATGAGCCGGACCGAGGCCAAGCGCCGCTTCACCGAGGCCGACCTGCGGCAGCAGACGCAGGGCGTGGTCTCGCGCAAGGACAGGGGCGTGATCGACGAAATCCCGGGGGCGTACAAGGACATCGACGCGGTCATGGCCAACCAGGGCGACCTGACCGAGGTGGTGCACACGCTGCGGCAGGTGGTCAACGTCAAGGGCTGACGCCCGGCAGGAAAACCCGCAATGATCTACCTCTGGCTGGGTGTTGCGGCCCTGATGTTCGGCCTGTACAACGTTTTCATCAAGTTGTCGTCCGACCACATCCACGCTGTTTTTGGCGCTGTGGTGTTGCAGTTCGTGGCCGCCTTCATGGGCCTGGCCGTGCTGCTTTGGCTGTACAAAAGCAGTGCGGCCGAGATCTCCATCACCGGGCGCGGGCTGGCCTGGTCCGCGCTCGCGGGCGTGGCCATAGGCCTGGTCGAGATCCTGAGCTTCGTCATCTATGGCCGCGGGCTGGCCGTGGCCGTCGGCAACCCGCTCATCGTCGGCGGCTCGCTGGTCGTGACCACCGGCGTCGGCCTGGTGCTGCTGCGCGAGCACTTCAACGCCATCCAGTTTGCCGCCATTGCGCTGATCATGCTCGGCATCGCCCTGCTGGTCTGGCAGGCTGCGCAGGCGGGGAACAGCGGGCCGTGAAAAGTGCAGGAGCATCGCGCGGCGCTGGCGGCTCATGAAGGTTGGGCGTCAAGCGTTGAGCGAATGGCGAGCGCTACGCCCAACGCTGGGCGCAATTCGCGCAAGCTCTTCACCCGTCATGCGCTTGGGTATTGTTCGGCGTCGTTTCCAATCGGGATGAATTTTCTGAACGGGAGCAGCGCCAGCGGAACATGGTGAAATCGCCTAAAATCTTGCCGCCGCAGCTGCTTCACGCGAAGCGGTCCCTCCATGCTCAGCACGCTGCGCGCCGTCACGTCCCTCCTCGTCAGTACCGCGTTCCTGATGGCCAGCATAGGCCTGCTGGGGACGCTGATCCCGCTGCGCGGTGCGGAATTCGGCTTTTCCGAGACGCTGCTGGGCGCGCTGGCCTGGGCGTATTACGCGGGTTTTCTGGTAGGCACGTACACCATGCCGCGCCTGGTGCGGCGCGTGGGACACATTCGCGTGTTCGCGTTTGGCACGGCCTGCGCAGCCATGGTTGCGCTGCTGCACGCGCTGGCAGGCTGGCCGTGGCTCTGGCTCTTGCTGCGCTTTGCAGGCGGCATCGTCATGGTGGGGCTGTACACCATCATCGAGAGCTGGCTCAACGCGCGCGCCTCGGCCGCCCAGCGCGGTGCCATATTTGCCATTTACATGACGGTGAACTCCGGCGCGCTGGCGTTTGCGCAGCCGCTGTTGTTCATAGCGGGCGCCCCGTTCGTGCTGTTCACGGTGGCGGCGCTGCTGGCGCTGCTTGCTGCGATCCCGGTGGTGCTGACGCACCAGCCGCAGCCGGAGGTGCAGGAGGCGCCCCGGCTCGCGCTGCGGCGCGTGCGCGAGATCGCGCCCACGGCGGCCGTGGGCGCGCTGCTGGCCGGCCTGGCGCTGGGTGCTTTTTTTGGCCTGGCCCCGGTCTACGCCAGCCAACTGGGCTTTGACACCGTCCAGATTGGCACGTACATGGCGTCCGGCATCCTGGGGGGTGCATTGCTGCAGTGGCCCATAGGCTATGCCTCCGACCGCATAGACCGGCGCCTGATGCTGGCGCTGGTGGGCGCCGCCGCGTTCGTGCTCGCGCTGGCCGTTGCGTACGTTGGCGACCGCCCGCAGCCGGCCATGGTTCTCATTTTTGCGTACGGCGGCATGGCGTTTGCCGTCTATCCCATGGCGGTCACGCACCTGGTCGACTACCTGGAGCCGCGTGAACTGCTGGGCGCCAGCAGCAGCGTCTACCTCTTGTACGGCGCGGGCTCGGCCATGGGACCGCTGCTGGCGGGCATCGGAATGGATAGGCTGGGCGCGCAGGTGTTGCCGCACTGGTTTGCGCTCAACGGCGCGCTGCTCGCGCTGTACGCGGGCTACCGCTACCATGCGTACAGCCGCGAGCTGGTGCGGGACAGCAAGTTCCACCCGCTCGCTGCGCGCACCACCGCCACTGCGCCCCAAGCCGTGCATGCGCAACCGCCTGAGGAGCAGACTGCTGGCCAATGAGCGCAAGTGGCAGGGCAGCGGCGGCGGACTTTCGGCGCATGACGGATGAAGCGGTTGAGCGTATTGCGTTGAGCGTCCAGCGAATAGCTCATGCCGCACCACGCCCAACGCTTGACGCCAAACCTTCATGAGCCTCCGCAGGCGGCTTTCATCAAAGACCCGCAAGGGCCAAGATCATCAGTCATCCGGTGCGCTGGCAATACTTGCCAATCTGGCGTGTTTTTGCCTTTCGTGTTCCGGCGTATGGATTCTGGTTGCGGCACGCATCAGTCGAGTTGCGGCCGCGCCGGTGCTCGGGCCGCGCCCGGCTCTTCGCCGGCTATGGGGCGGATCAGGTAGAAGATGACGGGCCGGGAACTGCCCGAGATCATCAGTTGCTGGCCGCCGCGCACGAACTTCAGCTGCGTGCCCTGGTCTTCTTGCAGTTGCCAGCCTGGCAGGCGCGACGGATCGCGGTAGAAGCCGAGCGCCTGGTCACCTGGCTCGCTCAGGTCAAAGACCCAGGCCGGCCCGGACGGCCCCAGGCCGGACGCCAGCGCCTTGGCCGATGTGATCGCCGGGTGCGGTTCAACCTGGATTCAGCAGTCGAACGCTGCTTGGTGTGCATATCTTGTTGTGATCAAAGGAAAAGCCAAGTTTGCACAAGCACACCATTTTGGTGGCCACGCTATGCGCTCGATCGCACAGCGCTGGACGCGCCATGCTGCGTTGCTCCGCCTTGCAGACAGTAGTCTGCCGCGTTGTCGCGTCTTGCCTGGCACGCCCATCGCAGCACGCTCGAACGCATCCAACTGCTGAATCTAGGAGTCTGCCGGGCTTTGGCGATCGTAGCGTTCTCGAAGAGCGGCGAAGCCAACCGAGTGGGAAAGCGAGGACAGTTTTGTTTGATTTTGAGGCGCATAGCCCAGCTATGCAACGAAAAAGCGGGCAAAAATGGACCGCTTGTCCCACCGGCGCAGTAGATTGGACCAAAGTCCGACAGGCTCCTGGGTTCAATGCCGGCCGCCTGCAAGCGCCGGGACGCGCCATGTTCAACGCCCATCACCCCCAGCGTTGCTGCCGCAAGCAGCGCGCCGAGCACGAATCCGCCACGTGCGCGCCAATCGGGAGGCACCGTGCGCCAGCCCAGCTTGAAGCAGATCCCGGTGAGGAGCAGGAAGCACAAAAGGAGGAATTGGAGCATGCGGTTCTCTCAGCTGAACCCGTCACGCCAGTCGGGGTTGGTGACTGTATTTGCGTGACGTTGCGATCCTGGGTCGTCGCAGCCACGCGGCATGGACATAATGAAGCTTATTTTCCTGCTCAATTGGCGTTTCACGCATGGGATGCCCGCTCCGGACAAGAAACATGTTGATCTTGCAGCGCACCGCCCGCCGGATGGCGATGATACCCGCAGCAACAGGCCGCGCGGTCCTGGTTGGTGCGGAGCCCCGGTTGGGCCCGGCGCCAGCGGCGAGGTCGAGGCATCCTGCGTCATGACCCGTTTCGCTCGTGCGCGCCGCCGCATGCAAGGACTGGGTTGATGCCCGGTCCATGCGTGCTGCGCGTGCGGTCCCATGCTCAGGCAGCCGGCTTCCTGCTCTGGCTGTTGGCGGTGGTGTGCTGGCTGGCGGGCTGCACGGTCCAGCCGGCGGCACCCGTGCCGGGCACCCAGGACAAGCTCGCGGACTACGCAAGAGTCGCCGGGGCGATCCGGTCGCGGTATGACCAGGCGCTGCCCAGCCTGCCCCTGAGCAAGCAACGCCACTATGCCCAGCGGCTGTACCGGCTCACCGGGGAGTCCCGCTACCTGCCCATCATCCGTGCCCACGGCCAGCGATTGCTGAGCCGGATCGATGCCGAGATCCAGGCGCTGGGCGTGCCAGGCCATGCCGAGCGTCGCGCTGCGGAGAGCTTGGCAGCGTATCCGGTGCGGACTCAAAAGCAGCGTCGCCGCAAGCAGATGCGGGCGCGATGGGGGCAGGTCATTTACGCCGAGAACCTCGTATTTGACCTGGTCCAGGCCAAGTACCATGGCCTGTTGAACAATGAAGCGCTGCCCGGGCACCAGCGGGCACTGGATTACCTGGCCGGTGTTGACTTTCGCAGCTTCGTGCTCGATCCCGGCGTCCTCGCCGTGTATGCCGCGCAGGTGGCCAACCTCACGTACTATCTTCACGGCCTGGGCATCATCGACCTGCGCCGCGACGTGATTGCCGCGTTTCGCCGGAAGTATCCGCCGCAACGCGACCGGTTGCTCACGGATGCGGAATATCGCAACAAGATCTATGGCATGACGCATTTCGTCATTGCCGCCAGCGACTATTACCAAAAGCCGGTCTCGGCCGGCGAGTTTCGCTGGGTGCTCGACGAGTTCGAGGCCAGCGTGGACCAGATCCTGGCGCGTACCAAGGAAGACATCTACACCGAGGTGGGCATCAGCTTCCTGCTGGCTGGCCAGGCGCGTCATCCGGTTGTCACGCGCCTGCGCGATGAGCTGGTCGGCGCCTTTGACCCGGCAGCGCAGATGATCCCGTCCGAGCAGGGTGAAACCGACCTGGCCGCCGGCGAGCATCGCAATGTACTGGCCATCATGCTGCTGGACTGGCCTGGGCAACTTCATCCCGGTCCCGTCCTCGACCCGCGGCTGCTGCACGCGCAGTAGCCCATTGCCGCCGCAAGAATGCGTCACCCGGCGGCCGGCTTCCGTCATCCGCCCAGGCTGGGTTCCTCAGCCAGACTGAATTCGGCCGGCAAGGGGGACTCTGATTCTGTCGCGCGGCACTTCGCGCTGGCAGGCGGGCCAGCGCATCGGCACGACGCCCGGCCAGGCTATGTCTCGTCGTTGTGTTTCGGCTCGCCCGGCTCGACGCCCACGCGGTCCGTGCTGCGAATCTGCAGCGCCTCCAGGAATCGCGACACCATGTTGTACGCCGCCGCGGTGGCCGTCAGTTCAACCAGTTCTTGTGCGTCAAAATGGGGACGCAGCGCGTCAAACACGGGATCGGGCACCTGGATCTGGCGGGTCATGGCGTCGGTGTACGCGAGCACGGCTCGCGCGCGCGCATCAAACAGCGCGGCATCGGGCCGTTCCTGCGCCAGCGCGTCGATCTGCTGCCGGCTCAGTCCCTCGCGCAGCGCGATCGGTGCGTGCTGGTCGGCCTCGTACGGCGCCCGGTTCAGGTGCGCAATGCGCAGGATCACCAGTTCCCGGATGCTGCCGCTCAGCGTGGTCTGCTGGCGGATGCGCGTCAGGTAGTCCAGCCAGCCTTCGGCCACGGGCCTGCTGTGCAGCAGCATGCGGTACAGGTGCAGCACGGTGCCGCGCTCGCCGGCCACGCGTTGCACCAGCTCCTGCAGCTGCGGTGCATGGATATCGGCATAGTCGATGCGGGCCATCGCGTTCAGTCCCCGGCTTTCATGCTGGCAGTACCTGCCCGGTGGTTTTCACGAAGCGCTCGACAATCTCGTTGATGTCGCTTTCGTCGCAGATGAATGGGGGCGCCAGCAGCACGTGGTCGCCGCGGATGCCGTCGATGGTGCCACCTGCGGGATACGTCATCAGTCCGTTGGCCATGGCGCGCTGCTTGAACAGCGCATGCGTCCTGCGCGCCGGGTCCAGCGGCGCCTTGCTGGCCTTGTCCCGGACGAATTCCACCCCCACGAACAGGCCGCGGCCGCGGATGTCTCCCACGTTGGGGTGCGGGTCCAGCCGCTCGTGCAACTGCGCGCGCAACTGGTTGCCGCGCGCCAGCACGTTGTCCAGGAGCTGGTCGCGTTCGATGATGCGCTGTACCGCCAGCGCCGCTGCGCTGGCCGTGGCGTGTCCCATGTAGGTGTGGCCGTGCTGGAAGTAGCCGCTGCCGTGCACGACCGTGTCGTAGATCGTGTCGCTCACCAGCATCGCGCCTATGGGCTGGTAGCCGGCGCCCAGTCCCTTGGCCAAGGTGATCAGGTCCGGTGCAACGCCGTCTTCGGCACAGGCAAACAGATGCCCGGTGCGCCCCATGCCGGACATGATCTCGTCCAGGATGAGCAGCACGCCGTAGCGGTCACAGACCTCGCGCACGCGCTTGAAGTAGCCGGGTACCGGGGGTTGCGCGCCCAGCGTCGAACCCACCACCGTCTCGGCGACGAAGGCAATGACCCGCTCCGGCCCGATGGCCTGGATGGTGTGCTCCAGCTCGTCGGCCAGCCGCTGCGCGTACTGCCCTTCGGTTTCCTGCGGCCGCAGGCCACGGTAGGGATAGCAGGGCGAGACGTGTTCTGCCGGCGCCAGCAGCGGCAGGTAGGGCTCGCGCCGCGGCATGTGTCCGCCCACCGACAGCGCGCCCAGCGTGTTGCCGTGGTAGCTCTGGTGCCGCGCAATGAACACGCTGCGCGAGCGCTCGCCGCGCTCGACGAAGTACTGCCGTGCCAGCTTCAGCGCCGCCTCCATGGCTTCGGAGCCGCCGGAGAGGAAATACACGTGGCGCAAATCGCCGGGCGCGCGTGCGGCCAGGAAGTCCGCCAGCTCTTCGCTGGCCCGGGTCGAGAAGAACGACGAGTGCACGTACGCCATGTCATCGAGCTGTGCCCGGATCGCCGCGATCACTTCCGGATGGCCGTAGCCCAGGCAGCAGACCGCGGCACCGCTGGAGCCGTCAATGTAGGCGTTGCCGTCGGCGTCAAAGACGCGGATGCCCTCGCCGCGGACCGCCACTGGCAGCTTGTGCAGCGGCTTGCGATGAAAAATGTGCGTCACGCTGGGTTCCCGTCAGCCTGAATTGTTTACCTGCTCCGGATTCTATGATACAAACGTCTCAATTGCAGCAAAACAGGAACAGTTGACTTGTCGCGGACTTGCAGCATGCCATCATGAACACGGCCCCTTCGTCCCTGGAAGACCTCATCGAGCGCCTGCGCAGCGATCATGCGCGCCTGAGTCCCCAGTTGCAACGCGGGGCGCGCTACGTGATCGACCACCCGACCGAGGTGTCGACGCTGTCGATGAGAAAGGTGGCGGCGTGTGCGGGCGTGCGCCCGGCCACGCTGTCCAGGCTGGCGCAAAGCCTCGGGTATGCGGGCTGGCCGCAGCTCAAGGCGCTGTTCAGCCAGGAGCTGCGCGTCATGCCCGAGAGCTATGCCCAGCGTGCGCGCGCGCTGCTGGCCGGGCGCCGCGCCAGCCCGGACCGCTCGCTGCTGGACACCCGCGTCCAGGCCGACAACCTGCTGTCGCTGGAGATTGACAACGCGGAGGCCCTGCCGCAAGCGGTGGCGCTGCTGCAGGGCGCCGGCCGGGTCATTGTTGCCGGGTTCCGCTCCTCGTATCCGATCGCGTTCGGCTTTCGCTACCTATACAGCCTGTTTCGGCCCAACGTGCACCTGCTTGACAGCTCGGTGGGCGCACTGGACCACGAACTGCGCTACCTGCAGCCCAGCGACGTCATTGTCATCATCACGTACGCGCCGTACACGCGCGAGGTGCTCGACGTGACGCGCGCCGCCACGCGCCAGGGCAGCCCCTTCATCGCGGTCTGCGACAGCCGGCTCGCGCCGGTGGCCAGAGGGGCCCGCTGCGTGCTCATGTTCCGCACGCAGAGCACGTCGTTTTTCCCGTCCACCGTTGCGGCGCAGGCGCTGGTCGAGCTGCTTGCACAGCAACTGCTGGTGCGCGCGGGCGCCGGTGCGGTGGACGACCTGGAACGCGTGGAAGCGCAGTTGCATGCCAGCGGAGCCTACCTGTGAAGACGCGCGCACGCCGCGTCGGGTCCAGCTTTGCGTGGCGCGACGGCGCAACCGTTTCCCCGTGGGCGCGGCAGTTTGTGCTGCCGCACCCTTCATCAACCTTGCCAACCACCACAAGAGGAGCATTGTCATGCGCAAGTTGAAAATCCTGGCGGCCATCATCACGGCCGGCATCGCATGGGCCAACGTACCGGCGCAGGCACAGACCCAGTTCGTGACCATAGGCACCGGCGGCGTGACCGGCGTTTACTACGCGGCCGGCGGCGCCATCTGCCGCCTCGTCAACAAGGACCGGGCTGAAACCGGCATTCGCTGTTCGGTCGAGAGCACCGGCGGCTCGGTCTACAACGTCAACACCATCCGTGCCGGAGAGCTGGACATAGGCGTGGTCCAGTCCGACGTGCAGTTCAATGCGTCCCATGGTGAGGTCCAGTTCGAGAAGCAGGGCGCCATGGAGGACCTGCGCGCGCTGTTTTCTTTGCACCCCGAGCCGCTGGTCGTCGTGGCGCGCAAGGACGCCAACATTGAAAGTTTCGAGCAGTTCAAGGGCAAGCGCTTCAACGTCGGCAACCCCGGTTCGGGGCAGCGAGCCACGGTCGAGGTGCTGCTGCCGGCGCTGGGCATGAAGATGTCCGATTTTTCGCTGGTCTCCGAGCTCAAGGCCGACGAGCAGGGCACCGCGCTGTGCGACAACAAGATCGACGGCTTTGCCTATACCGTGGGCAACCCCTCGGCCAACATCCAGGACGTCACCACCACCTGCGGCGCGCAGCTGGTCAACGTGGCCGGCCCCAAGATCGACGACCTTGTGGCGCAGCACCCCTACTACGCCACGGTGACAATTCCGGGCGGCATGTACAAGGACAACCCGGACCCGACCACCACGTTTGGCGTCCTGGCCACGGTGGTGTCGTCGGCCAAGACGTCGCCGGACCTGGTGTACCAGGTGGTCAAGGCCGTGTTTGACAACTTTGACGAGTTCAAGAAGCTCCATCCCGCCTTCGAGCACCTGGAGGCCGAGCAGATGCTGCACGCGGGGCTGTCGGTTCCGCTGCACGAAGGCGCCGTGCGCTACTACAAGGAACGCGGCTGGATGTAATCCAACCGACGCGGCCGCACCGCGCCCGCCAGGCGCGGTGCCTCGCGGCTGAGCGCGCACAAGACGCGCCACCCCTTTGCCGGAGACAAAGCAATGGCCGAAGCCAGCCAGGGACCATCGACCGCGCCGGGGTTGTCGGACGCGCAGCTGCGGCAGCTCGTCGCCGAGGTGGATACCGGCGCGCGCAACCCCGCCGGCACTGTGGGCGCGTTCATGGCGCTGGTGGCACTGGCCTGGTCGCTGTTCCAGCTCTGGATCGCGTCGCCCCTGCCGTACAAGCTGGGCGTGCTGGTGCTCAACTCCACGCAGGAGCGCGCCATCCACCTGGCCTTTGCCATTTTTCTCGGCTACCTGGCGTACCCGGCGTTCAAGCGATCCGCGCGCGACCACATTCCCGTGCTCGACTGGGTGCTGGCGCTGGTCGCGGCGTTTTGCGCCAGCTACCTCTACCTGTTCTACAACCAACTGGCCAGCCGGCCGGGCATGCCCACCGCGCTGGACCTGACCGTGGCGGTGACCGGGCTGGCGCTGCTGCTGGAAGCCACGCGTCGTGCGCTGGGGCTGCCGCTGGTGGTGCTGGCGCTCGCGTTCATAGGCTACATCTTCCTTGGACAGCACATGCCGGACATGCTCGCGCACAAGGGCGCGTCGCTGGCCAAGGGCATGTCGCACCTGTGGCTGACGACCGAAGGCGTGTACGGCGTTGCGCTGGGCGTGTCGACCAGCTTCATCTTCCTGTTCGTGCTCTTTGGCGCGCTGCTTGAAGCCGCCGGCGCCGGCAACTACTTCATCCAGTCCGCCATCTCGCTGCTGGGCGGCATGCGCGGCGGCCCGGCCAAGGCGGCCGTCGTGGCGTCGGCCTCGACCGGCGTCATCTCCGGCTCCTCCATCGCAAATGTCGTGACCACGGGCACGTTTACCATCCCGCTCATGAAGCGGGTGGGGTACCGGCCGGACAAGGCCGGCGCCATCGAGGCCGCCGCGTCCATAGACGGCCAGATCATGCCGCCGGTGATGGGCGCTGCCGCCTTCCTCATGGTCGAGTACGTGGGCATTCCGTACGCGGAGGTGGTCAAGCATGCCTTCCTGCCGGCGCTCATTTCCTACATCGCGCTCTTTTATATCGTACACCTGGAGGCGGTCAAGGCGGGGATTCACGGCATTGCGCGCGCACGCACCGTGCCTTGGATCCAGCGGCTGGCGTCCACGCTGATGACCGTCAGCGGGCTGGTGATCCTGGCGGCCGTCGTGTACTGGGGCCTGGGCTGGATCAAGGCGCTGGCCCCGCGTGCGTCCATGTACGTGGCCTCGGCGCTGCTTGTCGGCGCCTACCTGGGGCTGCTCAAGTGGAGCACCCGCTACCCGGAGCTGCAAATGGACAGCGCCGATACGCCGCTCAAGGTGTTGCCCGAGATCGGGCCCACGCTCAAATCGGGGCTCTACTTCCTGCTGCCGGTCGTTGCGCTGATCTGGAACTTGATGGTCGAGCAGCTCTCGCCCGCGTTGTCCGCGTTCTGGGCCACGGTGTTCCTGATGCTCATCCTGGTGACGCAAAGGCCGCTGCGTGCGTGGCTGTCCGGCCGGGCCGGCGGCTTTCACCTCTGGCGCCAGGGCCTGGCCGAGCTGCACGCCGGCCTGGTTGCCGGTGCACGCAACATGATCGGCATCGGCCTGGCGACGGCGGCCGCCGGCATCATCGTCGGTGCCGTCACGCTGACCGGGGTCGGCCTGATCATGACCGAGTTCGTGGAGCTGGTCTCGGGCGGGCACGTGCTGGTCATGCTGGTCATGGTCGCCGTGATCTGCCTGATCCTGGGCATGGGCCTGCCCACCACGGCCAACTACATCGTCGTGTCCACGCTGATGGCGCCGGTGGTGGTCGAGCTGGGCGCGCAAAACGGGCTGCTGGTGCCGCTGATCGCGGTGCACATGTTCGTCTTCTACTTCGGCCTCATGGCCGACGTCACGCCGCCCGTGGGCCTGGCTGCGTATGCGGCAGCAGGCATTGCGCGCACCGATCCCATCAAGACCGGCATCACCGCGTTTGGCTACAGCGCCCGCACCGCCGTGCTGCCGTTCATGTTCATCTTCAACACGCAACTGCTGCTGCTGGACATAGGCAGTGCCTGGGAGCTGGCCGTCACTGTCGTCAGCGCCACCGTGGCCAACCTGGTGTTCGTCGCGGCGACGCAGGGCTGGTTCATGACTCGCAACCGCTGGTGGGAAACGGCGCTGCTGCTGCTGCTCACCTTCTCGCTGTTCCGGCCCGGTTACTGGATGGACAAGATCGCGCCACCCTACATGGCCGTGCCGACTGCGCAACTGGCCGGCGTCATCGAGAACACGCCGCCCGGGGACAGCTTACGCGTATGGATAGAAGGCGAGGACCTCTACGGCAGGCAGATTTCAAAAGGCGTGCTGCTGCCGCTTGGCGCCGCCGGCCCGGCGCGCGAGCGGCTGGAGAGCGCCGGCCTGCGCGTGCTTGCCGGCGACGATGGCCTGCAGGTCATCGCCGTCAAGTTCGGGAGCGCGGCAGACAAGCTGGGCGTGGAACAGGGCACCGTCATCGTGCGCGCCGAGATACCCGAGCCGCGCCCGAGCAAGAACTGGATGCTGTTGCCCGCGTACCTGCTGCTTGTCCTCCTGGCCGCCTGGCAGATCCGCCGCGCCCGGGGCCACGCCCAGCGCGAACCCGCGCTGGCCTAACCTGCCGTCTCGCTGTCTTGCGCTCCGAGTCCGCACGCACCACATGGCGCGGGAGGTTGGCCTCTGACATCGGCACATGCCGCGCGCCGGGACGAATCCGCAAGGGGCCGCTGAGGGTCCGCGCCACCAAGCACGTGAGGCCAGGCCGCAGGGTGGGCAAGCAGGCAGCGCTATCATGAGCCCCAGTACGTCCCTGTGTGGCGATGGCCATTTGCCTTGGGCTTGGCCGAGTCTTTGACACCAAGAAAACATCCCATGCACCCCGCTTTGTCACGTGCGCAAGCGTTTTGCGACCGTTTTGACCTTCAGGTCCCCATCCTCATGGCCCCCATGGGCGGTGCGTCGCCCGCCGAGCTTGCGATTGCCGTCGCCAACGCCGGCGGCATGGGCGGATGCGGGGCGCTGAGTCTTTCGCCTGGGCAGATTGCGGACTGGGCCGCCGCGTTTCGCGCTGGCAGCAGCGGGCCGTTCCAGATCAACACCTGGGTTCCGGACCCCGCACCGCGGCGCGATGCGGCGCACGAGGCAGCGCTGCGCAAGTTCGTCGCGCGCTTTGGGCCCCAGCCCGACGCCGATGCAGCAGACCGCCCGCTTCCGGATTTTGGCGCCCAATGCGAGGCCATGCTGGCCGCAAAGCCGCCGGTGATTTCCTCGGTCATGGGGCTTTTCCCGCCTTCGTTTGTAGCGCAGCTGCACGCGCAAGGTATCACCTGGTTTGCCACCGTGACCACTGTGCGCGAGGCTCTTGACGCCGAGCAGGCGGGGGCCGACGTGCTCATCGTCCAGGGCGCGGGCGCCGGAGGCCACCGCGGCAGCTTCGACGCCGATGCCGCCAAGCGGCAGATGGCCGGCCTGTTCAGCCTCTTGCCGGCCATCAGCGACCGGGTGGCCATCCCCATTGTTGCCAGCGGTGGCATTGCCGATGGCCGTGGCATCGCGGCGGCGCTGATCCTGGGCGCCAGTGCGGTGTCGCTGGGCAGCGTGTTCTTGCGCTGCCACGAGTCGCAAATACCTGCGGCATGGAAAGAAGCGCTGGCGACAACGCTGCCCGAGGATACCGTCATCACGCGCGCATTCAGCGGCCGCGCGGCGCGTGCACTGATGAACGATTACGTGCGCGCCACGCTGGCGCCCGACGCGCCAGCGCCCGCACCGTACCCCGTGCAGCGCAACCTGACGGCGGCCATGTCGGGTGCGGCGCGTGCCGCAAACGACATGCATGCCATGTACGCGCTGGGCGGCGAGTCCTCGGCACTGGCACGGGCCGAACCCGCCGCGGAGACGGTCCGTCGGTTGTGGGCGGGCGCCCGGGACCTGCTGGCTGCGTGACGCCGCAGCGTGGTGTGTGGCCGGCCCAGCAGGTTGGCGACTCTTGCCATTTGTTTCAGCGGGCAGGCACCGAATCCGTCAGCCTTGGCGCAGCGGCACGAACGAGTAATAACCGTGCTTGCTGCGCTCGATTTTGTCAGCACGGCGCCGCACGCGCAGCATGACACCCGCGACCGGAATCACCATCAGGCCGCCGTCCGCCAGTTGCTCGACCAGCGCCTGCGGCAGTTCGTCGGCCTCGGCCGAGACCAGGATGCGGTCGAACGGCGCGGCACCGGGCAGGCCAAGAACACCCGGCTCGGCCGGCACGATGCTGGCCCAGTCCTGGTTCGTCGCCGCCAGGTTGGCGCTGCCAAAGCGCACCAGCTCGGGCTCCAGCTCCACGCCCCGCACTTCGCCGGCAGGGCCGACCAGGTGCGCCAGCAGGGCCGTGGTCCAGCCCGAGCCGGCGCCCACGTCAAGCACGCGCATGCCCGGCCCCACGTCCAGCAGGCGCAGCATGGCGTCTACGGTGTACGGCTGCGAGCTGGTCTGGCCGCAGCCTATGGGCAGCGGGCCGTCGTGGCCCGCCCGGGCCCTTTCGGCCGGGCGCAAAAAGCCCGTGCGCGGATGCGCCGCAAATGCTGCGTGGATGGCATCGAGGTCGGTTTCGTCGGTCTTGTGCATGTCCGTCATGCCGTGTCTCCCCTCAAGAGGTTGAGAATGGATTGATCGGGTCCGAGAGAATCGTCAGGAATTGTCTGATCAAGGCTGGGTGCCGCGGCTCCGGCAGTGCCTGCGTCCTGCAAGCGCAAAGCGCAGGTACGGCTGGCGCCATGATGCGCACGTGCAACGCAAAGTGGGCGCATTCTGACGGTCAAAGCGGGCATGATGGATTTTTCTCAACCTCTTGTGGTGGCGCGCTGCATGCCGCGCCAGTCAACGCATGAGTATCCCATGAGTCACCTGGATTGCGTGCCCAATCTCATCAGCAGCTTTGAAGCAGAAAATCCAGCGCCGCCAGGAATCTCTCTTGCTCGTATGCCAATGATGCACACGTCAAGGCGGGCCGGAGAAGGCTCCGAAGCGTACCCAGAGGCCGGTCTTCATCGTTCGACTGAACGACACGGGCTTCGGGAAGTGGATATTTTTTACCTTGCCAGCTCCTTGATGCACCGGGCGATCCAGCCACGGCGGTGCTCGAGGCTCTTGCTACTCACCGCATCCACGCTGCACAGGCAGGTGCGACGCACGCAGGCAGCGGCAGGGTGTGACAGTCAAGCTGACAGGAACGGAGCGCGGGCGATCATGAGGCAGCCTTCCAGAGAACACCCGAGAGACATAGTCATGCACAGATCGCAGGAGCAGTGGAGCGACGTTCCTTCAAGAAGCGGATGTCTCTTATGTTCTTCTTATGTTGCCTTATGTTGGAGATCGGGCTGACGAGTATCATGGGCGCTTCCTGAAACTTCGGAATTTGACAGGAACGACGGCATGAAAATCAATGATCAACTGGTGTTGGTAACCGGAGCCGGGCGCGGCCTGGGCGAGGCGATTGCGCGGGCGTTTCACGGCGCCGGCGCGGATGTGGTCATCAATTATCGGCGCAGCAAGGAGGCCGCCGAGCGCGTCATTGAAGAGCTGGGCCCGGAGCGCGCCTTCGCAATTCAGGCAGACGTTACCAACGCCACCCAGGTCAAGGCCATGTTCGACCTCGCGCGGGGCGAGTTTGGCAAGCCGGTCTCGACCCTGGTCAACAGCGCCCTGCCCGACTTTTCATTCAACGGTGACGAGCGCCCCAAGGCTGCGGACATCAGCTGGGAGGCAATGGCCGCGCAGCTGGAAGGCAGCGTGCGCGGCACGCTCAATACCGTTCAGACTGCGCTCCCGGCAATGAAAGAGCAAAGCTTCGGGCGCATCATCAATATCGGCAGCAACCTGTTCCAGTTTCCGGTCGTGCCCTACCACGACTACACCGCGGCCAAGGCCGCGCTGCTGTCGCTGACCAGAACCCTTTCAGCCGACCTGGGGCCTGAGGGCATCACGGTCAACATGGTTTCCGGCGGCCTGCTGCGCACCACCGACGCCAGCGCCGCCACGCCCGAGGCGGTGTTCGACATGATTGCCGAAAACACGCCGCTCAGGCGCGTGACCACGCCGGCCGAATTTGCCGACGCCGTGCTGTTCTTTGCCTCGCCGTGGGCCCGCGCCGTGACCGGCCAGAACCTGATCGTCGACGGCGGCCTGGTCAAGGGCTGA
>Ga0265293_10004863_pt1 | contig 23131 bp, 18 predicted proteins | sample Munlanlewell138R_FD_192505 | JGI IMG/M metagenome (GOLD analysis project Ga0265293, IMG submission 192505) | Leachate microbial communities from a municipal landfill in Southern Ontario, Canada - Leachate well 138R | ecosystem: Engineered > Solid waste > Landfill > Unclassified | place: Canada... | reverse complement strand
AAATCTAAATACTGTCTCTTCGATGTGTCGCTTAAAATGTACTATCTTACTAAAGAAATTATACCAAAAACAAAAATATTAATATAATTCCCATAGGCTTCTTGGCTTCAAAATATCAAAGAACTTTAAAAACTTCCTAAAAACAAACCAAACAAGAAAAATGTAAAAAAAAATATTACATTAAACTCGATTGGGAGCGCAAAAGTAAAAACTTTTTTAATTAATACAACAAAAAATATAAAGAAAATTAAAAGAAAAAATTAACTGCCTTAAAACTAATAAAGTAAGAAGCAAATAAAATTAATTTTTTTTCTTAGCTTGTGTTTCCTGATGTAGTTTTCAATAAAAGTATGAACTTTTGCATCAAATTTGGAGGACAAAGATACAATTTTTTTTCATACCCACGCCCTTTTTGAGTTATTTTTTATCCGCGCGTAAAAACGGGCGCATATTTATCGGACAATTGATTGTTGTAATGATAGCCATCGGCACTGAAAGCTACAAGATCTTCAGCTTTGCTTATACGGTTCTTAATGATAAACGAGCTCATGCGACCTCTTGCCTTTTTAGCATAAAAACTGATCGTTATATACTTCCCGTTCTTAAAGTCTTTAAACTCAGGAGTAAACACCTCCACATGCAACTCCTTAAAGGTAACAGCTGCGCTATATTCGTTGGAAGCCAGATTTACTACCAATGGCTGCTCCATTGTTTGCAAGTCTTTTTTTATAGCCTTTGTAACAACTTCTTGCCAATATGTAGTTAAATCCTTACCGGCATCGGTTTGCAGTTTGGTTCCCATTTCCAACCGGTGTGGTTTAATCATATCGGCCGGCCTGAGGTAGCCATACAGGCCTGAGAGTATTCTCAAATGCTGTTGCGCAAACAGCAGATCGTCCATACTGAAATTTTCAGCTTCTATTCCTTGATACACATCCCCTTTAAAAGCAAAGACAGCCTGCCGGGAGGGCGTATGTTCGTGATCCCAAAGCTGATAGCGTTCGAAATTTAGTCTGGCAAGCTTGCTGCTAACCGACATGAGCTTCGACAACTGATCGATAGAAAATTGCTGCAGCAGAGATGCTAGATAATTGGCTCTATCAATAAAATCAGGCTTGCTAGTTAAAGAAAGATGCACTTTGCTGGAATAATCAAGGATTTTGGCAGGTGAAAGCAGTATAATCATAGTATTGTATTTTGGAGGTTACACCTTATTATATATCAGTATTATATATCAGTTGTTATTTTCGATCTGGTGATCAATTTTGGCCAACAGTTCATGGTCAATGAGACTGAATCGTGTATATTTTTCATTGATCTCCATATGGATGATACCTGTCAGAATAAAATCTGTCACAATTTTTTCTGCCCTTCGTTTGGTAATACCGCCCATCTTCATATATTCCTTCAGACTCACAGATGGATTCCTTGACAGATAGCGGAGCAGCATCATTTCGGTATTAGTGAAACTAATTTTTACAGGGATGGCATGTTTTTGTCGTTTCCATAATTGAACCAGGATACTGTTTGCCAATAAGTTTTGATCTTTAACTCGAATAAAAAATTTATATTCACCTTCTTTAGCAGGTGCTTTATGTTTCATTCTGGTGCTTTTTGGCACTGTGATCTCTAACACCATACGTCCGTCAACAGTCCATTCTTTGCTTGTAAAATACACTTCAGGCTGGCAATATAACTGAGCTGCTGCTTCGACCATATAATACTCTTCTTCGGAGCGTACACCAGCTATAGCACCATTATCTTTTACACCAATCAACAGGCGTCCGCCATCGGTATTGGCAAAAGCAACCAGAGAGCGGGCAATTTTTTTACTATCGGTTATCTCAAATTTAAAATCCTGCTGCTGGTGCTCACCTTGGGCAATAAGTTTATGGATGTATTCAGACATGTTCTTTACAAATAACAAAGTTCAGCCACCTCAGGCTCCTTTTTGCAAAAATACAAGCTTTCGCATGAGTGTAAAGCTTCATTACGCCCTATATCAACAATAGCTGTGTGTTATACAAACACGAAATTTGCTTTTGATGTATTTTTCTCGCAATAATGACAAACTAATTTCAGCAGGCCGTTTTCATCATAAATCACATGAAATCGAGTAGAAATAAGCTCTTTGTTAGTGATGCAATTCGGGTTAAAACATTTTACAATTTTCTCAATAGTTTCAGGTATGACAACATGTGTTTTGCGAACTACTTCAAAGTCATGTATTTCAATCAATGTAGCTGATGGTGCTACTAACGCAATTTTATTAATTTCTTCATTTTCGAAATAGGTGTCGCTAATTTTTATGATGCCTTTACGGCCATATTTTTTACTTTCCAGATTGGTTCCAAAATAGACCTGTTTACCTGTTTGGTCAAGGCCTAATATTCGGATGACTTGAAACACTCTTTCGGGTGGTATATGGTCAATCACTGTTCCATTATTCAAAGCCGAAACTATCAGTTCTTTTCTTTTTCTATTCATAGTCAGTAAGTTTAATTCAGGAAATAAGTCCTAAAATAGATGCAATAAGTGCCTGACGTACAAACACACCATTTCGTGCTTGTTCAAAATAATATGCCTTTGAGCTGCTGTCAACATCTACGCTTATCTCGTTTACTCTGGGCAGCGGATGTAATATTTTCAAATTTGGTCGAGAGTTTTCTAACATATTGTTTCTAAGGTTATATGCATTTTTCACTTTTTCGTATTCTATGGGATCGGGGAACCGTTCACGTTGGATTCGTGTCATATAGATAATATCAGATTTTGCTACTACTTCTGTCAAGTCTATGTATTGCTCGTAATGCAGTTTTGCTTCTTTAATAAATCTTTTCACAGCACTTGGCAACTTGAGTTCAACAGGCGATACTAAATGAAATCGTGTGTTAAACTGGCAGAGAGCGATGATCAGGCTGTGTACCGTCCGTCCATATTTCAGGTCGCCTACAAATGTGATATCAAGATTTTCGAGCTTATTTTGTGTTTTTCTGATCGAATACATATCCAACAGGCATTGAGTGGGATGCTGATTGGCGCCATCACCGGCATTAATTATAGGTACTGGGGAGACCTCACTGGCATATCGGGCTGAACCGTCAACCGGATGCCGTATCACTATCAAATCGCAGTAGTTACTGACGGTGAGTATAGTGTCTTTCAACGATTCTCCTTTTTGCACACTGCTGCTATCAGAGCTTGTAAACCCTACAACACTTCCCCCAAGCTGTTGTACTGCACTCTCAAAACTAAGCCGCGTTCGGGTAGATGGCTCGAAAAACAAAGAAGCAATCACTTTATTTTTTAGGATATCACGCCTGGGATGCTGCTCAAAATTAGCTGCCCTGTCAAGTAAATCAATCTGCTCCTGTTTTGAATAATCGCTGATGGAAATTAAACTTCTATTTTTCATGCTTTAATCCGTTAATTACTGATATACTCGGAATTGACATCTATGATACCCATCATCAAAAAAAAAGACGGCTATTGCCGTCAATAATACAGAATAATTTCACAACTTTCATTGAAAAAGATAGTTATATCCCGAAGAGTATCAAAAAATTGTCGATTCATTTTTTCCCTTTTCGGATCACAAAAATAATACAGTTTGGCATTATAGTCAAGAAAAAAATAAAACAGCCCGTTTAGTTTTGCACAGTATAAACAAGTAGGTTTTCTGGTGCGTTCAAAATCATGGAGCTATGCAGACCTGCTCCAACCCATTAATTTAAAAGGGATTATGGCACCTCTATTTTTTAAAAAAAAATGTGTTTCAGTATGCTGAAAGTCCTTGCCAACCTGGTGCCTCCTATCAGGGTCATTTCAAATTAGTACGCATATAATCATGCCCATGCACTTCATTTTGACAGATCACCAATATTCTTCTTGTTTAAAGAGCTTATTATTTTTTGCGCTGTTTCAGTGAATGAGCTTGTTGGATTAGTTCAATTTCTTTGCTTGTCATTTTTTCGGGTATAGTGATTTGTATTTTAATGATCAGGTTTCCCGACAATTCGCGTCCATAAATTGGCATTCCCTTGCCTTTCAGCCTAAGCAAGCTACCGTTTTGTGTATTGGCTTTCAATGGAACTATAAGTTTTCCGTCCAAGCCGTTTAATGTGATCTTACCTCCAAGGACAGCAGTATAAAAATCTATTTGTACTTCCATCCACAGGTCGTTTTGTTTACGGGTAAAGGTTGGATGTTTGTGTATTTTGATCGTCATCAGCAAGTCACCTTCCAGACCGGGCTGACTGCCTCTACTGCCTTTTCCTTTCAGTCGTAGGATTTGGCCGTCTTTTACACCTTTTTTAACAGGCACTCTGATACGGGAGCCATCTATGTTTAATTGTCTGACAGTTCCATTATACGCTTCTTCAAGGCTGATCCATACTTCAGTTTTCAGATCACTACCTTTATAAGTAGTTGATTTGCGGCTATGTGTAAAGCCACGACCAAAAAAAGCATCAAAAAAGTCGGAGAATCCCGATTGACCTCCAAAAAACTCACCGAAGTCAGCTTGCCTGAAGTGCGTCCCACCATAGTTCCCAAAATCGTATCCGCTAAATCCACTCTGTTCGTACTGCTTCCAATTGGCTCCCAGATCATCATATTTTTTACGTTTCTCCGGATCGCCCAATACTTCATACGCTTCTGCAACCGTTTTAAACTTTTCCTCAGCAGCCGCATTCCCCTGATTTTTGTCGGGATGGTACTGTATGGCTAACTTTCTATATTGCTTTTTTATCTCGTCGGCTGTAGCATCTTTTTCGACACCCAATATGGCATAATAATCTTTGTATTCCATAGCAATTTAAGCAGTTGCGCAAAAAACATGCCACCCAACCTTAGTTGTCAGCTTGTCAGCAAATGTACTACACAACTGCTTAGAAAGATTCACAAACAGCTATAAAGATTATTCCCGTATCACTGTAAAATTAGATACTGCCGAATCCATGCGGACATAGATTTTTTGCTGCTGTGAGTCGAACTGATCTGTTTCATAGGCATTACTTCCCATTTTTGTAAAGCCCGGAAGGTTTCTATTTGATAACACGGAGGCCCCTTCTATCCGACAGCCTGCTCCTATAGGGATATTCAATTCAATAGAAGAAGCTCCTGAATTAATAACGATATGAGTTTCGTCATAAAGCTCTCCTAATCTAAGGTAGATAGAAGCAGCACCACAATCAATATTCAGATTCTCAATTTTGAACTCCCGCATATCAAAATCCAATTCAGCTGCCCCCACTGCCAGATCAAAACTCCATACCGGATCGGGGTGTAGCATCAGACTCAAGCGATTAATTTTTTCTGATCTGATCTTGCGTATAGGAGTGGGTTGCTGTATTAGAATCCGTACTTCGGTACCTGAATCTTCTACCTTGTATTCAAACTTTGCTGATCCGCTTTGCTCTTCAGCATGAACCAAATCGCTTGATATACCGACTAAATTAAACGATCCTGCACCAGCTGCTAATTTTAATGTACCGCGCTCAATATCCGGATGAAAAGCCTCGGAGAAATAACGTACTAATGAGTCATCATAGCTTTGACTTCGTTTTTCGATGCCAAACCAATGTCGGGATTTGTAGTTGTCCGCATCAAAATGGCTGTATGTAAATATGCTTAGTACGATCAATATGAAGGTTGCTCCAATTTTAATCGCAGGTTTAACAGGCAAAAGGGTCAGACCCCAAAACATGAGTAGGAATGGCCATAGATTTCGAATTGCCCACCAGTTCAGGTGAATCACATTCAGTTTATGGATCAGGAGCAAGCTGCCAAACAGCACTAACAAACTTCCCCAAAAAATATTTCTCTGTTTCATATCGGTTAATTTATTTATGTGAAGATGGTGTTAGTAACACAAAGATACCGCCTACGATCAGTATGAGCGGCCACCAGTCATTGGTATTAAACCCGGGTATAAAGATAGCTGTCAAAAACAGTCCGCCAATTAAAATCAGGGCGATACCCAAAAATATTTGTCCATTGCGATATGTGGGTGTAGCCTCCTTTAAATCCTGCCTGATAAACTCTGTATCCGAGCTGTCCTGCGACTGATTGGCGTTCACCACCGGGTCATCATATCGTTTAGGCATGACTATCCATAAAATGATATACACCAACACCCCGCTACCACCAGCCAATACCATAAACACGAACAACAGACGAATTAAAACAGGATCAATATGAAATCGCATTCCCAAGCCGCCACACACACCAGCTATAACTTTGTTTGTAGCTGAACGGTAAAAACCAGATTGATTTTCCATAATACTTTATTAATTAATGTTTATCAGACGTAAAGAGTCGATAAAAAGTTACATATGACAAGAAAAACATTCGTCAAACCCAACGAAATTAAAAATAAATCCCATAAGTCCGTTTTTAGAAAGGATGTTTCAAACAAATTTGTATTTTTATCGTTCAAATTTATTCACACATATACGTATCTATATTTTAACATTCAAACTAAAAAACATGACAAAAATCAAGGTGATCAATCCTATAGTCGAGCTTGACGGGGATGAGATGACTCGTGTCATCTGGAAATTCATTAAGGAGAAGCTTATTCTACCTTATTTGGATGTCGAGATAAAATATTACGATCTCGGCATCGAAAATCGAGACGCAACTCATGATGAAGTAACCGTTGAAGCAGCTCACGCTATTCAGAAGTATAATGTAGGCATAAAATGCGCTACTATTACCCCTGATGAGAAACGTGTGAAAGAATTTGGCTTAAAAAAAATGTATCAATCACCCAATGGTACTATACGAAACATTTTAGATGGTACAGTTTTTCGCGAGCCTATCATTATCCGCAACATCCCTCGATTAGTAAGCGGTTGGGAACACCCTATAGTGATAGGTCGTCATGCTTTTGGCGATCAGTATCGTGCGACAGACTTTGTCACCAAAGGCAAGGGCAAGCTCAGTATCACCTTCACCCCTGAGGATGGTAGTGATGTCACACATTTTGAGGTGTATAATTTTCACGACGATGGTGTAGCTCTTGCTATGTACAATACCGATCCTTCTATAAAAGGCTTTGCCCATGCCTGTTTCAATATGGCTCTACAAAAAGAATGGCCGCTTTATCTATCTACAAAAAACACCATTTTAAAACAATATGACGGAAGATTTAAAGATATATTTGAAGAAATTTATCTGAGCGACTACAAAGAGCGTTTTGAGGCTAAAGGTATCACTTATGAGCATAGGCTTATTGACGATATGGTAGCTGCTGCCTTGAAATGGAACGGCAAATTTGTATGGGCATGCAAGAACTATGATGGCGATGTGCAGTCAGATACCTTAGCACAAGGATTTGGATCATTGGGACTGATGACTTCTGTGTTGGTCACACCCGATGGAAATACTGTAGAAGCCGAAGCTGCCCATGGAACAGTTACACGGCATTATCGCGAGCACCAAAAAGGAAATCCTACTTCAACAAACCCCATTGCTTCTATTTTTGCATGGACACGTGGATTGGCCCATAGAGGAAAGTTAGATAATAATAATGACCTGATTCATTTTGCAGCAACTTTAGAAGAGGTCTGCATTGAAACAGTTGAGGCAGGAAAAATGACTAAAGACCTGGCTTTGCTCATACACGGCAACAGTTTGAAACCGGAACACTATTTATATACTGAGGAGTTTCTGGAAGCTATACACCAGAGGCTGAAAGAGCGTTTAACTCAAAATTAAATCAAAACTACGCAAAAGTCATGTCAAACTTAAAAAACACTTTACGAGAAAAAATCGAAGCCTGGAGACCACGTACCAAGATGCTGTTAGAAGAATATGGCAACACTGTTATTGACAAAGTTACTATAGGACAAGCCATTGGAGGTATGCGGGGTATCAAGTGCCTGGTAACTGATATTTCTTATTTGGATCCTAACGAAGGGATCCGATACCGTGGATATACCCTGCCGGAAGTTTTCAAACTGCTTCCTAAACCTAAAAATGCCGAGATGCCTTATGTAGAAGGGCTTTTCTATCTTCTGCTTACCGGTGAAATACCCAATGAGCAAGAGGTATTGGATCTGGTTGATGAATTTTCTAAACGCAGGATATTGCCTCGTTATGTGTATGAGGTCATTGATGCGTGGCCCTGTTGCAGCCCTCCAATGGCCATGTTCTCATCAGCTATTTTAGCTATGTCAAGGGAATCGTTCTTTGCCAAGAAATACAAAGCCGGTATCAATAAAAACGAGTACTGGGATCCTATGTATGAAGACGGGCTGAATATGTTAGCCAAACTTCCGGAGATAGCCACGTATATTTATGCCAAACTTTACCGAGAAGGAAAACGCATAGTGGGCAATCCCAATTTGGATGTAGGAGCTAATTTTGCTCATATGATGGGCAAAGCCAAGCCTTACGATGATGTAACCCGTATGCATTTTATCATCCATGCCGATCACGAAAGCGGTAACGTGAGTGCCCATACAGCTCATTTGGTTGGCAGCTCGCTCTCCGATGTGTATTTGGCTACATCAGCCATGATCAATGGGCTGGCCGGCCCCTTACACGGGTTAGCCAATCAGGAGGTACTGCGATGGCTGCAAGAGGTGATGGAAAGAATGGGTGGCGAGATACCAACTGAAGAAGAATTACGGCAATTTGTTTGGGACACCCTACATAGCGGGCAAATAGTTCCAGGATTCGGGCATGCCGTATTGAGGAAGACCGACCCCAGATATATGGTACAGCGAGAGTTCAGTCTGAAATATTTAGCGGACGATCCCATCTTCAAATATGTGGATATGCTGTATCGAATAGTCCCACAAGTACTTATCGAACAAAACAAGGCTAAAAACCCATGGCCTAACGTGGATGCGCAGTCGGGGGTGATACAGTGGCATTATGGGGTAACCGAGTATGACTTTTATACTGTTTTGTTCGGTATTGGCCGATCAATAGGAATAGTAGCTAATCTGATATGGGACAGAGCATTGCTGTATCCGCTTGAGCGACCTAAGTCGTTGACAACAGATATGTTAGAGGAGATAGCCGGTATTAAAGAGAAAAACCTTACCCATGAATTGGGTGACGATTAATATTGTTGATATGCTTATATTTGTACTCCGGCGCTTTTCAACACCGGAGTTTTTTATATGATACAACAGCTACAGCTCATATTGCCTGAGATGCCGCGCGGTTTCCATTTGATCACAGATAAGGTTGAAACCTTTGTTCATCCATTACCCGAGAAAGGATTGCTGAATCTTTTCCTGCAACATACCTCAGCAGGATTATGTATCAACGAAAATGCCGACCCATCAGTGCGAACCGATTTAGAATATTATTTTGACTGGTTAGTCAAAGAAAACAACCCTCATTTTACGCATATCTATGAAGGTACAGACGATATGCCGGCTCATATAAAATCCGTACTGACCGGCAACAGTCTGAGCATCCCTATTCATAACAATAGGTTAGCTTTGGGGACATGGCAGGGAATTTATCTGTGCGAATTCAGAAATAAAGGCGGAAGAAGAAAAATTTGGATCACAGTGATCAGCTGATCTATTAATATCTTATCTCACAACTATCATGGGTTTGGCATAAAACCGTTCAGCTGTTATAATACGGACAACATACATAGCCGGGGGATAAGAGTTCAGGTCTATACTAAGTTCTGAATGTTCTGATGACTGGAACGTATAATACTGCTTACCGTGCATATCAAAAATATGGATTACAGCCGGCAGCCATGATCCCGGTATTTGAATAGTTAGTCTGTCGGATGCAGGCTGAGGGTAGATACGTACGGTTTGTGCATCCTCTGTAACCGCAACTCCAACATTATAGGTAGTGAAGCGCGACAGCTCTGACCAATCCGATACCATACCATCCTGACAATGAGCCCTTACGTAGAATCCATATTGGGTCAGGGGTGACAGGGTATCTAACAATAGCATATTCGTATCTATGGCTTCAACAAGAAAAGTGGTTATCAGGCTGTCTGTATCCATCTTACCCCATAACAGATCCCAACTTTCGATATGCTCGGGTGATACCCAATGTAACCTTGCTTTATTCTCGCCTATCTCGTTGACAAACAACGCCAATGGTACCGGACAGTCTTGTATCTGCTGAAACACAGCCTCTATAGATTGATCGCGCGTAGCCAAAAAACTATAGGTAGCCTCATAAGAAAAGACTAATCCATCAGTTATCCAGGCGACAAACTGATACGAATCGTTGGCTTTTGCCTTGATAGTTACAGGACTGTTATGATGATAGCTTCCACCACCTATTGCCTTGCCTGCCAGAGTATCATTAACAGTTAGCTCAATCTGATAAATATTCTGATCAAAATGTGCCATCATTTGTACTGGGGCAGCAGGCATGTCGAAGTAATAGTTCTCATTGGTAGATACTAAAGCTCCATTGAAATACCAGGCTCCAAAGTGATAGCCTTCAGCCGGATATGCCTTTAGCTGGACTGGTGTGTTATAAAAATAATTGCCGGCACCTGTAGTAGTACCGCCTTCAGCTGGAATAACATCAATAGTTACAGCATACGCAATTTGATCAAAAACCGCCCATAAATCTAAATTTTCGGCAGGCATAGTGAAGGTATATACAGTATCATCAGAGACTATCTGCCCATTGCTGAGCCAATGAACAAATTCATAGCCGGTGGATGGATCAGCCTGTACGGTTACACTTTGCCCGTAGGTATATACTCCGCTTCCTGTAACCGTTCCACCCTCCGATGGATCGGTATGAAGGGTAAGCAAATAGCTGTTACGCATGAAATTAGCCTGTAACAAAGTGTGATGGTCAGGCATGATATAGCTAAAGACAGCATTATTAGAAACCTGGTTGCCGTTATACGTCCAGTTGATAAACGAAAACCCCTCTGCCGGTATGGCTTGAACAGTTACGGATTGTCCGGGGAAATAGCTTCCTGCTCCGCTCAGAACTCCGGCATCAGAAGGAACAGCCTCTAAGCTTAACTCGTAGGTTTGTACAAGCATTCCGTTGACGAAATCAACTGCCAAATTACCTTCCAACCCTTTCACATAACTCCCGTGTAAAAACGTCAACGGCACATTACCTGTACCGATACGGGTAAAAGTAAGATATCCTAATACGGTTGTAGATGTGCAATTGATAGTAGAGCTTGGATTGCTCCAGTTAATATATATATAATTTGCATTTGTGGTAGCACTTATTCCGGAAATTCCGGCTGGCTGAAACCCATCAAACTGTAGGAAAGCAGCATCATATTGTATCAGGAAATAAAACTGGCTGACTGCATTAAATCCCGGACCACCCATCTTAAGAGGTATTTGTACATTCTGAATATCCTCAGTGACAAGGGTTGAAGCAACGGCAGTATTCGATCCCATCACTGGCAAAGCGTCAAACTGTGCATGACACAACTGGCCAGCCATGAGGATAAAACCTAATATCAACCATTTAACTATCAACCGGTTCATCAAATACATCTATAGGTGATGAATATGTAATATGAATACAAATATATAGTAAGTGAAACAAAAAATCAATGAGCGAGTGTCCTAAAAGGGTTAATCTAATTTTAGTACAGCCAGAAATGCCGTTTGTGGCACTTCCACATTGCCTACCTGCCGCATTCGTTTTTTACCTTTCTTTTGTTTTTCCAACAATTTCCGTTTCCGTGAGATGTCGCCTCCATAACATTTGGCCGTTACGTCTTTTCTCAGTGCTTTGACAGTTTCTCTGGCTATGATTTTCGATCCTATAGCAGCTTGTATTGCAATATCAAATTGTTGCCGGGGAATGAGTTCTTTAAGTTTTTCGCACATTCGGCGTCCAAAGGTATAGGCATGATCTCTATGTATAAGTGTTGACAATGCATCAACTGATTCGCCGTTGAGCAGTATATCGAGCTTGACTAAATTAGCCTGTTGATACCCAGCTATATGATAGTCAAAAGATGCGTATCCTCTTGATATAGATTTTAATTTGTCGTAAAAATCAAACACTATCTCACTCAGAGGCATCTGAAAGGTAAGCTCTACCCTATCGGATGTCAGATAGACCTGATTTTTCAGCACTCCTCTTTTCTCAATACATAACGTCATTATATTGCCTAAGTATTCTGATTTAGAGATAATCTGTGCGATGATATAAGGCTCTTCTATATAGTCTAACCGGGATGGGTCGGGCAGTCCACTTGGGTTGTGCACTTCAAGCACATCGCCGGAAGTTGTATACACTTTATACTGTACGTTGGGTACCGTAGTGATCACATCCATATCAAACTCCCGGTCTAAGCGGTCTTGTATGATCTCCATATGTAGTAAGCCTAAAAATCCGCATCGAAAACCAAATCCCAATGCTGATGACGATTCAGGTTCGAACACCAAAGATGCGTCATTAAGCTGTAGCTTTTCGATGGAGGCTCTCAGCTCTTCATAATCATCGGCATCAACCGGATAAATACCAGCAAACACCATAGGCTTAACATTCTCAAAACCTGCAATAGCTTCTGTACAGGGTCGTTCGACATGAGTCACCGTATCACCTACCTTCACTTCTTTTGAAGTTTTTATACCTGAGATGATATAGCCTACATCTCCTGCCGAGAGACTGTTTTGCGGCTTTTGACGCAGTTTAAGAACACCGATTTCTTCGGCATGATAAGTTTTTCCGGTAGCCACAAACTTCACATGATCGCCTCTATGCAATGTTCCGTTCATAATACGAAAATAAGCGATGATCCCTCTATAGGAATTAAATACCGAGTCGAAGATCAAAGCTTGTAGTGGAGCCTGAGGATCGCCTTTAGGGGCAGGAATCCGATTAATAATAGCTTCTAACACCTCGTCCACACCTAATCCGGTTTTAGCACTGACACGTAAGATATCAGTGCGCTCACATCCTATCAGATCAATGATCTGGTCTTCTACCTCATCGGGCATGGCACTGTCCATATCAATCTTATTTACTACCGGAATGATCTCAAGATCATGGTTTAGTGCCAGGTATAAATTTGAAATAGTTTGTGCTTGTATGCCTTGAGTAGCATCAACCACTAACAAAGCGCCTTCGCAAGCAGCAATAGAACGCGACACCTCATATGAAAAGTCCACATGTCCCGGAGTATCAATCAGATTCAAAATATAGTGCGTATCCTGATGCTGATGCTCCATTTGGATGGCATGGCTTTTAATTGTAATACCCCTCTCGCGCTCAAGGTCCATACTATCAAGCACTTGCTCTTTCTGATCTCGTTCGCTTATGGTATGGGTCAATTGCAATAACCGATCGGCCAGTGTGCTTTTGCCGTGGTCAATATGAGCTATAATACAGAAGTTACGGATATTTTGCATAGGCGGCAAAAATACAACAATTCAGGAATTTACGACGGTCTGCTATAGAAAAACTAGTAGAAACAGATCAAAAAAAAATGGATGGATTTTTAATCTCTAAGTGAAAATATACATTCATTTTAAGTTGTGGTAATGCCTTTTAATATAGATAATCTGAAGTATCAATAGTTTTTTCTGTAGGATAGTGTCCTGCATACACATTCCCAAGGTGTCCATCTATGGCTATTTTATCTCCCGACAGCACTGTCAGCTCTCCGAAGTGGCATCGTTTTGCGGCTTCATCTACTATGAGATCGGTGCAGTTTACCACACATGTTTTCCCAAGTCGTACTGCTGTAACAGCCGCATGTGAGGTGGCTCCTCCACGGGCTGTGATCAGTCCGTCGCAGGCAAAGACCATTCCTATATCATCGGGCACTGTATCCGGCCGAATCAGAATAACAGGGATACCGGGCTGCGATTTCCTCAACTGCTCCATATCATCTTCGGCAAAAGCTGCGATCCCATTCATGGCTCGCCCTCCTATGCCTATCCCTCTGCCTAAAAGCTGCATCTGCTCCGGCATGACGGTAAAACTATTCAACTCTACGTTAGAACTAAGGTCTATATCACGTATTTGTAAGATATACAGCTCATCAGGTGAATCGGATTCAAAGGTGAACTCTATCTCTTGTGGGCTGTATCCATAGTTTTCGGTCAGATCAGTAGCTATCTCAAACAGCCGTTTATAAATCTGAGGATACAGGCTTTGCAGCGATGGGCCTTCCAGGCCACTTTTTTTTCGTTGACTTTCGCTTACCGGCAAGGGTTTCACCAATCCTGCCACTATATCCTCGCCCTGGCTTCGCATAGTGAAATCGCCGAACAGATGCACGCCGGGCCGTTCTTTATACGGACTTTGAGTAAATACTACCCCTGTACCAGAACGGTTGCTCAGATTGCCGTATATCATTTGCTGAACAATCACTGCTGTACCCCAGTTATCGGAGAACTGCAAATGCCGTCTATACACATAGGCTCGTTCGGACGACCAGGAGTCAAAAACCATATTGATGGCTTTGATCAGTTGCTTAAACAGGTTTTCTTCAAACACAACCTGATAATCCTTCAACACCTGCTTGTACGCTATGGCAATCTCACGCATATCTTGAGGTGAGAAATCCAACTTTTGTGTAATCTTTTTCTGCTGTTTAAAATGCACCATAACGGCATCGAACACATCCCGTTCAATGCCATGTGCCATACCCCAGCTTTGCAGCAACCGCCTATACGAGTCCCAAATTGACCAGCTATACCGGTCCTGCTTGCTGATCTGTTCGACTAACTGATCATTCAGACCTACGTTGAGGATAGTATCCATAGCGCCCGGCATTGAGATAGCCGTGCCCGAACGCACCGACAACAAAAGGGGGTGCTGTGCATTACCGTATTGCTTACCGCTGATCTTTTCGATCTTTTGCAGATGCTTCCCAAACAGTTCATACAGCTCTTTTCTCAAAGCCGGCAGCTCTTGAATAGTCATATTACGCCGGAAAACCTCTGAGGTGATGACAAAACCCGGTGGAACAGGAAATTTATTGATCAGCAGGTTTTTCAAGTGATAGGCCTTACTTCCCAAAAACACCTGGTTATCCATTTTTTCAGTCTTTTCTCCAAGTGAGCTCACCACCAACTCCTTATTGTAAGACATAATATCATCTATCAGGCTTTTATCTAATCGGTCGGCCATGCTTCGTAGCGACTGCAGGATTCGGCTCACAAAATTATCTAAAGGCTGCACCAGGAATGCATCGGCTATCACATCGCGGTGAAACTCTTCCGACTTGCGACTGATGAGCTGCACCAACTCTTTCTCGGCTAATTTGCTCTTAGGATCGAAAAGTTGAGGCACCACAACCTTTAAAGGATATTCAAACGACTTGAGGAAATATTTAATAATAGTACGTCTTATATCTTGTGCTAAAAACTGGAAGATATTGATGTACTGATCAAAGGAAAAGCTGCGGGAAGTGAGGCTGTAGCGTAGCATCTGCAGATTGGAATCGAAGCTCTGGTTGCTGATGCCGTCTAATTCCAGACCTTCACGAAAATAATCCAAAATCACGTTGATCTCTTCTAAAGTAGTAGCCGAGATATAGTCTAAGTTGATGGTTTCCACCACTTTCTCCATCAGTCGGGTAGCTACCCTTTCTAAGCGAAAGGTCAGTCCGAGTGCTTCAAACTTATCTTCACGATAGGTGCCATACATGCTGGGAATACCAATAGCTATATGCCGTTTGTGATAAATATTCTCCCAGCCTTCGCTTTGAGCCGGATTGAAGATAATATCCTTCAGCTTCTCCATAAAGGAATAGATCAGCTTGAGTGATCGGCGATAATCGTTCTGACGAAGAGCTTTATCCAACAGCTCAATCTCATTTTCAGGGATAAAAGAATGTTTACGAATGAGTTGTATGATATTTACCGACTCAAAGGAATATTTTTCCTGTAAATGGGCATACAAACTGTGGATATCGTGCAGTCGTTCCAGATCGCGGCTGTTATCACTATTGAGTTTATTGAGCAGGCGATCAAACTCTTTTGGTGCCAACATCAGCAGTCCTTCAGGCTCAGACTTATTCAGCCGGCAGAGCTCATTCACCATCTTATGAACTGGCGCAAACCATTGACTGTTTTTGTCAATAGCATGTAACACATTTAGTGGAAGGTAAGGCTCTAACTTCTGCAGATCGCCATCATACCAAAACTGGAAGATACGCTGGGTCAGTTCGATAAGGGTGTTATTACTTTCGGTATGTACCTGCTTTCTCAAGAAATGGATCAGCGTATCCTGTCGGCCCGAAATTTCATCCATAGTAGTAGTAACTTTCCGTATCTCACCTTCAGCTCCTATCTCGCTAAAGAAAACCGGAAAGATACGGGTAAGCTGCTTTACCTTTTTATAATAAGGCGCTATATTGGAGTTCAGTATCTTGGTGATCTCGCGTTGAAACAAATCTGTATCGCTGATAAATATCCCACCCAACTGAAGATTTACAATCAGGGCAGACAATAGCTTTTCCATATCTGATTGCGACGCTTCTATCAGTTGTAGCCAGACCCGAATATTTTTTATATGGTTAGAGTTAACCGTCAGTTGCCAGTCGTTGTCCACATATACCATTCCCGGGCTCACAAACCCAAAGGCTATAAGCTTTTTTTCAAAATAGTTTACTAATGGTTTGTATTCCGATTTATCTAAGTCAATCACCTTTAGGCCAAGGGTTTGTATAAAGTCTAACACCGATGATGTATGATCTGTTTTCAGTTCGGCAGCCAGATCGAATATCATATCAATAAACGGGATAACCGCTTCCTCATCTAACTCGTCCACTGCTTGCCGGATCATTTTTTCAAGCTTCCACAACAGCCGCTCTCCCATTATGCTCATGCCGGGCAAATGAAGCAGGTAAAAAATAAAATAAAAACGCTTGATAAACTGACCAAGCAGGTCAACTGCTGATGCAAAACGCTCTGCTATGTCGTCATATACCGGTAGATATGAGATCAGGTCATCCCATGTCCTGGCTTTATCTAAGGTGTCAAACAAGGATTGAAAATAAGGTTCGCCAAGATGTTTTTCTAATACAACCGCTTCACTATCAAGCAATTCCGATTTAGACGCAGTCCATTGTTCGATCTGGCTCGTTTGTCGCCAAAATGCATAACACGCCTCAAACACCTCTGTAGTAAGCTGTATCACCTGAGGTGTAAAATCGGGTTGAAGAGCTGCTGTGTGCAGGAAACGAACAAAATGACGGGAAGAGATGATATAGGCATATTGATTGGATTTCAGATGCTTTTGCAATACTTCAAGGCAATCAGCAACTAAGCCTAAATGAGTGGGTTTGTTTTTTGCAAGCAGGGATATCAGCTCTAACAACGACTGTACTATGGTGATCGTCAGGTCTTGGGCTAGTTTTTCGTTTAACATAGTATCCATCATCCCGATAGGCACTTGTAATGCTGCGGACGGGATGGTATCTTTGGTATAAAACCAGAAGTCGGAAATAAGTATCTCCCTTAATTCTTCTATCACAAACTTCCGGTTCGACAAAGGGTGATGAAACTCGGTTATGCAATCGTGTGCACGTTTTTTTATTCCCACATAATCCTTCGACAAAGCGATAAAATCCAAATGATCCTTAGGGATATAAATATCTCTGTATCTGGTTTCTGCGAGATTTGCTTCCAATGCTTTCGACACAAAAGGTTCCTTCATTTTCTGTTAGGTTTAATCGAATATAGAATGTAAAATTATAGTAAATTTGGAGGTAAAATACAAATTTTGGATTCAAGTAGTTATAAATAAACATTTAAACGCATTTTACTCATGTCAAAAATTAAAATTGCCATCAATGGTTTTGGCCGTATTGGCCGCAATGTATTCAAGATCATTCATGAACGTGAAAATATGGAGGTTGTTGGTATCAACGATCTCACTAACACAAAAGTTTTAGCTCATCTGCTCAAATACGATTCTACTCAAGGCAGGTTCAACGGAACGGTTGACTATAACGACACTTCTATAGTAGTCAATGGTCGCTCAATTCCTGTTACCGCCGAACGTAATCCACTACAGATCAAATGGGCTGATACTCCCGATGTGGTCATAGAAGCTACCGGTATCTTTCGTTCAAAAGAAAGTAACAAAGGTGGCTATGGCGATCATTTAAAAAATGGAGCCAAAAAAGTGATCCTATGTGTACCTTCTAAAGACGAGATAGATGCTACAGTTGTATTAGGTGTTAACGACAATGATTTGAAAGACACCCATCAATGTGTATCAAATGCAAGTTGTACGACCAATTGCTTAGCACCTGTTGCTAAAGTCTTACACGATCGTTTTGGTATCGAAAACGGTATGATGACGACTATCCATGCCTATACCAATGATCAGGTTATCTTGGATGCTCCACATAACGACCTTAGGCGTGCCCGTTCGGCTGCTGTGTCGCAGATACCTACCTCAACCGGAGCTGCCAAAGCTATAGGTTTAGTCATACCTGAACTGAGCGGTAAATTAGACGGACTGGCTGTGCGCGTCCCTACTCCCACAGGCTCATTGGTTGACTTAGTAGTAAACCTGAAAACAGAAGCTACCAAAAGCGAAATCAATGCAGCTATGAAAGAAGCAGCTGATGGACCTATGAAAGGGATATTAGAATATACGGAAGACGAGATCGTATCAGTTGATATCATCCATAATCCGCACTCAGCCATCTTTGATGCCGCTTCAACTATGGTCAACGGAAAAACAGTGAAAATTTTAGCCTGGTACGACAACGAATGGGGCTACTCAAACCGAGTGGTTGACCTGATTGACAGATTCAGACTGTAAGAGTAAGCACACAAGCTTCCGATACAAAGCCCCGTACAAAATGTTGCGGGGCTTTTTTTGTGGGAATACGGAAACAACGTATTTTTCGTATTATAACCGGATGTATTTACGACTTCGGTTTACAATCTATCCAAAGGGCTTTTTATGGTCGATTTCGAAACCTCGGTAATGTGCGTATATATTTCGGTGGTTTTTATGGATTTGTGTCCTAAAAGCTGCTGTATATAACGAATGTCCGTACCCGCTTCCAGCAGGTGTGTGGCAAAGCTATGCCGCAAAGTATGCGGAGTTACTTTCTTACGTATCCCTGCACGTTGTGCAGCAGCTTTAACCACATTTTGTACCGATTTTTCAGAGTACATACCATTATTCTGACCTTCAAAAAGGTAAGCTTTTGGTTTATGTTCCTTGTAATATATTCGAAGATCTTCTAACAGACTTTGTGATAACATCACCAATCTATCTTTATTGCCCTTTGCTTTGCGGATCAGAATCAGCATATTTTCGGAATTGATATCCTCAAGTTTGAGGTTGAGAAGTTCACTTAAGCGCAATCCTCCGCCATACAATATTTTTATGATGCAGCGATGCTTGCTGTTTTGGGTACTCGCAATCATTTTTTTCACTTCATCTTTAGTCAGATAATTGGGCAAGCTTGTAGACTTGCGTGAAGGGTACAGATGTTTTATCCTAAGCTCCCTGTCATATAGCGACTTATAAAATTTTTCAAGTGATGCAACAATCAGACGCTGATGTGAACTGCTGATTTTATGTTTGTCAACTTTCCAGTAAACATATTTTTCCATGACTTCTTCGTCTATCTCATTCGGGTGAGCAAACTTCTTTTCGGTCAGCTTAAGGAAACTCCTAAGTACACTTTTATAAATCAAAATTGAATTTGCACTGTATCGTTGCAAAATTAGTTTTTGCTCAAATTCTTTAATAAGGCTGTCGACATCCATTGCTTTACATTTTATTGGGACAACGAAAATAATAAAACATTCGTTAATGCTATTTTTTTTAAGATATTTTTTTCACTATATCTATTTGTTTTAATGTCTTATATAGATTTTAGGCACAAATTAATAAAATGCATTAGCGAATGTTATATAGATTGTATTAACGAATGTTGTATATTTATTGCGTTAATAAGGCGTTAGCACCAATTATATTACGACTATGAGAAGACAAAATATTGACAAGTTTTACGAACTCTTAGATGAGGTCATTAAGAAGTTCCCTAAACGAACTTTGGACACTATATCCAGAAATAACCTTCCCGAAAAAGGTGTTTATTTTTATTTGAACAATACCTTTTAATAGCAACTGATAGGCAAAAGATAATTTACAAAGTGAACAGTTTTTCATTAAAAAAGAAACAATATGAGCAAACAAAAATCAACAACAATCCTTGTCATCATTTTTGTATTACAAATGTTTCCCGGAAAAATTTCTGCCCAGTTTTTCGCACTTCCATCAGAAATCCTGGATACTGCGAATGTTTCTGTAAATTATACCATTACATGGAAACAAGATAAAAATAACCTCGGGATAATCCGGAGTGAGGATATGTTGCTTTTCGTTGGGAAATCAGTAAGCCTTTTTATGAGTAAAAACCAGTATAAAGTTCTTTTGATTGGGCGAGAAGCGGAATCAGAGGGACGTCTTATGGATTTACTGAACAGAGAAGAAATTAAGAATTATGTGAGCCGCTTTAGTTACAGAATTTATAAAAATTACCCGACTGGACAGATAACCTATATGGACAAAATTATACCTACCTACTTTCAATATAGCGAGCCACTGGACGTGTTTCAATGGCAACTGGCTGATTCATCTACCACAATAGGGGATTTTAAGGCAAATTGCGCTTACACAGTTTATGGTGGCAGGCGATGGGTGGCATGGTACACCACCGATATTCCCATAAGTGATGGCCCATACAAGTTCAGGGGTTTACCGGGATTGATCATCAGGCTTTATGATGACCAAAAGCATTATGTATTTGAAATGGAAAAGCTGGAACGGTATGAAGAAGGCGTTCCCATTGAATTGATCGACAGGGATTGGGTGGAGACAAACCGCACTGATTTCCTTAAAGCTCAGGAAAATTTAAAACGCGACATCGTAAACCGTGCACAAGAAGCCGGGGTAGATGTTGAAGGTCAGCAGCAGGCTGCCAGAAATGCAGCAAAAAAAAATAACCCCATTGAATTTTAGCCTGTAGTATATGAAGTTTTCCCCAAGGCTGCTAATCGCAATTTTATCCGGTTTATTTGCACCTTCAGCTTTTTCACAAATTGAGATTTCCGGAAAAGTTACCGACACTTTGGGGAAGCCCGTTGAATTTATTAATATTACAGTATTCACCAGGGGAAGTACAACCCCTAAAGCATTTGATTTTACCGATGGAGAAGGAGAATATATTATCCAGACAAAATTAGATGCCGACAGCCTAGATATTCAGGCCAGCGCTCTGCATTTTGAAGCCATAAAATATACCATCACAAATAAAAGCCAGCAGGTTGATTTTGTGCTCAGGCCGGATGTTAAGTTATTGGAAACAGTTACCGTAAAAGCAAAGCCTATTGAATTGCAAGGTGACACATTGAGCTACCTTGTCGAATTGTTTAAAGGAAAGGAAGACAAAACCATTGCTGATGTTTTACGTAAGTTACCAGGCATTGAGATTGAAGACAATGGAAAGATATTATATCAAGGGCTGCCAATCAACACATTTTACGTAGAAGGATTAGACCTTACCGATGGGCGGTACAGCAAAATAAGTGAAAACCTTCCCGACGATGCTGTCTCCGTGGTAGAGGTATTTGAAAACCATCAGCCCATACGCATCCTCGAAGACCGGGTTTATTCTCCACAGGCAGCCATCAATCTTAAATTAAAAAAGAAAGTGGCTGCAACAGGCAGCGGAAAGGTTGCCAGCGGCTTTTCACCCTGGCTTTGGGATGTAAACCTTACGCCAATGCTGCTGAGCACCCGATTTCAATTGTTGGCTTCTTACCAGACAAACAACACAGGTAATGATGTGTCGCGACAAATTGAGCAATTGACGTCTTACGGTCAAATGCAATTTCCTTATGAACCAGATGAAAACATTCAGCTTTTTGATGTGGGATCATATACGCAGTACGGCGCCATTGATCAAAAAAGATATCTCGATAACCGGATTCATCTGGCCAATTTCAACATATTAGTCCCGCTTAAAAAAGATTTGCAGTTAAGGGCTGACATCTTTTTTGTGGATGACTTACGTAAGAATAAAAGCGAAATTTCCAGCTTATATTTGCTGCCTGATGATACTTTGCGCATAATCGAGAACTATTACCGAGAGCATTCAAGAAAGTATTGGCAGGGCACTTTCCATTTAAAACGCAATACCAAACGTAATTTTCTGAATAACAAAACCGAATTCAGGTTTAACGACGCTAATTATCAGGACTTGATCATCAATGGGATTGATTCAATACTTCAACACGTAGAAACACCTTATCAAAATTTTTCAAACAGGTTAAATACCATTTTCCGGATCGGTACGTCTCTAATTGAGTTTCAGTCATTGATATCATACCTGGATGGTCCGCAAAATCTATCCGTATTTCCCAACCAGCTTTTAAACCAACAATACGGCATCACCGGACAAACAGAGAATCTTCAGGAGGCTATGCTTGAAAGAATCTATTTGGATCATTATGCCGGCACCAATTTTAAATTGAAGCGATGGGTGCTTTCGCTAAGATTAGGTTTCGCCTATCGTATGCAGAATTTAAATACAAAATTGGGTATTGAAAATCATGAAACTTTAATCGATACCCTGATATCAGAAAACAAACTCAAATCAAATCAGCATCAAATTTATCTGAATCCTTCTATTCAATATCAAAACAGAAAGCTTCGATTTTCGCTTGGATGGCCTGTTAGCCAGCAACAGTTGAGCTATCAGGATAGTGATTTAGCCCTTTCAAACAGCAAAAACAAGTTACTGCATGCACCTGAATTTAGTATGAATTATGCTTTTAGCATTTGGTGGGAATTTCGTGCATCTTGGAGGTTTGATCAAAGAATGAATGATCCTGATGATTTTTACTATAACTACATGCTAAAGAACTATCGAAAGCTAATTAAAACAGATGCACTAATCCAGGAGCTGAATCGTCATTTGGGTAAAATTTCAATTTCATACAGGAATACCATCACCACTTTTTTTAATAAGCTGTCCTATTTGTATATGATTCGCGAATCGAATCTTTTATATAGTGTCTGTCTTTAAAGTAACAAACAATTTCATAATCAGATAATTAATGTTGATTATATCATAATAAATTGTATATTTGCAGTGTTGATTTATACAATACTAATATGAAACTATTCAATACACTTG
>Ga0265293_10004862_pt1 | contig 23132 bp, 23 predicted proteins | sample Munlanlewell138R_FD_192505 | JGI IMG/M metagenome (GOLD analysis project Ga0265293, IMG submission 192505) | Leachate microbial communities from a municipal landfill in Southern Ontario, Canada - Leachate well 138R | ecosystem: Engineered > Solid waste > Landfill > Unclassified | place: Canada... | reverse complement strand
TCAATAATTATTGATGCTATTTCATTAGTTTTAGGTGGAAGAGCTGATAAGGAATATGTTAAGTCTGGGTGCAAAAAAGCTGTAATTGAAGCCCTGTTTTTTATTGAAAACATGAGTGATATTGAGAAAGTATTAGAGGAATACGGAATACAAAAAGAAAGTGATGATATAATTCTCATTACTAGAGAAATATTCAATACTGGAAAAAGCACATCAAGAATAAATGGTAGAAGCGTGACACTAGGTATGTTAAATGAAATAACAAGTAAATTGATAGACATTCATGGACAACATGATCATCAATCACTTTTAAGAGTTGATAAACATTCAGAATTTATAGATTCTCTGGGTGAACAAAGAATTAAAGATTCTAAAGAAAAAATTAAAAAAGGGTATGATGAGCTACAGGTATTAAAAACTAGACTTAAATCATTAGTACAGGATGAAATGGAAAAAGAAAGAAAGATGGATTTATTGAGTTTTCAACTAGAAGAAATTGATGAAGCTAGATTAATAGATGGAGAAGAAGAATCTTTATTTTCAGAGTACAATTTATTATCAAATGCAGAAAATATTACTGTCACATTGTCTGAAGCAATAACCAACTTAGATTCAGATTACTATGAAAATAAATCAATTATAGATGCACTGAATAATACATATATTAGTTTACATAAGATTTCCAAACATAGCAATGATATTACAAGCTTTACTGATATACTTGAGTCAATTATTTTACAACTTCAAGAATTAACTAGAGAAATTCGTTATTATCAGCACAAGGTGGAGTTCAATCCAGAAAGACTGAAATTCCTCGATGAAAGATTAGAGTTAATAAACAAATTAAAAAGAAAATATGGAAGGACCACAAAAGATATACTTGAATATAGAGAAAAAATAAGTATAGAATTAGAATTGCTGTTAAACTGTGAGGAAGAAATTAAAGAAATTAAAAATAAAATTATTAAATGCGAAAACGATTTGAATATTATATGTAATGTATTGTCTAAAGAAAGGACATGCATCTCAGAAAGATTTGAGAAAGAGATAATAAAAGAACTTAATGAAGTTAATATGTTAAATGTAAAATTCAAAGTAAGATTAGAAAGAATCGAGTATTTTACTCAAAATGGTTTTGATAAGATTGAATTCTTAATATCAACTAACCCAAATGAACCTTTAAAATCATTATCTAAAATTATCTCTGGAGGCGAAATGTCCAGGATAATGTTAGCCTTTAAAAGTATTCTAGCGGAAATAGATAAAATTCCTACTCTGATTTTTGATGAAATTGATACAGGAATAAGTGGTAGGACGGCCCAAGTAGTAGGTGAGAAAATAACTAATATCTCTACTAATCATCAAGTGATATGTATCACGCACTTACCACAAATAGCTGCTCTTGCAGATAGCCACTTTTTAATTAGTAAAAAGATATTTGAAAATGAGTCTATTACAGAGATAATTGAATTAGATTACAATGATAGAGTGGAAGAGTTATCAAGATTGTTGGGTGGTGTAAATTTAACTGAAACTACAAAGCAACATGCTAAAGAAATGATAGAAATGTCAAAAAAGATAAAAAAAGATTAAATTCAAAAAAACATCTAAAAATTAGGTGTTTTTTTATTTCGCTTATAGTTAAATCAATAATACGGAAATAATGATTTTACTTTACAGTTTAATAAATATTTGTGCAGAATAAATGTAGCCTAAATAGGTCACATTATTCCTAAAGAATATATTAATTTTTATGGTCTTCTCATTACGAAGACTAATGTTTTTTGGAGGTGAAGTTAAGCCATAGGTAAATGGGAGAGTGATTATGATTGAGCAAAATGTCCAGTTGCAAGAAACTGATTTACTTTACTATGCTTCTAATTTTTTTAGCTTATTCAATACAAGTATTAAATATAGTAAGATTTCCCTCCCAAATAGACATAATAAAAGGAGATAGTAAAAACTTGAGCATTTTTTTCCCCTTTTCTTTAGAAATGGTGGAAGAATCCAAAGATATAGTTAGGTTTATTACTAATAATAATGAAAGATTATCCTTAAAAAATTCCTATAATTTAGAACCTACAAATAATGGAATTGCAAAGTTGAAATTAAAATTTTTTGGGATATTTCCAGTAAGAAATGTTAAAGTAAATGTAGTAAGTCAAACCTATTTAGTTCCAGGTGGTGAAGCCATAGGCGTAAAGTTAAATACTAAAGGAGTATTAGTTGTATCTACATCAGAAATATTAAGTGTAGATGGTAAAACATATAATCCTGCAAAAAATGCTGGGATAAAAGTTGGGGACTCAATAATTATGATTAATGGTGTTAAGATAAAGGATGCAGACCATGTGATACAACTATTAAATGATATAAAAAGCAATAAAGTCAAAATTGAAATAGAAAGAAACAATACTAAATATATTTCTGAAGTTACACCTGTGAAAAGTAAACAGGATAATAGCTATAGATTGGGTATTTGGGTAAGAGATAAAACTGCTGGAATAGGAACATTAACATTTTATGATCCGAATTCAAAAAAATTTGGTGCACTAGGTCATGCTATTACTGATGTTGATACTGGAACATTAATGAAAGCAGAAAATGGAGAAATTATAAAAGCAAAAGTTTCATCTATCGAACAGGGAAGAAAAGGCAGTCCTGGTGAATTAAAAGGAATGTTTTTTGGGACAGATGATGTACTAGGAAAAATAGAGAATAATACAGCCTTTGGAATATATGGAACTATATACGATGATACAAAGCTTTTTAATAAAAAACAAGCATTACCAATAGGAACTCAAAGTGAGGTAAAAACCGGTAAAGCTTATATACTAGCAAATGTTGAAAATGATAGCGTAACAAAATACGAGGTTGAAATAATAAAATTGGAGAAACAACTTATACCTCAATCTAAAAGTATGATTATTAGAATTACAGATGAAAGATTAAAGAAAAAGACGGGTGGTATAGTTCAAGGAATGAGTGGAAGTCCCATAATTCAAAATGGTAAAATTATTGGTGCTGTTACTCATGTTTTTGTAAATGATCCAACTAAAGGTTATGGAATATATATAGAGTGGATGCTAAAAGAGGCTAGAATTTATGCAAATAATAATTCTGAGTTTGCAGAAGTAAAATAAGAAAATTACAAGAGATAAGGAAATTTTCCATATCTCTTTTCTTTGTGCTAAAATTATTAGCAAAGCAAAAAAAAAATAAAAAAATGAAATGATAGAAGGAAATATATTACTTTTGTCGAATTTATATTTTGTACATAAATTTATACTGCTAAATAGATATCAGGGGGGTATTTGCATTGAAAAATGAAAGAATCAGTATGGTTATTGCAGATGATAATAAGGATTTTTGCAGCATCCTTAATGATTATCTAGCAACGCAAGAGGATGTAGAGGTAATTGGGGTAGCGAAAGATGGTCTAGAAGCTTTAGAGCTTGTCATTAATAAGAGACCAGATGTCTTGATATTGGACATCATAATGCCACATTTAGACGGATTGGGTGTATTAGAAAAGCTACACAGTATGGAGTTAGAGAAATTTCCCAAGGTCATTGTTTTATCTGCTGTAGGACAGGATAAAATCACCCAAAGAGCCATAAATTTAGGGGCAGATTATTATGTAGTAAAGCCTTTTGACTTTGAGATTTTCATTAAACGAATTAGACAGGTAACAGGGACAACACCAGCAATAATTGAAAGAAGGAAGCAATTTGATGTTCAGTCTAGTTTAATTAATTCTGCAAACTCACATAAGAGCTTAGAGGCGAAAATTACCAATATTATACATGAAATAGGTGTTCCAGCACATATCAAGGGATATCTCTATTTAAGAGAAGCTATAACCATGGTAGTAGATAATGTTGAGCTGCTAAGCGCTGTCACTAAAGAGTTATATCCTAATATCGCTAAAAGATTTAACACAACACCTAGTAGGGTTGAAAGAGCAATTAGGCATGCTATAGAAGTAGCATGGAGTAGAGGAAAGGTTGACACTATAAACAATTTATTTGGTTATACTGTTAACACAGACAAAGGTAAGCCAACTAACTCTGAGTTTGTAGCAATGGTCGCAGACAAATTAAGGTTAGAACAGAAAATATCATAATAAGTTTTAATTAGCAAAAAATCTCTTTTCTATTAGAAAAGAGATTTTTTTTAAAAATGATATCATAATGAATCTTATCATATATGATAAGATATTTTATAAAATATAGTATTCATGTATGAAAGTTGGTTAAAATAGAAATAAAAGATTTGTGAGCTGTTTTCCTGATAAATTATCTTTTCTTTGGAGGCTTCTATGGTTTTAAAAGGAACAGTAAAAAAAGACAAAAAGACAAAAAACCTTATAAATAGATTAGAACCTGGAGATATTGCTATTTTAGATCATAAAGATATTGATGAAATAGCTGCAATTTCCCTTGTAGAATCTAAAATAAAATGCGTACTTAATTTAGATACATCAATTAGTGGAAAGTATCCTAATAAAGGACCAACAGTTTTATATGAAGCTGGAATTATCCTGCTAGAAAGTAAGAATAAAGATATATATGATATAGTTTCTGAAGGAGAAGAGATAGAACTAAATGAAAATGTAGTAGTTTATAAGAATAAAATTATTGGAACCTTTGAGGAGTTAAACTACGAGAAAATTCAAAAATTACTGAAAATAGGATATAGTAATTTGGAGTTTGAATTGGATAAGTTTATAGAAAACACATTAGAATATGCAAAAAGAGAAAAAGAGTTAGTGTTAGAAAAAGGTAACATACCAAGAATAAAAACTAAGATGATCAATAAACATGCTTTAGTAGTTGTTAGAGGAAAGGACTATAAAAAGGATTTAAATGCTATTCAGAATTATATAAGCGAGATGAGACCTGTTTTTATTGGAGTAGATGGCGGAGGCGATGCCATAATAGAATTTGGTTATGTGCCGGATATTCTAATAGGAGATATGGATAGCGTAAGTGATAGGTGCTTACAATTGTCTAAAGAGATTATTGTACATGCTTATAAAGAAGGAGGAGCACCTGGGCTTGAAAGAGTAAAAAAACTTGGATTAGAAGCAAAAATATACTCATCTGCTGGAACTAGTGAAGATATTGCTTTATTATTAGCTTATTCTAACAATGTAGATTTGATAGTAGCTGTAGGAACTCATAGTAATATGATTGATTTTTTAGAAAAAGGACGAAGAGGAATGGCAAGTACCTTTTTAGTGCGGTTAAAAATAGGCTCCAAGCTTGTTGATGCTAAAGGTGTTAATATGCTCTATCGAAGTAGTCTTAAGATAAAGTATGTTATAGGTCTTGGATTTGCTGCTTTAATTCCAATTATTGTTTTATCACTAAACTTTCCACCAATAAAAGAGATTATAAAATTGGTACAAATACGGTTAAGAATTCTATTTGGATTCTAGGAGGCGGTTAAGGTTGACTAGTATTAAATATTTTGTATTAACGATAGTTTCTGTATTTCTAGCACTTGCAGTTGGTATATATATTGGATTTATGTTTGATGCACAGGATATACTCAAATCTCAAAAGGAAGATATAGTAGCCCAATTAGAAGAAAGATTTGATTATTTGGAAGAAGAGAATAAAACTGTAAAAGAGGAAATTATTAAGGTTACAAAGGAAAATGAACAGATAAAAGAGTTTAATAGGGTAATTTATAGCGATGTAATTAAAGATAAATTAAGCGGAGTCAAAATAGCAGTTATTGAAACTAGCGAGGATTATATCTACAAGAGTATAATTCAAACACTAGAAGCTGCTGGAGCTGAAGTGACATCAATAACTACAATTAAAAACAGTTTTGATTCTAATTTAGATATACTAAAGAGAGCATATGTAAATGCAATGGAAATCGAAAGCATAGATAATAATATTTTACAACTTTCGATTAAAGCAATGATTCAAGATATTATTAATGGTGAGAATAATAGAGTATTAGAAGCATTTAATATGGAAGGTATGATTGATGCAGAAGGAATATATTTGACTCCTGTTGATTATTTAGTAATTGCTGGAGGAAGAAAAGCAAGAAATGAAGCTAGATTTGAAGGAATAGATGGAGAAATAATAGACCTATGTAAAAATTTAAATGTACCTGTAATTGGAGTTGAAAAAGCAAGTGTGCAAGTGTCATATATAGATAAATATAAAGATAGAAGAATATCATCGATAGATAACGTGGACACAATAATAGGAAGAGTTGCATTAGTATTAGCTATAGATGGAAGACCAGGAAACTATGGAATAAAGCCTAGTGCAGAAAGCTTGATACCTGACTTAGGTATCGAAATTGTAGATTGAAGTGAGGGTTGTAAATGGATTGTCTTAAGCCAAGGCTAATAGCAGTAATACCAGTTTATAATGAAGAAAGCAATATTGAAAGCACTATTAGTAATATTAAGAAAATTAAATTTATTGATGAGATAATAGTTGTAGATGATGGCTCCACAGACAGAACAAGAGAAATAGCTAGTATGTTAGATATTACTCTTATTAAAATAAATAATAATAGAGGAAAGGGATACGCTATTAAAAAAGCTATTGAAAACACTGATTTTAATTATTTGTTACTAATTGATGGAGATTTAGGAAAAACAAGTAATGAGGTCATTAAACTAATACTTCCTGCTATAAATAACGAAGCAGATGTAATTATTGCAAGATTCCAGAAAGCTAGAAAAAAAGGAGGTTTTGGTTTAGTAAAAAAATTAGCTAATAAAGGGGTTTATTTTTATACAGGTAAGAACATAGGAACAACCTTATCAGGACAAAGAGTTTATAACCGTAAAGCAATTGAGAGCATTAATTATATTCCTGACAGATTTGGAGTTGAAGTGGCTATGACTGTGGGTGTATTGAGAAATGGTTTTACTATTAAAGAAATAGATGTAAGTATGACTCATAGAGAAACAGAAAGAAATTTTAAAGGATTTATTCATAGGGGAAAACAATTTGCAAATATTCTTATGACGTTGATAAATTTAGGATTTAGAAGGTGAATATATGTGGAGATATAACATCATATTATTCTTTATTAGTGCTATTTTTAGTTTTATTGTAATTCCATTTATATATGATTTATTGAGGAAGAATAATTGTACATCCTTAAACTATAGAAATCAAAATACACCAATAGGTATGGGTTTAGTATTTGTATTAGTACAATCATTTGTTATAATAACATTTGTTCAATTCAAAAATAATAGCAATACTTTTAATTTCTTTTATATTTTTTCAATACAAATGATTGCTTTAATAGGAGTAATAGATGATCTAATTGGAGAAAAGGAGGTAAAAGGGTTTAGGGGACATATATATTCATTATTTAATTTAAGGCTTACTACAGGAGGTTTAAAGCTAATAATTGGAGGTGTAGTTGGTCTTCTTGTATCGCTAACCCTTTCAAAAAATCCATTTGAGTTGATAGTTAATATTTTGATAATAGGACTTTTCACTAATCTAATAAATCTATTTGATTTAAGGCCTGGAAGAGCATGTAAGGTGTTTATAGTATTTTCAATCTTAATGATCTTTAGTGCCATGTCAAAAGAATATAATTATATTATTACGTCACTTATGGGAAACGTTTTGGTATATATACCCTATGATCTAAAAGCTAAATCTATGATGGGGGATGCGGGCTCTAACGTCCTGGGGATGACACTTGGAGTTTTTTGTGCGGCCACACAGTCTATTTCAATAAAAATTGTGTATTTAATAGTAATAGTAATAATACATGTTGTCTCGGAATTCCGTTCTTTGACAGAAATTATTGATAATAATAAGGTATTATGTTATATTGATAAATTAGGAAGGTGAGGAGGTAATTGAACTGTTATCATCTAAAGAAGGAATTGTAATCAATATATTTGAAGTTGATGATTCAATTACTTGGATTAATGTAGAAGTAGATGGTGTGAGTGCAAAAGCTGTAAACTATAATTTTATGACTGGTAAGATTAATATTGGAGATAAAGTTATACTTAACACAACTGCAGTAGAGCTTGGACTTGGAACGGGAGGATACCACTTTGTAATTTATAATAAGAAAAATGAACAACAAGATATATCCAATAATTTAGGACATATTATGAAACTAAGATATACACCTTTGCAGTTTAAATGCCTTGCTGCTGAAGAACAGGACTCTAAATACCATGAAGCTTTTAATGGTTTTGTAGATTTAAATAATTCCATATACATAGTTGGAACACTACATAGTATGGTGGCACCTATTGCTGCAGTTATTAAATGGCTTAGACCAGACCTGAAAATTACTTATATAATGACAGATTCTGGAGCATTACCTTTACATTTTAGTAAAACTGTGAAAAAATTAAAGGAAAGTGACATTATAAAAAATACAATTACTGTAGGGCATGCATTTGGTGGAGATTTTGAATGTATTAATATATATACTGGTATCATAGCTGCTAATATAATAATTGGTAGTGATATTACAATAATAGCTATGGGTCCAGGGATAGTAGGCACGGGTACCAAATATGGATTTAGCGGGATTGAACAAGGGTACATAATTGATGCTGTTAACAAATTAGGTGGTAAAAGCATTACAGTGCCTAGAATAGGATTTACAGATAAAAGAGAAAGACACAAAGGCATAAGTCATCATACTTTAACAGTACTTAACAATATTGTAAATACTAGAACTAATCTTGTTTTGCCCATTATCAAAGGCGCTTCTGCTGATTACATTAATAAGCAAATAAAAGAGAATAGTATTAATGAACATCATAATATTATATATGAAAATGGTGACGATGTAATAAAAGCACTACTTTACTATGGACTAGAAGTAAAAACCATGGGCAGAGACTACAATGATGATGAAGTTTTTTTTCAAACCTTAGGAGCAGTTGCAAAAGCAGCTATTAATATTTTAGAGAACACTTAATAATATCTAATAAAGTGGCGTCTTCTCCGTATGTAGCAAGGATAATATTAATAGCTTCAATTATTTCGTCTATTTTTCCAATGAAGAATATTTTATTTTCCAAGGTAACTTTAATCATTTTTGTCAACTCCAATTAAATATATAAATAATATATGAAATTTTTTATTTTTTATTCCAAAAGGGAGGTTATTAGTATGATTTATGAAGAAAAAACAATGAAAAGTGAAAGGATATATGAGGGTAAAATTTTAGCAGTAAGAATAGATACAGTAGAGCTTCCAGATAAGAAATATTCAAAAAGGGAAATTGTTGAACATCCTGGGGCAGTGGCTATTGTAGCTATAACAGAAGACAAGGAGATATTCTTGGTAAAACAATTTAGGAAAGCAACAGAATCAGTATTACTCGAAATACCAGCAGGGAAACTAGAAATTAATGAACAACCTACAGAATGTGCTATTAGAGAGCTTAAAGAAGAGACAGGCTTAAAGGCAGAAAAAATTGAATGCTTACTTGAATATTATTCATCTCCAGGTTATACAAATGAAAAAATACATATTTTTATGGCTACTGAAGTCACAATTGGTGAAGCAGAACCAGAGGAAGATGAATATATTGATATTGTAAAAGTAAAGATTGATCATGCCTTGAAGATGATTAATGATGGTGAAATTAAGGATGGAAAAACAATAATTGGTATTCATTTAGCTAATAATACAATGAAGAATTACTAGTAATATCAAATAAAATTAAGAAAACATAAGAATAATAACAAGGTAATAATATCTCCCTAATAAGCATATTAATGTGTATAGGCTTGTATGAAAGGGGGTATTATTTTTGATTATCAAGGATGCTTTCTATAAAAACATTAAGGACAACTTCACCCTCTATTTTTTACTGGCATTGGCTTTAATGATAGGAATTTCCGCAGGCGCAATCACAGTAAATATTTTGAATGAAGATCAGAGTCAGAATCTTATTAGCTTTTTGGATTCCTTTTTTAAAGTCTTAAGTCAAGAAAAGATAGATAGTTTTACATTATTAAAGCATTCGTTTATTAATAATTTCCAAACTATAATAATTATTTGGATACTTGGTATAACTGTAATTGGTCTACCTATAATAATTATTATAGTGGTTCTAAGAGGTTTTATAGTAGGCTTTACAGTTGGTTTTTTAATTAATGAGCTAGGTTTTAAAGGATTTGCTTTTTCCTTGCTTACAATATTACCTCAGAATATTTTTGTGATACCAGGGTTAATAATTTTAGCGGTGTTGTCCATAAACTTTTCAATAAAAATTGTCACAAGCAAGACAAAGCGGGGTTCTAAATTTAGTTTTATTTCTGAGTTAACAAGTTATTCAATTACGACTGCTATGATCTCAGTATTAATTATTATAGGTAGCCTTGTTGAAGCTTATATAACACCTATTTTCATGAGATTATTATTAGGGTATGTTGTTTAATTTATTTTTTGGTTTTTGCTTTCTTTTTTTCTATACCATATAATTGTACTTATTATATAATTAACAAAAAATAATAATATAATGGAGGATTTTAAGAACTAATGTTGAATTATATTAATACTTAATACTATAAAGGGGAAATATTATGGATCTCAACTTACTAAATTTTAATGGTTATCTCGAAGAGGAGAAAGAGCTATCTCAGAATACAATTGAATCTTATAGTAGAGATTTGAGACAGTTTTATAGCTATTTAAAGGAAAATGACCTATCAGATATAATTTCTGTAAACAAAACTTTAATTATAACTTATCTTATGAACCTACAAAAATCAGGTAAATCAGTTTCTACTATTTCAAGAAATATTGCTTCATTAAGATCTTTTTATCAGTTCCTATTGAATGAAGGAGTTGTAGATAAGGATCCAACTATAAATCTCCAATCACCTAAACAAGAAAAGAAATTACCAAGTATTCTAACACCTAAAGAGGTAGAAATATTGCTTGAACAACCAAATATTGATTCTTCTAAAGGAGTAAGGGATAAGGCTATGTTGGAGTTGTTGTATGCTTCAGGTATACGAGTATCAGAACTGATCTCTTTAGATTTAGAAGACATTAATTTATATATGGACTACATAATTAGTTCTAAAGATACATCTAATGAAAGAGTTATACCTATAGGGAAAATGGCAGTGAGTATATTAGGAATATATATTGATAAACATAGATCTAATTTTGTAAAAGATAAGGATGAAAAGTCTTTGTTTGTCAATTATCATGGCAAAAAGCTTACACGACAAGGGTTTTGGAAAATTGTGAGAGGATACACAAGTGAAGCTAAAATTAATAAGAATATAACTCCACATACATTAAGACATTCTTTTGCTGCACATCTTTTGCAAAATGGTGCTGATTTAAAATCAGTTCAAGAAATGTTAGGACATGCAGATATATCTACAACTCAGGTTTATACTCTAATTACAAAAAATAAAATTAAAGAAGTTTATAAAAAAGCTCACCCTAGAGCATAATCCCACCTTATGGTGGGTAAAATTTTTATGAACTTATGCAATTAAGGATAAAATTTAATACGAGGAGGTATATAATGATAAATAATATAACTTTAATTGTGTTAGATAGTTTAGGAATTGGCGAACTTCCCGATGCTAATCTATATGGTGACGAGGGTAGTAATACATTAGGAAATATATTAAGAAATAAAAAAGATGTAAGACTGAAAAATTTAAGTAAGCTTGGTCTTGGTCAAATAGAAGGTGTTGAAGGCTTAAAAACTTTAGAGAATGTAGTTGGAAGCTATGGTAGACTTTCTGAAAGGTCTGTGGGTAAAGACACTACAACAGGACATTGGGAAATTAGTGGTATAATACTAGACAAACCCTTTCCAACCTTTCCAAATGGATTTCCAGATGAAATAATTGAAGAATTTGAGGAGTTAATAGGAACAAGAATCTTAGGTAATAAAGTAGCTTCAGGCACTACAATAATAGAAGAGTTAGGAGAAGAACATATAAATACTGGTTATCCAATAGTATATACTTCAGCAGACAGTGTTTTTCAAATAGCTGCACACGAGAATATTATCCAGATTGACAAGCTTTATGAATTATGCGAAATAGCTAGAAAGATTATGAAAGGTAAATATGCTGTTGGAAGAGTAATTGCTAGGCCGTTTGAAGGGAAACCTGGTTCATTTGAAAGAACTACAAATAGAAAAGATTTCTCTTTAAAACCAACAGGGAAAACCATGCTTGATTTTATTGAAGAAGCAGGTTTAGAAGTTATGGCTGTGGGAAAAATAGAGGATATTTTTAGTGGACAAGGAATAACAAAAAGTGTTCATACTGTAGATAATATGGATGGAGTGGAAAAAACCATAAAATATATTAAAGAACGCAATAGAGGACTAATATTCGCAAATCTTGTTGATTTTGATATGAAATATGGTCATAGAAATGATGTTGATGGATATGCAAAAGCACTAGAGGAATTTGACTATAGAATTCCTGATATAATTGAAAGCCTTAAAGAGGATGAAGTTTTAATGATTACTGCTGATCATGGTTGTGATCCAACTACAGCAAGCACAGACCACTCAAGAGAGTATGTACCTATTATTATTTATGGAGATAGAATAAAAAAGGGCGTTAATTTGGGTACAAGGAAGTCTTTTTCGGATATAGGTGCCACCATATTAGATTTATTAGGACTAGATGGGATTAGTAATGGTGAGAGTTTTGCTAGTTTAATTTTAGATAGATAGGAGGAGATGTGATGAATTTAGTTGAAAAAATCACAGAAACTACTGATTTTTTAGTTGGCAAAGCAAAGAGAAAGCCAAAAATTGGAATTATTCTAGGTTCCGGACTAGGTTTATTAGGTGATGAGGTCGCTGATGCGGACATCATTAAATATGAAGACATTCCAAATTTTCCTGTATCTACTGTACAGGGACATAAAAATCAGTTAGCAATAGGTACATTGGAGGGTAAGGATGTTGTAGTAATGCAAGGTAGATTTCATTATTACGAGGGATACCCTATCGAACAGGTTACATTTCCGGTAAGGGTTTTGAAAGCATTGGGAGTTGATACTTTAATAATTACTAATGCTGCTGGTGGGGTTAATCAAGATTATAGTCCTGGGAATTTGATGGTTATAGGTGACCATATTAATTTTACTTTTGATAATCCTCTAATTGGTGAGAATTATGAAGAATTGGGACCTAGATTTCCAGATATGTCCCAAGCATATGATAAATCCTTAATTGATTTAGCTTTTAAATCTGCACAAATTTTAAATATAAATCTTAGGCAGGGAGTTTACATGTGGAATTCAGGTCCTACCTATGAGACTCCTGCAGAAGTGAGGGTAGCCTCTATATTAGGTGCTGATGCAGTAGGAATGTCAACAGTGCCAGAGGTAATAACTGCAGTCCATGGAGGAATGAAAGTGCTTGGTATATCGTGTATTACAAATATGGCTTCAGGTATTTTAGATCAACCTTTAAACCATAGCGAAGTAATAGAAACATCTGAAAGGGTAAAAGATGATTTTATTTCTTTGATTAAAGAAATATTAAAGAGAATATAAGAATAGGTATAGCTATACTTAAAGAGGTGAGACGATAATGAGAATGTATGATGTTATTCAAAAAAAGAGAGATGGAAAAGAATTATCTACTGAAGAAATTAAATTTTTTATAGATGGTTACTCAAATGGTGGAATTCCTGATTATCAAGCAAGTGCATTACTTATGGCAATTTATCTAAAAAAAATGAATAAGAGAGAAACTGTAGATTTAACAAATGCTATTGTAAATTCTGGGGAAACTGTTGATCTCTCTTTAATAGAAGGAATTAAAGTTGATAAACACAGTACTGGTGGTGTAGGTGATAAGGTTACATTAGCATTAGGCCCAATGGTTGCTGCTTGTGGTTTACCATTTGCCAAAATGTCTGGAAGAGGCTTAGGTCATACAGGTGGAACCTTAGATAAATTAGAATCAATAAAAGGTTTGAGAACTGATTTAGCAAGAGAGGAATTCATATCAATAGTAAATAAGGTCAAATTATGTATATGTAGTCAAACTGCTAATATTACACCGGCAGATAAAAAAATCTATTCTTTAAGAGATGTTACTGCTACTGTAGATAATATTTCCTTGATCGCTAGTAGTGTAATGAGTAAAAAACTTGCTTCAGGATCTAATGCAATTGTTTTAGATGTAAAGGTTGGAAGTGGAGCCTTTATGAAAAATTTAGAAGATGCCTTTGTTTTAGCTAAAGAAATGGTTGAAATCGGTAATAGTGTAGGCAGAGAAACAGTTGCAATTATATCAAATATGGATGAACCACTTGGACATACTGTTGGAAATTCAATTGAAGTAAAAGAAGCGATTGATACATTAAAAGGGAGTGGACCGAAAGACTTTCTTGAGTTATGCTTAACTCTTGGTTCGATGCTATTAGTTTTAGGCAAAAAAGCTGAAAATGTAAAAATAGGTAGAGATATGTTAATTGAAACTATTAATAGTGGAAGTGCTTATAATAAGCTATTAGAATTTGTTGATGCACAAGGTGGAGATATTGATTATATTAACAATATAGAATTATTGCCTAAAGCATCGTATAAATTAGAGATATTAAGTAATTGTGATGGTTATATTAAGTCAATAGATGCAGAGGAAATAGGAAAATGTGCATTAGCACTTGGAGCAGGAAGAGAAACAAAGGAAAGTGAAATAGATTTAGCAGCTGGTATTATACTCAACAAAAAAGTAGATGATAAAGTTAATAAAGGAGAAGTTTTAGCTTACTTACTCTATAATGATTTAAATAAAGTTAAGAGTGTTGATACACAGTTAAGAAATGCCATAAAAATTGGTGAAAAGAATACAGCTAGTAAGAAACTTATATTTGGTATTGTTGATGCAAATGGCTTAACAAGACTATAATAAAAAATATAATATTATGTAGACAAAAGGAGATTGGAAAAAACAATCTCCTTTTTTTGCATTTTTTCCTCTGAATAAGTTATATATGTCATGGTTAATATAAATTTAAGTATTATGTGAAGGAGGATAAAATGAGTAAGAAGGCAAAATTTAGAAGAAAAACTAGCTTATTAATCACTTTAGTGTTACTTTTTATATTTTCAAGTATTTCATTTGCCGAAATTGAAGGACCCTTTAATTTAGAATCTAAATCAGCGATACTAATTGATGCGTTATCAGGTGAAATAATATTCGAGAAAAACATTCATGAAAGATTACCACCTGCTAGTATTACAAAAATAATGATTCTTTTATTAGCTATGGAAGATTTAGATAATGGCAAAGTAAAACTGGATGATAAAGTACATGTAAGCGCTAATGCAGAAAGAATGGGAGGAAGCCAAGTTTATCTAGAAGAAGGAGAAGTACAAACAGTAGATGACTTGTTAAAGGCAATTTCTCTAAGATCAGCAAATGATGCAGCAGTAGCTTTAGCAGAACATATGTCAGGAAGCATAGATGTATTTGTTCAAAGAATGAATGAAAGAGCAAAAGAGCTTGGAATGTCTAATACACATTTTAAAAATGCAACTGGTCTTCCAGATGAAGAACATATAACTACTGCACATGATATTAGTTTAATGTCTAAAGAGTTAATGAGACATCCTAAGGTACATGAATGGTTAACCATTTATATGACAGATATAAAAGTGGGTAAGAACAAAACAGTAACTCAATCACTAGTAAATACAAATAAACTAATACGAGATTATCAAGGAGCAAATGGACTTAAGACAGGACTTACAAATGAAGCAGGTCATTGTCTTGCAGCATCAGCTAAAAGAGGTAACTTATCTTTAATAAGTGTTTTATTAGGAGGGCCTACGTCAAATAGTAGGTTTCTTGAATCAAAAAAGCTATTAGATTATGGATTTGCGAATTATGATTCTATATTTGTTTGCAAAAAAGATGAAGTAATTGATAGAATAAGAGTTACTAAAGGAAAGGAAAACAATTTAAACATTGTAGCTGAATGTGATTATAGTATATTAATTAAAAAAGGTGACTCAAAAGAGATTGAGAAAGAAATAAAGCTTCCTGAAAAGGTTAAAGCACCTATGGAAAAGGGTCATAAATTAGGAGAGATTATACTAAAAAATAATGGTAAGGAAATTGGAAGAGTAAATTTAGTAGCGGAAAAGGAAGTAAAAAAAGCATCAATATTTGATATGTTTAGGAAGGTTAGTATAATTTTTCTTGGTGCTTCTGAGTAATAAACTACAGGATATATTAGCTAATATATCCTGTAGTTTGCTTTTTACCTACATTATAATTATACTTCTATTGACAAGAATTTTGTAATGTTATATAAATTGATTAATGACAACAAATTTGTTGCGAAGGTGATAAGGATGGAATACAAAGTAGTTTTGGAAGCGTTCGAAGGGCCACTAGCTTTGCTTATGCATTTAATTGAAAAAGAAAAAGTTGATATCTACGATATTCCAATTGCAAAAATTACAGATCAATACATAGAATATATTAAAACTATGGAAAATATAGATTTAAATATGACAAGTGAGTTCTTGGTAATGGCTGCTACACTTCTGGAAATTAAATCAAAAATGTTGCTTCCTTCAAGCGGTAAGGATGATGAACAACTAGAGATTGATGAAATAGACCCTAGGGAAGAGTTAGTAAGAAGACTGTTAGAATATAAAAAGTATAAAGCTATTGCAGATGAGCTTAAAGCTAAAGGCGATATTCAAAACAGAGTATTCTTTAAGCCAAAGGAGGAGTTAGAAGAGTTTATGGAGCAGGGTGACTTTGAATTAGAGAATGTAGATTTTAAAGAGTTGTTCTTGGCCTACATTAATGTTTTAAATAGGTCTAAGGATGAAAAAAAAGAAATAAATTTGACTGAAATTCAAAGAGACGAACTCACTATAGAAGATTGTATGGATAACCTTGAAAAACTTATTAAGGAAAAAGAAAAAATTATGTTTGAGGAGCTTTTTTATAACGATATTAGTAGAATCGAAGTAGTAATCATGTTTTTGGCTATCCTTGAGTTAATTAAGTTGAAAGAAATTAAAGTAATACAAGAACAAAATTTTGGTGATATAATAATAAAGAAGAATATTAATAACTTGAGGTGATTTTTATGGACATAAGAGAAATAAAAGCTATAATTGAATCACTATTGTTTACATGGGGAGACTTGTTATCCTTAGAGGATATTTCAAATGTATTAGAAACTGACAAAAAGTTTTTACAAGAAATTATGGACGAGATGATAGATGATTTCAATTTTAATAGAAGGGGAGTACAGATTACAAAAATAAATGATAATTATCAGTTAAGCACAAGACCAGAACATTTCGATTGGATTAAAAAATTGTGTACTCCAAGGGTCAATAAGACTTTATCTAATGCCGCTCTGGAGACTTTGTCTATAGTAGCTTATAAACAGCCTATTACTAAAGCAGAAGTTGAAATAATAAGAGGAGTAAAATGTGATAAATCGCTAAATACTCTAATAGAGAAAAATTTGATTAAAGAAATTGGGAGATTAGAAAGAACCGGAAAGCCCATTATATATGGAACTACAGACGATTTTTTAAGGAAGTTTGGTTTATCAACATTAGAAGCATTACCAGCTTTAGATGAAGATAATTTAGAAGAAGAAGGTCATTAAAATAACACAAAATTATTTTGTGTTATTTTTCTTTTTTTTTGGAAAAGATAATTTAATAGTGACTATAATTATACGGAGTTGATTATTTTGAAGATTGCTTTAGTAGCATTATTAATTCTAATAATTATTTTTGCAATTGTTCCAATCTCTATAAAAATTGAGTTGAATAAAAAAAGAGTTGATGACAAAATTAGCTTCAAAATTACAGTACTAAGAGGATTAATAAAATTTTATTATGAAATTTCGTATATCGACTTAGTTACTAAAAAAAATAAGTTGAATAATAATTGTGCTGAAAGCAGTAGTGAAAACGCCTCAATTAAGAAAAAGAAGAGTAAAAAAAATGGTCATTTGATCACTGTTTATTATAAGATTAAAAAATATATAGATTTGTTTATCGATATTATTAATTACATAATTAGAAAGATTACAATTAATTCATTAAAATGGAGTTCAACAGTAGGTTTTGGAGATGCTGCCTTAACTGGCATAGCATATGGTATTCTTTGGACAATAATTGGTAGTTTATTAAACATTATATTCAATAATAAAAAAATTAATAATGTAAGTGTTAATTTGTATCCCGATTTCAATAATAGTATTTTAGAGATTGACTTTTTCTGCATAATAAAGTTTAAAATTGCTCATATTATTATTGCAGGCATTAAAGGATTAAAAGTACTTATTAAAGGTGGTGTATTGAATGGCTGATCATCCTATACAGGGTTTAATGAAGACAACAATGGAAAGTATCAAGGAAATGGTAGATGTAAACACAATAGTTGGGGAACCTGTACAATCCTCTGATGGGCAAGTGATAATTCCAATTTCAAGAGTTTGTTTTGGCTTCGCTTCTGGTGGAACTGAATTTCATGGAACCATTAAAGATGAAGAGGAGCAAATGGAAGGTGATATGAAAAAGCTACCTTTTGGTGGAGGGACAGGAGCGGGTGTATCTATACAGCCAGTTGCTTTTATTGTAGTAGGTAATGGAAATATGAAACTACTACCAGTTGATCAAAATGCAAATGTATTGAATAGTGTTTTAGACTTGATCCCTAAAATTACAAATGGTATACAGAATAAGTTTAAGGATAAAGAAACCAAAACAAAAAATTCAGATATCATAACTGAAAGTAGTAATATTAGTTAAGAGCAGAATACACTGCTCTTAACTATTGATATGAAATATTTTACAGACTAATGGAGTGTTGATTTTGAAAAAGCTAGAAAAACTTACAATTATTTTGATTTTTTTGATTATAGTAAATCTCATGCTAGGCTTTACTTATCCATCCACAAGTGCAGAAAGTGCAGTTTTAATTGACTCTAAGACTGGAAGAGTTATTTACTCTTCAAATCATAATCTCAGAAGACCTGTGGCCAGTACAACTAAGATAATGACTGCGCTATTAGCGATAGAGTATGGAGACTTATACTCCATAGTAAAAGTGAAAGATAGTGCTATAGGGGTTGAAGGCTCCAGCATCTATCTTGCAAAGGGAGAAGAAATATTATTGAAAGATTTAGTCTATGGTTTAATGCTAAGATCCGGAAATGATGCCGCAGTGGCTATTGCAGAGCATATATCGGGGTCTGTAGATAAGTTTGTTAATCTAATGAATGAAAAAGCAAAAAATATAGGTGCAAGTAATACAAATTTTGTAAATCCACATGGTTTACATGATCCAAATCATTTTTCTACTGCATATGATTTAGCTATAATAACTAGAGAGGCAATGAAGACGGATTTTTTTAGAGATGTGTCAAAAACAAAAACCTGGGTTGCAGATAGAGAAATAAATCAGTATTTTTCAAACAAAAATGATGTTGTGTGGGAATATAAAGGAGGAGATGGAGTAAAGATAGGCTATACAAAAGCAGCAGGAAGATGTTTAGTAGCAAGTGCGACTAGAGATGAAATACAATTAATTGCAGTGGTAATTAATGATGGTAATTGGTTTAATGACAGTTATAGAATGCTTGACTATGGATTTGACAACTTTAAGCCTAGTTTATTATTAAGTAAAAATCAGTTTCTAAAAAAAGTAGAATTATTAAATGGTGATATAGATTTTTTGAATCTTGTATATGAGGATGATCTTATAATTCCATTGAATGAAGAGGAAAAAGAGAAAATCAAAATTCTATTAGACATACCAGATTCAATGAATGCACCTATATATAAGGGCCAAAAATTAGGTAGTATACAAGTATTTCTTGAAGGAAAATTATTGTATACTAGCGAGGTAAAATCAACAATTGAAATAAAGAAATACAAACCCAAAAGTAATTTCAGAAATTTTATTAAAAGCTTTTTTTAGTAAAGGTAGAGATACTAAAATGGCATGGTCTTATAACCATGTTTTTTTTGTAACAAAAACCTCTTAGTTCAATAATCTAATACTATAGTTATAAGAAATAGAAGGGAGTGAAAATTTTGCAAAAAAGACAAGTCTGTATTGACGCTGGTAGCGAGTATTGTCCATGTTATCTAGCAGAGACAAATAATTGTATTATTTGCTCACAGCTTCAAGGTAAAGAGTTTTGTGATTGCAATTGGAGTGGAGTTTGTGTATATCATGAACTTTTAATGAATAGTAGTAAAATCAGGCAACAGAGAGACTATTATAATAGTACTATTGAGAATATAACAAGAATTGGTAAAGACTGCTACCTACTAAGATTAAAAGTAACTAAAACACTTGCTAGACAACTCAAGGAACCAGGATCATATGTATTTTTAAGGGATGAAAAGCTACCTCAGTATTTTGATGTACCTATGTCAATAATGCATTCAGATGTTGTAAACAGCAAAATAACAGTAGCATTTAAGGTGATAGGAGCTAAAACTAATAGCTTAATAAAATGTGACGAGAGTCTCTTAGTTAAGGGTCCTTATTGGAATGGAATATATGGATTAAGAAAGCTGAAAAGTGTTAAGGAGAAAAAATGTATGGTGATAGCTAGAGGGATTTCACAGGCGCCAGCATTATTAGCTATAGAGAAGTTAGTTAAAAATAAAAATAAGGTAATTTTAATTCTTGATAAAGGTAGTATAGGTGAACCATTTATCAGTGATTTTATAAAGGAAATGAACATAGATATATATGAGGAAGACCTAATGACTGATAAAGGTAAAGCCTTAATTTCATACGTATTGTTAAGTGAAGATATAGCCCTAGTATACAGTGCGGGTTCTGATTTAGTTCATATGAAAATAATAAAGATACTAGAAGAATTACAATTAGATCCTTATTTGGCAGTAACAAATAATAATGAGATTTGTTGCGGCGAAGGTATTTGTGGTGCCTGCATTATAAGACTTAAGAATGGAACAAAAGCAAAGGCGTGTAAAACTCAAATTGATTCAAGGAAGATAATTGAGAGGAGGGTAATATTTGACTAAAGTGATAATAGTAGGAGGAGGATGGTCCGGCTGTTCTGCAGCAATAACTGCAGAAAAAGCTGGAGCAAAGGTAACTTTAATTGAAAGAACTGATATGTTAATTGGACTAGGTAACGTCGGAGGAATTATGAGGAATAATGGACGATACACTGCAGCAGAAGAAAATATATGCTTAGGAGCTAACGAGCTATTTGAAATCACAGACAAAGTTGCTAGACATAAAAATGTAGATTTTCCTGGCCATAAGCATGCATATCTTTATGATGTTACTAAGGTAGAGCCTTTAGTTGGAAAGATATTAAAAGATAAAGGAATTAATATAATGCTTACTAGTAGAGCAAATGATATAATTATGGAAGGAAGAAAAATAAAGGGGATAGTTCTTGCAGATGGAAATGTCGTAGAAGGCGATGTTTTTATAGAGACCACAGGTTCTACAGGACCTATGGGGAACTGTACTAGGTACGGAAATGGATGTGCGATGTGTATATTAAGATGTCCCTCATTTGGACCTAGAATTAGTATTAGTATGCGTGCCGGAGTTGAAGATATTTTAGGTCAACGTGGGGATGGCTCTTATGGTGCATTTAGTGGTTCTTGCGAGCTAAGTAAGGATTCGCTAAGTGAAGAAATTAAAGAGAAGCTTAATAAAAAGGGAGTTGTAATATTACCGGTACCTCAAGAAGACATAAACCTTGAAAAGCTTGATATGAAAGTTTGCCAGCAATATTCCCTTAAAGAATTTTCGGAAAATATTGTTTTACTAGATACTGGGCATATAAAACTGATGACTCCATTTTATCCACTAGAAAAGCTTAGAAAAATCAAAGGGCTAGAACGAGCTAGATATGAAGACCCATATTCAGGAGGCAAAGGGAATTCTATTAGATACTTATCTATTGCACCTAGAAACAATGCTCTTAAAGTAAATGGAGTTGATAATTTGCTTTGTGCAGGTGAAAAATCGGGCTTGTTCGTTGGGCATACAGAAGCTATGTCTACAGGGAGCTTAGCTGGTCATAATAGTGTCAGATTAAGTTCAGGGATGCCTTTACTTGAGTTGCCTAGAAACACCGTAATAGGCGATATTATAGCTCATGCTAATGAAGAAATAAAAAATAAAGAGGGTCTAAAGAAAAGATATACATTTGCAGGTTCCATATTTTTTGATAGAATGAAAGAAATGGGTGCTTACTCAATAGACAATGATGAAATTAAGAGAAAAATACAGAGGTTGAATTTGTTGAATATTTATAATGAGAGACTTGTATAATACTAATATATTAAAGCTGAGTTTTATAAGAAAACCTACGAAGGATGGGATATAATGAGATTACAAAAGTTTATGGCAGAGTGTGGTATTGCCTCTAGAAGAAAATCAGAAGAAATAATTGCTAGTAAAAGGGTTAAGGTGAATGGAGCAATTGTAACAGAATTAGGTTATAAGATTGACCCGTTAACCGATATAATTATTGTCGACGGGAAACGAATTAAACATAGGGAGAAAAAGATTTATATAATTATGAATAAGCCTAAAGGATATGTGACTACAGTATCAGATGAATTTGATAGAAAGACTGTACTAGATTTAGTAAAAGATATTAAAGAAAGAGTATATCCTATAGGTAGATTAGACTATGATACATCAGGTCTTTTAATATTATCAAATGATGGAGAACTAGCCTATAGACTAATTCATCCAAAATTTATGGTTGTTAAGACTTATATTGCCACTGTTGAAGGAACGCCTAACAAAGAGGAATTAGAAAGGTTTAGGAAAGGCCTAGAAATTGATGGATATATTACTTCAGAAGCTGAAATAGAGGTGTTGAATACCGTTAATGATAAAAGTGTTGTAAAAATACAAATACATGAGGGTAAAAATAGACAAGTTAGAAAAATGTGCGAAAAAATTGGTCATCCAATTAATTCATTAAAAAGGATTGCCATAGGAGAGCTTGAACTGGGAACTATAAAAAAAGGTTGCTGGAGATTTTTAGATGAAAATGAAATATTATACTTGAAGAAAATCTAATCATTACATTTTTTTGTAATGATTAGATTCTTAAGTATTTAATTGACTTT
>Ga0265293_10004859_pt1 | contig 23137 bp, 24 predicted proteins | sample Munlanlewell138R_FD_192505 | JGI IMG/M metagenome (GOLD analysis project Ga0265293, IMG submission 192505) | Leachate microbial communities from a municipal landfill in Southern Ontario, Canada - Leachate well 138R | ecosystem: Engineered > Solid waste > Landfill > Unclassified | place: Canada... | reverse complement strand
CTTCGTCTTTATGGCTTTATAGCGCATAAAAGTTCCCCCTTTCTTGAAATGTTATTGATACCTTTATTTTACCATTTTTATAAACTTGATAAAAGGTCTAAATAGAATTTCCTATTAAATAAAAAAAGATGGGGAGCCTAGCTTCCCATCATTTCTTTAAAGTGCGTATTTGAATCTAAATATAAGTAAACTGGTAAACCTAACACAAGCATGACAACCGCTTCTCCTAAAAATACCCAGAATGCAATTGGAAGAAAAGGAATTTGATTCATGATTGATATCATAACTCCTATAACAACCGCATTTGTTAGTGCTGGAAATAATAGTGACATGACCTTTGGTTTTGATATAAGCATCATTAAAATTAATGCTAAGACTGTTGCTAGTGTTCCAAACAAAGCATCAACGATCCCATAAGGGCTCATTAGGTAGTTTGCTAAAAATGTACCAATCGTTAGTCCAATAAAACTTTTCTTATCAAAGAAAATTAAGACTAATAACACTTCAGCGATTCTAAACTGTATTGTTTCAAAACTAAGTATTTGAAAGACGAATACCAAAACAACATACATTGCTGCAATCATCGATTGCATCAAAAAATCTTTTAAGACAAATGTTTTCAATTATTTACGCTCCCTGTTTTGTTTTAGCTGGTTTCCTAGGGTACAGCTAATCATTTTATTACTTTAACATTGTATCAAAACTATGATATAATATCAAGAGCAAAGGAATGATAGAATGAGTATTAAATTTGAAGTATTACATACATGTAAACAAAGTGGTGCTAGACTTGGTAGATTAACCACACCTCATGGTGTATTTGAAACGCCTTTTTTTATGCCAGTAGGCACACAAGCAACAGTTAAAACATTAACACCAGAAGAGATAAAAGAAGTCTCTGAAGGGCTTATATTAGGAAACACATATCATTTGTGGTTACAACCCGGCGCTGATATTGTTAAAGATCATGGTGGCATTCGCGGATTTATGAATTGGGATGGTGCACTTTTAACAGATAGTGGTGGATTTCAGGTCTTTTCTTTAACTGATATGCGTAAAATTACAGAAGAAGGTGTTCATTTTAAACATCATAAAAATGGGTCAAATTTATTTATGTCACCAGAAGATTCAATTCAAGTACAAATGGATTTAGGTGCAGATATCATTATGAGTTTTGATGAGTGTCCACCACCATATGCATCATTTGAATATATGAAAGATTCTGTTGAAAGAACCTTAAGATGGGCAAAAAGAGGCAAAGATGCATTAAAAACAAATCAAGCTTTATTTGGTATTGTCCAAGGTGGGCTAAATCATGATTTAAGAAAATATAGTGCTGAAAAACTTATTGAAATGGATTTTCCGGGTTATTCAATCGGTGGATTATCCGTAGGTGAAACAAAAGCCGAAATGTATGAAATCACTAAGTTTTTAAACCCTATTTTGCCATTTGATAAACCAAGATATCTTATGGGTGTGGGTGCACCAGATGACTTAGTTGAAAATGTTATTCATGGTATTGATATGTTTGATTGTGTACTTCCTACACGTATTGCAAGACATGGCACAGCACTGACAACTGAAGGTAAAATCGTTATTAAAAATGCAACTTATGAACGGGATTATAAGCCGTTAGATCCAAATTTAGAAACACATGTTTCTAAATATACTAGAAGCTATATTAGGCATTTATTTAAAGGTAACGAAATCTTGGGTATGCGTTTAGTAACTTATCAAAATTTGGCTTATTTAAAGCATTTGATGGCTGAAATAAGACAAGCAATAAAAGAAGATCGTCTTCTTGACTTTAAAGAAGAGATGAAGAAAAAAACAAATTACTTTAAAACATAACAATTATCTTTATTTTAGAAGGTATTTCGTGTAAAATAGAATTAGTGACTAGGAGGGATTAGACCTATGGTATTCGGAGAATCAGATAATTTCAATCAAAAACCTATTATAAAAGTTATTGGTGTTGGTGGTGGTGGCGGTAACGCAATCAATCGTATGATCGAAAACGATGTTAAAGGCGTTATTTTTGTCGCGATGAACACTGATGCTCAAGTTTTAAAAGTATCTAAAGCAGAAACACGTGTTCAACTAGGAAAATACTTAACAAGAGGTTTAGGAGCAGGTGCTAAAAGTGAAGTTGGTAAAGAAGCTGCACTTGAATCTATTGATGAAATTGAAGAAGTATTAAAAGATGCCGACATGGTTTTTATTACTGCTGGTATGGGTGGAGGCACCGGTACTGGTGCTGCACCAGTCATTGCTAAAAAAGCTAAAGAAATGGGTTGTCTTACAATAGGTATCGTGACTAAACCATTTGCTTTTGAAGGACCTGCAAGAATGCAAGCAGCAATCATGGGCTTAGAAGAATTAAAACCACATGTTGATACATTAATTGTTGTACCTAATGAAAGATTACTTGCAATTAGTGGACCGACAACACAATTACTTGATGCATTTAGAGAATCAGATAATGTTTTAAGACAAGGTGTTCAAGGGATTGCAGAAATCATTGCTATTCCAGGTTTAATTAACGTTGACTTTGCAGATGTCAAAACCGTGATGGAAAATAAAGGGACCGCACTGATGGGTGTAGGGATTGCATCTGGAGAAGATAGAGCTATTGAAGCAGCAAGAAAAGCAATTCATTCTAAATTATTAGAAGTATCTATTGATGGTGCAACTGATGCAATTGTTAATATTACATCAGGAACCAATATTACATTAATTGAAACTGATCAAGCATTAACAGAAATAAGAAACGCAACTGATCGCGATCTAAATATCATTTATGGTACAACTGTCAATGAAGATTTAGAAGATGAAATGATCGTGACAGTGATTGCAACTGGATACGAACTAAAAGCTAAAGGATCTACAATTGAAAATCTAGCTTTAGAAATATTTAATAAAACTTCAACCGATCAAATGCAATTGACTGATGAAGGTTTAGTTGAGAAAAAAGATGATGAAGATATGCATCATGAAGGTGTAAAAGAAGGTCAAAAACGCAGTCTACCTTCATGGCTTGCAAAGAAATCAAAATTTTAAAAAGGCGTAAAGCCTTTTTTATTGAAAAGAGGAATTAACATGTTAAAAGCAGGTATTGTGGGATTACCAAATGTTGGAAAATCGACACTTTTTAATGCCATTACAAAAGCAGAAGCTCTAGCCGCAAATTATCCATTTGCGACCATAGATCCTAATGTAGGCGTTGTTTATGTTCAAGATAAGAGACTAGATGTTTTAGAAAGTATATATAAACCAAAAAAAGTTGTACCCACAGCTTATGAATTTATTGATATCGCAGGACTAGTAAAAGGTGCATCTAAAGGTGAAGGCTTAGGGAATCAATTTCTAAGTCATATTCGTGAAGTTGATGCGATTTGTCAAGTGGTTAGATGTTTTGAAGATGAGAATATCACACATGTCGAAGGTAAAGTCGATCCCATTAGAGATATTGAAACTATTAAATTAGAACTCAACTTAGCTGACTTGGAAGTTGTTGAAAAAAGAATTCAAAGATTAGAAAAAAAAGCTAAAGCAAAACTTAAAGAAGCTATTCATGAACATGAGGTTTTAGTAAAAATAAAAAATGCATTAGATGAAAATGCATCACTTAGAAACATAGATTTTTCTGATGATGATTTAAAATTAATTAAAAGCTTTAATTTACTTTCTTTAAAACCAATGATCTATATTGCAAATGTATCTGAAGAAGATTTGATGAGCCCAGATGATAATATGCATTATCAAAACATTTTAGCATTCGCAAAAAAAGAAGGCACAGATGTTGTTTTGATTTCAGCACAAGTTGAAATGGAAATAGCTTCTCTAAATCAAGAAGAACAAGAACATTTTTTAGAAGCGTATGGATTAGAGAAATCAGGTCTTAATGAAGTGATCGAAAAAAGTTATGAATTACTAGGTCTAAAAACATATTTTACTGCAGGAGAACCTGAAGTTAGAGCTTGGACATTCAAAAAGGGAATGAAAGCACCAGAGTGTGCCGGCATTATTCATAGTGATTTTGAACGCGGATTTATTAAAGCAGAAACTTTGGCATTTGATGATTTAATCAAATACCAAACACCAGCTAAAGCTAAAGAAGCTGGAAGAGTAAGACTAGAGGGCAAAGAGTATGTCGTCAAAGATGGAGATATCATGCTCTTTAGATTCAACGTATGATTGACAATTTCAAAGGTACTGTGATTTGTGCATCAAAATATTTTGATGAATCACAATTAAGAGTTATTTATGATCATGGTTATCATGATTTTGGAGAAAATCGCGTTCAAATATTAAAAGAAAAAATTGAAGCACTAAAAGATCTTGATATCAATTGGCATTTTATAGGTCATCTACAATCAAATAAAGTCAAAGAGATGATTAATGATATTTCATTTCTTCATACACTTGATAGATTATCTTTAGCTAAAGAAATTCAAAAGCATGCAAACCATAAGATTAAATGCTTAATTCAAATGAATTTAACAGAAGAACCACAAAAAAGTGGCTTATATTTAGATAATTTAGCCCAATTTCTTTTAGAAATTAAAAAATATGATAAAATAGAATTAGTCGGATTTATGACTATGGGTAAAGATGATGATGATCAAAAAACTGAAGAAGTTTTTAAAAAACTTCATGAATTATCAGTTTTATATCAGCTACCTTTATTATCCATGGGCATGACCAATGATTATGAACTTGCAATTAAACATCATGCAACGCACTTAAGAATTGGTAGAAAATTTTTCGATTTGCTTAAATAGGAGGGCATATGGGACTTTTTGGTAAGAAAAAAAATAATAAAGACATCGATGATTCTTTAAACATTCAACCTAAAGAATCAACTTATGATAAAATTGTTTTTGAAAAATTATCATCTGATGACGATCCATATTTAACGCATTTAGCAGATCAAATGATTGATGGTTGTCCACTGATTCTAAATTTTGAACCATTAGATATTGATCAAGCAAATAAAGTGATTGCATTTTTCTCAGGTGTCGTTTACGCGATTAAAGGAGAAATAGTGCTTATCAAAGAAAAAGTATTTATGTTTGCTAATAAAGAAGTTTATAAAGATGGATCAATGGAACAATTTCTTAAAGATTTTGTAGAATAAATAAATTTAAATACTTGCATAGAGAAAGACACATAGCATTTGTAAAGGTTTTAAGCGAATTAGGGACGGTGTAAGCCTAGTAACAATCACAAATGATATATCACTTTTGAGCAAGAATAAACATAAACTAAGTGCTAGATGTTTTTCTAGAACTAAGGTGGTACCGCGGAATATTATTTCGTCCTTAGATATTAAGGACGATTTTATTTTTATATAAGGAGTGATTTATATGGATTACAAAGACACATTAAGTATGCCTAAAACAGACTTTCCAATGCGAGGTAATTTAGGCGTCAGAGAACTCGAGTTTCAAAAAGCTTGGGAAGATATGGATTTATACAAAAAAGTATTAGATAAACATAAGGATCAAATACCATTCATCTTGCATGATGGTCCACCTTATGCGAATGGAGACATTCACATAGGGCATGCGTTAAATAAGGTCTTAAAGGACTTTGTTTTGCGTTATCAAACGATGAAAGGTAGATATGTTCCATATATTCCAGGATGGGATACACATGGACTACCAATTGAAACAGCCGTGACTAAAAAAGGTGTCAACCGTAAAGAGATGTCACTTGTTGATTATCGTAAAGTATGTTATCAATACGCACTTGAGCAAGTTGAAAAACAAAAAGAACAATTTAAACGTTTAGGTATTTTAGGTGATTGGGATCACCCATATATCACATTAACTAAAGATTTTGAAGGTAGACAAGTAGAAGTCTTTGCAAAAATGGTGGAAAAAGGATTAATCTATAAAGGATTAAAACCTGTTTATTGGTCACCTTCATCTGAATCAGCACTAGCTGAGGCAGAAATTGAGTATAATGATAAAGTTTCAATCTCTATATATGTTGCGTTTCCTGCAGTATCAGATGATCTTAATTTAAAAGATGCATCATATATCATTTGGACAACAACGCCATGGACAATTCCTGCAAATCTTGCAATTTCAGTGCATCCTAATTTTAATTATGTAGTGTTTGAAACAAATGGTAAAAAATATATTGTTACTGAAACATTATTAGACCATGTTTCAAAAGAACTAGGTTTTGAAAATGCTAATATTTTGAAAAGATATAAAGGTAGCGAACTTGAATTACAAACATACAGACATCCAATTTATAACAGAGTATCACCAATCATTGTAGGTGATCATGTTACAGATACTGATGGAACTGGATTAGTTCATACTGCTCCAGGACATGGGGAAGATGACTACCGTATTGGTAAACAGTATAACTTAGACATCCTATGCCCAGTAGATGATCGTGGTTATATGACTGAAGCATCTGGACCATTTGATGGTATGTATTATGAAGTTGCTAATGAAGAGGTTGTAAAAACTTTAGATGAACTTGGTGTCTTATTAAAATCATCTAAATTCACACATTCATATCCACATGACTGGAGAACTAGAAAACCAGTTATTTTTAGAGCGACTCCTCAATGGTTTGCATCGATTGATAAAATAAAAAATGAATTATTAGATGAAGTTAAGAAATCTGAGTGGTTACCTTTATGGGGCGAACTTAGAATTTCAAATATGATTACTAATCGTGAAGATTGGTGTATATCAAGACAAAGATCTTGGGGTGTACCAATTCCAATCTTATATGCAGAAAATGATGAGCCTATATTAGATAAAGAAGTTCTAGATCATATTGCAAAAGAATTTAGTGAACATGGTTCAAATATTTGGTTTGAAAAAGATGGGAAAGATCTACTTCCTAAAGGTTATACACATAAAGGTAGCCCAAATCATATCTTTAGAAAAGAAACTGATATTATGGATGTTTGGTTTGATTCAGGAACATCTCATACTTTATTAAAAACATTAAACCTACCTTATCCTGCAGATCTTTATTTAGAAGGTTCAGATCAGTATCGTGGATGGTTTAACTCATCACTTACAACTGGTGTTGCAGCTTATGGAAAATCACCTTATAAGAAAGTTGTATCACACGGATTTGTTCTAGATGGTCAAGGCAAAAAAATGAGTAAATCAATGGGTAATACGATCGATCCTAATAAGATTATGAAACAACAAGGTGCTGATTTGCTTAGATTATGGGTTGCTTCAGTGGATTATCAAGCTGATGTTAGAATCTCGAATGATATGATGACGCAAATTGCTGAAGGTTATAGAAAAATAAGAAACACGATAAGATTTGTTTTAGGAAACATTAGTGATTTTGATCCTAAAAACGACTATATTGAATTTGAGAAACGTGGTAAGTTAAATCAAGTCATGACTTTAAAATATCAAGAGTTATCAAATCAAATCTTAGATGCATACGAAAACTATCAGTTTGATCGCGTCTATCGTGGTATCGTTTCATTTATGACTAATGAATTAAGTGCGTTTTATCTAGATTATACAAAAGATATTTTATATATTGAAAAAGCTGATGGCGTAGAAAGAAGAAGTGTTCAAAGCGTTTTATATGATGCACTTTATGGCATGTTAAAATTATTAACACCAATTATGCCTCATACAACACATGAAGCATATGAATATCTTCCTGGTGAAAAACTAGATAATATATATCTAGAAACTCTACCAGAAATTTATGAAATTAAACAAAAAGAATTATTAAAATCGTTTGATGTATTAGAACAAGTAAGAAACCTAGCATTAAAACGTTTAGAAGAAGCAAGAGAAAAGAAAGTGATTGGTAAATCACTACAAGCAAAACTAGATATTACCCTTACTAAAGCACAAAAACAAGCAATGGACGATTTAGAATTTACGCATCATCAAGTCTTTATTGTTTCTAAAGTAGATATAAATATAGGCGAACAACTTGAAGTTCTTGTCTCTAAAGCCGAAGGTGAAACATGTGATAGATGTTGGAATGTAGTTGATCATAAACATGAAAATGGATTATGTGATCGCTGCAACAAGATTGTTAATGGGTGAGATATATGAATATATTAGTTGTAAATGATGATGGATATCAAGCTGAAGGTCTAGCTATACTAGTTAGAGCATTAGCACCATTTGGAAATGTTTTTGTTGCTGCACCTAAAACGCATCAAAGTGCGAAAAGTCATGCAATAACGATAAGAAGTCGAATAGAAACGTTTGTAAGTGAGCCGATTTTCGGCTCTTCTGCAACGCTTGTTGTTGATGGCACACCAGCAGATGCAGTAAGGTTAGGATTAAAAGTTTTTGATATAGATTTTGATCTTGTTGTCTCAGGGATTAATTATGGCGCGAATATCGCAAAAGATATTATGTATTCTGGAACGGTAGCTGCTGCTTTAGAAGCCAAAATATTAGGTATAGATGCGATTGCAATTTCAGCACCAAACACAAACTTACCGTATCTATATGATGAGACCATTAAACTTTTTGATGAACTGATTGAAACAAAGCTATATGAATACGATGGTATTTTAAATATTAATTTTCCTAAAGAAACGTTTCAAAGACCAAAAGGAGTAAAAATTACAACTCAAGGTTTAAGATTACAACATGCAGAATTTGTAAAATCAGAAAAACCTGATATATTCCATATCAAAGGTAGTATAATCAATTATCAAGAACATCCTGAAAGTGATGTTGTTGCATTTGATGAAGGTTATGTTTCTATTACACCACTCAAACTTGATCGAACTGATTATAAAAAAATTAAAGAGATTATGAGTGCAGAAAATTAATTGTTAAACACTAAGCTTTATGATAAACTAAACGTATAAAAGGTAGGTGTCTATATGGCTCAATTTAATATACATTTTTTCAAGGAGAGAACTAGAAATATTGATTTAGAAGTTCTTATTCAATTTTTTGAAGGTATTGAAGGATTTAAAGTTGAAATGGATAATCAAAGTGTTAGATTTTTATACACACATCCAAGGTTAGGTCATCAAGCAAAATTTATGATTACACCAAAATCACAAGTACCTGATATTTACCGTTTAAGTCCTAAATTTTTGGACTTGAATTTTCACCTTGAAATGCCTTTATTAACACCTAGTTATGTCGCAAATCATTTGTTTGATTTAGTTAAAAAGATATGTCAAAGATTTGACCTACATATCTATAATGAAATGTTTGAAGATGTATTACCTTTTAAACTAGAAGTTGTACAAAAAGTCTATCAAATGTTAAAGGAAGCATATGTAGATAAAAATCCAGTTATCATGCAAGCATATTTTTCAGTAAAACCAGAAAAGTTAAATGCGATTTATCGATACGTTGATGACTTTTATGAATTACAAAAATATTATCAAGATTTAGATACCTATGTGCCACAATATCATTTTTTAAAAACTGAAAAAAATAAATTAATTGTTGGTATTGAATTTAAAGATCATACATTAACTGTATTTCCCCCGCACTTAGACTATGTGTTTTATAGAATCAACCAAGAAATAAAAGTTTATAGTGCCAATGAAGTCATTGAAGTGATTGAGAAATTCTTACTTGATGTGCCTGGATTTATTAAAGGTACAAAAGTTATTCCTAAAAAATTTGTTAAAAAGGCACATAAAGCCATTAAGAAGCATACATTTGAGAAAGTATCTCATACGTTTGAAAAAGCAGATTTCAAATATCTAATAGACATTTAAGAGGTAGACATGACGCATCGATTAAAAAAAGCAATCCTTCATATTATAGGATTTATCGTGATTGCACTTGGCATTGCAAACATACTTACATCAAAACTAGGAGCATCACCAATTGATGCGTTTAACTATTTTTTATTCAATATTGTTGTAGAAATTATACCGGTTGTAAAGATTGGATCAGTGATTATATTTACCGTGACGATTGGCTCTGTAATTATTTTTACCGGACTTGTCGTTACATTATTAGCGTTTTTATTTAATAAAGATAAAGATATGGTCATAAGCGCAGTATTTTTAATTATTGTTGGTGTATTTGTAGATATGTGGCTATTTTTATTAGGATTTGTTCCTGCTCAAGTGACATCACTCGTCGTTATTAGAATTCTTATGGCTTCAGTTGGCATGTTACTATGTGCATTTGGAGTCGCAATAACGATTTTAACAGGTTTTCCTGCATCACCTTATGAAAGACTCATGTTAGTCATTCATAAAAGAATAAATAATTTATCACTATCTAAAATTATCGTTGAAGGCAGTTTCTTTGTCTTAGCTGTTATTTTAGGATTACTTACACAAAGATTGTTTGAACAAGTACACATCTTTACTGTTGTCATGACATTTATGATGGGCATACTTGTTTCAATGTTTACACATATAATTCGAAAGAAATTTATTAAAGGAGATTTAAAATATGGAACTTAACAAAATGATTGATCACACAAAATTAGGTGCTAATATTACAAAAGCACAAATCGATCAACTCATCGAGGAAGCTAAAACTTATGAGTTTAAAAGTGTTTGCGTTAACCCTATTTGGGTAAAATATGCTAAACATCAATTAAAAAAATCAGATGTCTTAGTTTGTACTGTGATAGGTTTTCCTCATGGGACACATCATCATCTCGTTAAAGCTTATGAAACTTTAGAAGCGATAAACGATGGTGCAGACGAAATTGATATGGTCATTAATGTTCAAGCATTAAAATCAAAAGACTATCATACAGTTGCTCAAGAAATTAAAGGCGTTGTCGAAAATGCTGATGGTAGAGTCGTTAAAGTGATCATTGAAACATGCTATTTAACAAATGAAGAAATTGTAAAAGCATGTGAAATTGCAGTAGATCAAAAAGCTACATTTGTAAAAACTTCAACAGGTTTTGGAACAGGTGGCGCTACAGTAGAACATGTTAAACTCATGAAAGATACTGTCAAAGAACAAGCATATGTCAAAGCTAGCGGAGGCGTTAGAACATATGCAGATGCATTAAAAATGATTGAAGCTGGAGCTTCAAGAATTGGAACATCAAATGGCGTAGATATCGTCAATAAAAGGAGCGAAAAAAATGATACCAACACCTCATATTAATTTAGAAGATAAAAATTTAATTGCAAAAACAGTTTTAATGCCTGGAGACCCTTTAAGAGCTAAATTTATTGCGGATACTTTTTTAACAAAAGTTGTTCAAATCAATACAGTTAGAAATATGTTTGGCTACACTGGTTATTATGGTAAAAAGAAAGTCACAGTAATGGGTTCTGGTATGGGTATGCCAAGTATTGGTATCTATAGCTATGAATTATACAACTTCTATGATGTAGAAAAAATTATTCGTATAGGTTCATGTGGCGCATATAGCCCAGAATTGAAATTATATGATGTATTATTAGTCGAAAAAGCTTATTCAGAGTCATCATATGCAAAAACTATGGGTGTATCTAGTAGAAAAATACTTAATGCATCTAAACCATTAAATAATCGAATTATTAAAGCTAGTGAAAAATTAAATATTCCAGTCAAATTAACAACCATTCATTCATCAGATGTTTTTTATAGATTAAATCATGAAGAGTTTAAAGATATTTATAAGAATTATGGTGCAGAAGCAGTAGAGATGGAATCTTATGCGTTATTTGCAAACGCAAAAGCATTAAAGAAAAAAGCTGCATGTCTATTAACTGTATCAGATTCACTAGTGACACATGAAGCAACTACAGCACAAGAACGTCAAGAAGCGTTTACAAAAATGATGGAAGTAGCTTTAAATAGTTTATAATGATCCAAATAAAAAATGAATTTAAAACGATACAGTTCGCACTGTTTTTTACAGATTACGATGAAAAAGATACTCGCGTGTATCGTTTTTTATTACCCAAATTACTGATTTCTCATAGTAATACTTATAAAACAAAAACCATGATGCAAAAAAAACTAGAAGATTTATATGGTGCAAGACTCTATACTAGAAGTGAACGTCACGCAAACTTAAATGTGATGTCATTTATGCTTACTATTGTTGATCCAGTCATTGTAGATGATCATGATTTAATTAATCAAAGTATAGCACTACTTAACGATATCTTTGTCGATCGCAGTTATTTTGATGAAGATATTTTTATGGAAGAAAAAAGACTACTTATTGAACAATGGGAAACATTAAAAGATCATAAAAGAGTTTATGCCAACGTAGAATTTGGCAAAGCTTTTTTTGGTGATGATCTATCTGCTTATCCGATGTCTGGAACGTTAGAGGACATCAAAAAATTAACATTAGATGATGTTATTAGCTATTATCAAAAAAAGTTTTATGATAATGAGATTAAAATTATCATCAATGGACATATAGATGAACATATCCAAACAATCAAAGATAGCTTATTAATTAAAGCTAAATCTAAGGATTTTGATATTGAATTTAAATTTAGAGATGTTAAAACATTAAATCAAATACAAGAAGAAACAAAAATGAATCAAGCAATTTTAAAGTTAGGCTATCATTTACCAATCTTTAGATTTGACCCTTTATATGAAGCAGCCCTTTGTGTAGATACCATTTTAGGTGGTTATCCCGAAAGTCGATTATTTAAAGAAATAAGGGAAAAACAGGGACTTTGTTACGATGTTTCTTCAAATTTTGATTTTTATAAAGGCGTTTTAATCGTATCTAGTGGTGTTTCTAAGCAGCAAAAAGATTATGCACTTGAAGAAATCATCAAAGAAGTTGATAGATTAAAAATAGATAAAGTTGACTTAGAAGAACTATCTTATGCAAAAGCATATTTAGTTCATCAGATAAAAAGTAGTCTTGATTCACAATCATATTTAACAAAAAGACAATATTTTAGAGATATTTTTAACGATCAAACTCCAACTGAAAAGCGCATAGAAAACATTTTAAATGTCTCATTAGAAGTTATTTGTCAAGTGATTGATATGATTAAATTAGATACAACTTATGTGTTATATGGAGGTGCTCTATGATCCATAGATATGACGAAAAATTTAATGAGCACATCTATATTTTAAAACTTAAAAATGGTATGGAAGTGCATTTGCTACCGAAAGAAGATCCGTATTATACAACTTATGTTGAACTATCATTACCATATGGCGCATTACATTTAGATTATACTTATGATCAAAAAACATATCATACACCTCCAGGGACAGCACATTTTATGGAACATAAAATATTTGCGATGCCTGATGGTGATGCATTTGCTAAGTTCTCGAATTTAGGTGTTGATGCAAATGCGATGACCTCATATCATCAAACATCTTATATTTTTAATGCAACTAATCATGTGATTGAGGCGTTAACGCATCTCCTTGATATGATTGATACACCATATTTCACACCTGAAAATGTTGAGCAAGAAAAACTTATCATTGAAGAAGAATTGAAAATGTATCTAGATGATCCACATTCTAAGATGCAAAATCAATTGATGGAAAATATGTATCATATGCATACCTTAAAGCATGACATCGGTGGAACTATAGATTCTATCAAAGAAATCACACCAGAGATGCTAACTGATGTATACAATCATTTTTATGATCCCAATCAACGTCTATTAGTTATTTCAGGAAAATTAGATGTAGCTGAACTTAAACGCTATTTTAAAGCATACGATAAAAACACAACAAAAGTAGAAAAGCCTAAAGTATTATTTCCTAAAGAATCTAAAACAGTAGTAAGAAAACAAGAAGTTGTTTTTGAGGATATCCAAATTGAAAAACTCATGATAGGTATTAAGCTTCATCCACTCGGTAGATTTGGAAAAGAACTTGTCAAAAGAGAAATGGTCATGACCATGGTTTTAAATATACTTTTGGGTTCATCATCTAAAATGTATGAATACTTGCTTAAAGAACAGTTAATTAATCAAAGTTTTTATGTAAATACAACATTTGAGAAAAAAGCTGAAAATATTGTTATTTATGCTGAAAGTAAAAAAGTATCTAAACTTAAGAAAATCTTAGTTGATTATTTAATTAAAGATGCAAAAAATGATCTTAATGAAGAAGATTTTATAAGATATAAAAAAGTTTATTTAGGTCAGTTTATCTTTGCACTTAATAATTTAGAGACCAAGACATATTTATATGGTAAGTACTATCATCAAAAATCATCATTATTTGATGTCATTGAGATGATGCAAGCTGTCACTTATGATGAGATGTTAAAAACATTAAACCAAATTAATAAAAGATCAATGAGTATACTAATATACAAACAGAAGAAAGACTAATTTATAGTCTTTTTTTTATAGACGATTAAATATATGCTAAAAAACGAAACATAACCAAGTATTTATAAGAAAAATTAAGAGTTATCCTATGCTAATATCTAAATTCGTAATTTTAAATAAAATGACTTTCACACTATACTAAACTAAAAAAGGAGTATGTATGGTTAATCAATTGATATTGGTGGGGCGTCTAACTAAAGATCCAGAAACAAAGATCTTAGAAGATGGAAGAAAAGTAAGTGATGTTGTTTTAGCGGTTCAAAGAGGATTTAAAAATATGGATGGTAATTATGATACCGACTTCATTAAAATCTCTGTTTGGGAAGGATTAGCTACCGCAATAGAATCTTATTGTGTCAAAGGTACAATGATTGCTGTTAAAGCTAGAGTTCAAACGTATAAATATGAACTTGATGATGAAAAAAAGCTAAATATGCTTGAAGTCATTGCAGAAAGAATAACATTTTTATCATCAAATAGTAAGCAAGAAGCAGAGATCACAAAAGAGTAAAACAATGAAATGCGCTTTGATAAGCGCATTTTTTATTTATATTAATAATTTATTTAAAATCCATTGACATCTAATACTATGCAATGTATAATATAACGTGTTAGACAGTATGAGGTGAACCATGAAACAACAATTAAAAAAAGGAGTTCTTGAGATTTTTGTTCTAGCTTTATTAAGCAAAGAGGATTCTTATGGATATAAATTAATCCAAGATTTATCTGAGCATATGGATATCAGTGAATCTACACTCTATCCAATTTTAAGAAGGCTAGAAAAAGTAGGTCAACTAAAAACCTATAATGAACTATTTCAAGGACGTAATAGAAAATATTATCAAATCACAAAATTAGGTAAAATTGCGATTGACGATTTTCTTGAAGAGTGGAAAGATATTAAAAAGATTTATGATTTATTAACAAGGTGAGGACTATGGAAAAATGGTTAAAGACGCTAGAAGCGTTATTATTAAAAAAATTTGATCAACAAGAAGTGGATATTGTCATAGATTATTACAAAGAAATGATTAGTGAACGTGTTGAACATGGTGAAAACCTAGATGATGTTTTAGCAAGCTATCAGATGAAAACTATTTTAAAAGATATGATGGTCGATCATTTAGCAAAAAGAAAACTAACAGATTCAAAAGATTTTATCAAGAGTCTTATCCAGTTTTTCATTATACTTGTTACAACACCACTATGGATTCCATTTGCAATCATATATTTCGTTTTATTTATTGTCATTGGTGTTTTAGTTCTAGTTTCAGGCATATTGCTTGTCTCTGGTGTTGTAAGTATCTTATTTTATGGCATCCAGGCTTTTGGTCAAAATTTCAGTGCAATGGAATTTGTAGGATATATGGGGTTAGTTATTATTGGAGCATCTTTGTTAGGTCTTATCAGTCTTAGTTTATATAGACTAAGTGAGAGAGCTGCAAAAGCTTTATATCAAGTATTTATAAAATTAGTTAGAAAAGATAGAGGAGTTTAAAGATGAAATTTTTATTTAAATTATTATTAATTGGTTTAGGCATAGGGGTTTTACTTGTGATGTTAGCGATGATCTTTTTGCCAGACAATGATTTTATGAATCGTTTCGTGACTAGAAATGAAGCATACGGCGAAATCATTTTATATGAAGAAGAAAATATGATAGATGAACTTGTTTTAGATTTAGAAAACAGACATATTGAAATTAATTACGTTGATGAGGACATGCTATCTGTAAGCTACTATAAGAAAGATACAGATACTTTTAATATAAGTGTTGTTGAAGATAAGTTAACAGTCATCCATGAGTTTGAAACCATATGGTCACAATTTATGATGTTTAATTTTGTTTCAAAAGAATATGTGACAGTTATAGTTGATATACCGAACACATGGGAATTATCGATCTTAGATCTACATACAGAAACAGGTGATATTACATTAACACCATCACTTGAAAAAACTTATGAAAAGTTATCAATCAATAACTCAACAGGTTCAGTTGAATTAGCAAATGTAGTTACTGATCAGTTAAGTGTTGAAACTGCAACAGGTGATATCTTAATAAAAGATGTTGTAGTTTTGGGTAATGCAGCTGTAAAAATTTATACTGGAGATATTGATATTACAAATCTAGAAGTAGAAGACTTAATAGTTGATACAGCAACTGGAGATGTTGAACTATCAAATATTACAGCATATGATGTAGAAGTAGAGAGTTCAACTGGAAAAATTAAAGTATTTAATTCAATGTTTGAGACACTTGATGTTTCATTATCAACAGGTTCTATTGTAGTAAGTGATGTGATATCATCAAGTTATCTACTCAAAACTTCAACAGGAGACATTACTGTGATCTTAGATAGCATTGATGATTATAGATTTGATTTAGAAACAAATACTGGCAAAGTGAAAGTTGATGGGCTAAGTCAAGGTGATACATATCGTACATCTAGTGGAACTATCATATTAGATGCTTATACAAACACAGGAAATATAAACATAGAAGTGGATGCTTAATTGCATCCATTTTTGTTTTTTCACTTAATATAAATTAGATAATATGCTACAATAAAGTAAGGAGATGGTAATTATGAAAATAGATTTCAAACAAGAAGTAATAAAAAGAAAAAATGAAATTATAAAAGACTTAACAGGGTTAATAAAAATCAATTCAGAACTCACAACTTATGATCCAAATCGTAAAGGTGCACCTTTTGGCGAAGGCATTAAAGAATCACTTGATTTTATGCTTAATTTAGGTGAAAAAGATGGTTTTGAGGTTGTTAACCTTGATGGATATGCTGGACATATTTCTTATGGCGATCAAAAAGAATATGTTGGTACAATTGGTCACTTAGATGTAGTACCTGCTGGTAATGATTGGACTTATCCTCCATATGGAGCTGAAATCCATGACAACAAAATGTATGGTCGTGGTACTGAAGATGATAAAGGACCAACCATCGCAATTTATTATGCTTTAAAAATATTAAAAGAATTAAATGTGCCTTTAAGTAAAAGAATTAAACTAATTTTAGGTACTGATGAAGAAACTGCATGGCGTGGTGTACGTCATTATTTTAGTGTGTATCCAGAAATTCCAGTTTCAGGATTTATTCCTGATGCAGATTTTCCACTCATCTATGCTGAAAAAGGTATATCTAGAATATTTGTTGAAGGTAGATTAGATTCTAAAGACATCATATCTTTACAAGGCGGATTTAGAGATAATATGGTACCTGATTATGCAGAAGCTTATTTAAATAAAACACAAGATTTTAAAACTTTATTTGAAACATTTTTAACTAAAAACAATTATCAAGGTAAAGTAGAAGAACTTAGTGATAAAATTCATGTTAAAGTGTTTGGCAAAAGTGCTCATGGATCAACTCCAGAGTTTGGTGAAAATGCAATCGATCGATTATTTGAATTTTTTGTAAGTGAAAAAATTGATCATCCTGTAGTTAGACTTGCCAATGAAAGATTAATTCATGATATTCATGGTAAAAAACTAGGTGTATATTACAAAGATGAAGAAATGGGTAATCTAACAATTAATCTCGGTGCTATGTCAACAAATGATGGTAATTATCGTTTTAATCTTAATTTAAGATATCCTAATGGTGTTGATTTTAAAAATTGTGTCAAAACATTAGAACATAGCGTAAAACCTTTTGCTGCATCCATAAAAGTTGATAATCATCAAGAACTTCTTTATGTAGATCCAAAATCAGAACTTGTTCAAAAACTATTAAATGTTTATCGTAAACATACCAATGATATGACAGAACCTATTACTATTGGTGGCGGTACATTTGCTAGAGCATTACCTAATAGTGTTGCTTTTGGACCACACTTTTTAGATAAACCAACATATATTCATCAAAAAAATGAATTTATTGATCTAGATGATTTCTTTACTGCGATTATGATATATACAGAGGCATTATACGAACTAGCAAAATAAAGGAGGCTTTTTATGAAAGCATATCTCGATTTATGTAGACATGTCTTAACGCATGGTACATTTAAAATGGATAGAACAAAAACAGGTACTAAAAGTGTTTTTGGTTATCAAATGCGCTTTGATTTAAGTGAAGGATTTCCACTTTTGACAACAAAAAAAGTTCATTTGAAATCAATCATTCATGAACTGTTATGGTTTATTTCAGGTGATACGAATATTAAATACTTAGTTGAAAATGGTGTAAAAATTTGGAATGATTGGCCATATGAAATCTTCAAAAAAAGTGAAGATTACAATAATGAAACCATGGATGAATACATCCAAAAGATTAAAAATGATGAAGATTTTGCACTTAGATATGGTGATTTAGGTCCTGTTTATGGAGCTCAATGGCGTAATTTTAATGGTGTAGATCAACTTAAATATATCTTAGATGAACTTAAAAATAATCCAAATTCTAGACGCATGATATTAAGTGCTTGGAATCCGAGCGAAATAAAAAATATGGCTTTACCACCTTGTCATACGTTAATACAATTTTATGTGGCTGATAACAAATTATCCTTACAACTTTATCAAAGAAGTGCAGATATCTTTTTAGGGGTGCCTTTTAATATTGCATCATATGCACTTTTACTCATGATGGTTGCACAAGTAACCGGATATGAAGTTGGTGAATTTGTTCACACGCTTGGAGATGCACATATTTACCAAAATCATTTTGAACAAATTGAGTTGCAGTTATCAAGAGAACCAAGACAAAGACCTAAAATGCTTATTAATAAGGAAGTTAAATCGTTATTTGATTTTAAATATGCTGATTTTGAATTAATCAATTACAAACCTTATCCAGGTATTAAAGGAAAAGTAGCCGTATGATACAAATGATCTGGGCAATGGATGAGAATTGGCTCATTGGAAAAGATAATTTATTACCATGGCATTATCCGAAAGATTTAGCATATTTCAAAAAAATGACAAAAGATGCATCGGTCATTATGGGCGATTTGACCTATCAATCTTTAAAAAGCTATTATAAAACTAAACCATTACCATTTAAAAAAGTTTATGTTGCTAATATCATGGATGAAACTTATATAGACGCGATCCATGTAAAAGATATCTTTAAGTTTATTAAAGATGTCAAAGAAGATATTATGGTGATTGGTGGTAAGACGATTTATAAACTGATGTTGCCATATGCGGATAGACTCTATATCACATATGTTTTAAAAAGACATGAAGGAAATGTATATTTTCCAAAATTTGATTTATCTCTATTTAAATGTATTGATAAAAAGTTTGATGAAAACTTAATTTTTGCGACCTATGAAAGGAAAAAGTCATGATAACTGCTCTATATTTCATTTTAGTTTTTGGATTTACAGCAATGATGCATTTTCTAACTAACGAAAACTATTATTTACTACCAATTTGGTTAATCACTGGACTTTTAGTTGGTTTTATATTAACTGTATTATATGTTGTTATTCAATTACCTATATTAAATAAACTATCATTACTTAACCGTTATAAAAGTCGTCTATACCGAAGTGTAGCATTCTTTTTAAATCATATTATTTTCAGATTAAAAATTGAAGTTACCGGATTAGAAAATGTTCCAAAAGATGGAAGACTAACGATATATGCAAACCATAAATCATATGCTGATCCAGTCATTTTAATGGAAGTGCTATCAAGACCTACCAGTTATACTCCAAAAATGAGTGTTTATAAACTACCAATCATGCATAAATTACTAACATCAGTAGGAGCTTTTCCAATTGATCGTTCAAGTGATAGAAATACAGCTAGAGCTATGGTTGATGCCATTAAAGTTGTTAAGCAAGGTGTCGCAATGGTTATTTTTCCAGAAGGTGGAATCAAGGATAGAAATGACATTAAGATGGTTGCTATGAGAGCAGGAGCATATCGATTAGGTATGAAGGCAGAAGCTAATTTATTACCAATTAGTATTGAAGGCTCAACTAAAATTAAACATAATATTCCATTTAAAATAACGAAAATTAAAGTTACGATTCACGAATTGATTATGTATGAAGATGTCAAAGATTTAAAAACTGCTGATTTAGCAGATAAAGTATTTCACATTATTAATCAAACATTAACAAAAAACGACTAAATTTTAGTCGTTTTTTCGTGTTTTAAAAATTTAATTGTTTGGTTTTTTACCTCAAAGTAAAGTATATCACAGTTATCAAGTACATAAGTTGCAAAACTAAATTGATCTGGATCTACATAGACGAGTAATGCTTTAATGACATGTGAGTGTGTAATACATAAAACACTTTGATCATGATATGTTTGTTCAAGCTTAAACACTTCAGATATGACTCTTGACATAAGCATTTGATCATCTTCATATCCAGGATGGGTATAGCCTTTTTGTCTTACTAATGGCATACCTTCATCCACTGATTTTCCATCTAATAAATTGAAATTTCTTTCAACAAATCTTTGGATGACATGAATAGGTTTATCCATATTGAGATCCTTAGATACGATATAAGCAGTCTCTAAAGCCCTTGATAAAGGTGATGATATGATTTGATCATAGGTTTCTGATCGTTTTTTAATGTTTTTCGACACATCTTTTGCTTGAGATTTTCCATAAGTATTAAGGGGGATATCAATTCTTCCTTGGATGAGTCTTTTTTCATTGTAATGTGTTTGTCCGTGACGGACCATAGCTAGTATCATAAATGCCCTCTTTTCTACCGTTGATATTATAACATAAATGCATGAATTATGTTAAAATATATGTAAGGAGACGTGATATTATGCACATGATAGATATTTTAACTAAAAAAAGAGACGGATTTGAATTAACTAAACAAGAAATTGAGTATTTTATTGACGCATATACAAAAGGTCGTATACCTGATTATCAAATGAGCGCTTTTTTAATGGCAACATATTTTAATCAAATGAATGACCAAGAATCAACATACTTAGCCTTAGCGATGAGAGATTCTGGTGATTCCATTGATCTATCCCCTATTAAAGGTGTTAAAGTTGATAAGCATTCAACTGGTGGTGTAGGCGATAAAGTTACACTAATCTTAGGTCCACTTTTAGCATCACTTGGTGCTAAATTTGCAAAAATGAGCGGTAGGGGGTTAGGACATACTGGAGGGACTATTGATAAATTAGAAAGTATTCCAGGATATCAAGTAGAGCTTAAAGTAGAAGATTTTATCAAACAAGTTCAAGATATAGGTATTGCTGTTGTTGGTCAAAGTGGAGATGTTGCACCAGCAGATAAAAAATTATATGCTTTAAGAGATGTAACTGCAACTGTAGATTGTATACCACTGATTGCGTCTAGTATTATGTCGAAAAAATTAGCAAGTGGCGCAGATGCGATTTGTCTAGATGTAAAAGTCGGACATGGTGCATTTATGAAAACTGAGGAAGAAGCTGAAAAACTTGCAAAACTTATGGTTGAAATCGGAAAATTAGCTGGTAAGAAAGTGACAGCTATTTTAACTGGTATGGACGAACCTCTAGGACATAAAATTGGTAATGCATTAGAAGTTTATGAAGCAATTGAAACATTAAAAGGAAATGGACCAAAAGACTTAGTCGAAGTAACATTTGTTATTGGTGAACAATTATTATTAGATGCAAATATTGCATCAACTCAAGAAGAAGCAAGACAAATGTTAAATGCTGCATTAAATGATGGACGAGCTTATCAAAAATTCTTAGAACTTGTTGAAGCACAAGGTGGAGATGTTGATAAAATTAAAAATCCTGAACAATTACTATCCAAAAATAAAGTTGAAATACTAGTTCAAAAAGATGGCTATATTACAGAGATGAATGCACTTGATATTGGTAAAGCAGCCATGAGATTAGGTGCTGGTAGAGAAACAAAAGAAGATGTGATCTTATTAGATGTTGGTATTGATCTACATAAAAAAATTGGCGACCAAGTTAAAAAAGGCGATGTATTGGCAACGCTTTATGTCAAAGATAAAGGTATCGAAGAAGCGAAAAAACTCATCTTAGATGCAATTTCAATCGGAAATCAAAAACAAAGCATTACACTGATTAAAAAGAAGATATCTTAATGGATATATTATATCCTGATTATAAAAATTCGATACTTAATGTAAGTCATACCATATTAGATTATTACAATGTTAAACCTAGATATGAAGTGATCCCAGAACTTAAAAAGGAATTAGACTTGCAATTCAAGCATGTTTGTCTAATTTTATTAGATGGTATGGGCACAAACATACTAGAAGAACACTTAGATCCATCAAGTTTTTTAAGAAAAAACATGATAAAAAAAATCACATCCATATTTCCACCAACAACTGTTGCTGCAACTAATGCAGTTCTAACAACAAACCCACCTTATCAAAGTGGGTATTTAGGATGGGTTCAATATTTTAAAAAAGAAAATACTAATCATGTCGTCTTTTTAAATAAAGATTTTTATGATGAGAAAAGAACTTTTCAAAATACATTAAGAGATATTTATTTAAAACAAGATTTAATTTATGATTATATTAAACAACAAAATAGTGAAGTAAAAACTTATGAACTATTTCCTGACTTTAGACCAGATGGTTCAAAGACATTTCATATTGAAATGAAAAAATTATTAGAAATCACTAAAAAAAATGAAAAAAATTTCACTTATGCTTATTGGACATATCCTGATCTTTTAGAGCATGAAGTGGGTATTTCTAGTAAACATGTGAAAGAAGAATTAGAAAAACTAAACTTAAATTTAGAAACTTTAAGTAAAGAGATTAATGATGACACAATCATCATTGTTATCGCAGATCATGGCTTAGTTGATGTTGAACCTATTGAACTTTATAAAGATGAAGAATTAATGAAATGTCTTTTAAGGATGCCTTCGATGGAACCAA
>Ga0265293_10004858_pt1 | contig 23142 bp, 17 predicted proteins | sample Munlanlewell138R_FD_192505 | JGI IMG/M metagenome (GOLD analysis project Ga0265293, IMG submission 192505) | Leachate microbial communities from a municipal landfill in Southern Ontario, Canada - Leachate well 138R | ecosystem: Engineered > Solid waste > Landfill > Unclassified | place: Canada... | reverse complement strand
CATATAGTTTCCGACTTTGTGCGAAACAAAAGTTTTGATATAGCGAGCGATTTCTTCATAAGATTCCGCTCTTTTTAAATACTTGGTCGAAACTTTAGGAGCGACCAAAAGTAACAATTGTTCATTTTTAAAAGGAGATTTTAAGATTAAATAAGCATCTTTATTTAAGTCCCCTCCTAAGAGGTTGATGTAATAATCAATCGGAGAAAGAGTGGCAGAAAATAAGACACTGCCTTTGACTTGATCAAGACGTCGCGCTAAAAATTTTGAGGCGTCTAGGCACGATAAATGCAATGATATTTGCGGTTTCTTGCCTTTGGTCAATTTGAGATAAGAGATGTATTTATCAGAGTACAATTCTGCGATTTTAAGAAACTTGTTCACATCTAAGAAAAAATCTAAAAGTTCTGGAGTCATCAACTTATTTTCGTTCTTATTGAGGTCTTGCACAGCAATCGTGAAGGCATTTAAAGTTCTAAAAATTTTCTCATCTAAATATTCGACAATCGTCTCTTGAGGCGGATATTGTTTTTTCAGTTCTAAAAACATTTTATTGACCCGTCTTAAAGCGCTATTGACCTTTTTATGTTCGAGTCCTTTGAGACTTTTTTTCGCTTCCTTAAATTTTTTATCGAATAAAGCAGCACTATACATATCTCGAGATCGATCGATTAAGTTATGGGCTTCGTCGATGAGGGCCAAATGCTGTGAAGCATCAGCATCGAAATAGCGTTTCATATAAACAAGCGGATCAAACATGTAATTGTAATCGCAGATGATAACATCGCAAAAAAGTGAAAGATCGAGTTCTAATTCAAATGGACAGATTTCATTTTCTCGGGCGATTTTAGTCAGTGTTTCTAAATTAAAATCATGGTATTCGAGTAGAGAATTACGAATCACATTTTGAATTTTATTGTAATACCCTTTTGCAAATGGACATTCATCTGGATTACATCCTTTTCCTTTGGAAAAGCAAATTTTATCTTTAGCGATGATGATGATTTCATGAAGTGATAAACCTTGCGACTTGAGAATTTGAATCGTCTGATATGCAGCTTCTTTTCCAGAGTTTTTAGCGGTCAAATAAAAGATTTTTCCATCCTTGTTATTTTCTAAAGCTTTGATAAAGGGGTAAATTGTCGAAACAGTTTTTCCGATTCCGGTCGGAGCTTCGACAAAAAGTTTTCCTTTATTTTTCGCAACTGCGTAAGCGTATTTTGCTAATTCTCTTTGTCCTTTTCGATATTTTTCAAACGGAAAAGAAAGATTTTTGATTGTTTCATTTCTTCTGCTTTCTTTACGGACGATAATCTGATAAAAATCGATGTATTGAACGAGTAAATTCTTCACATAAGTCTCGAGTTCTTTAAAATCAAAATCATAACTATCTAAAAGTTTTTCATCTTTGACACCTTGTTTGATGTAAGTGAGGCGGATTCCGATTCGCTCCAAATGTTGTTCTTTTGCAAACATATAGGCATAACATTTTGCTTGTCCTAAGTGCCAGTCGATTTGTTCTTTTCGAAATTCAACTAGTGGAGCCACTGTCGATTTTATTTCATCGACAATGTAATAATCTCCGCTTTTTATAATGCCATCAGCTCGTCCTTCTAAAGTAAACTCGTACTCCCCGATTATGATTTTCTCTCGTAAAGGATATTCTGAAATATACTCATTGCCTTGTTTTGCTTGATAAGACGCATGAATTCTACTTCCTTCGATCATCGCTGTAGTAAAAAACACCCGAGTGTCAATATCTCCTTTTCTTAGGAGAAAATCAACGAGTTGATGAACTGATAATTTAATTTCGATACTCATTTTGTTTAAAGTCTCTTATTTCAATATCTTTCCTTGAAGATGAGAATAACCGTTTGCAAACGATTTATAATCCATTATTTTTTTGCCTTCTAACTGTAATTCTTTTAAAAATAAACGCCCGTCTTTAACTTGAAGAAGCAGAGCTTCCTTGTCAATTTGTAAAATTTCTCCGATTTGCCCGACGATTTTTTGATCGTATAAAAAGGCTTGATAAATTTTCAATTTTTTATCATCTAATAAGAAGTATCCGCCTGGTTTTTGGCTCAGTCCTTTGATCCAACCACATAATGATCGCGCATCTAATTCAAAAGATAGTTTTTCTTGTTCTGATTTGATTAGGGGCGCAAAAGTCACTTCATCCTCGTTTTGTGGTTCACCTTTTAATTCGCCTTTTAAGAATTTGGGTAGCAATTTGATAACCAACTCACCCGCGGCCAAGGAAATCTTTTTAAAAAGTGAACTCGCATTATCTTCTTGATCGACTTGGACTTCTTTTTTTCCAAACATCTCTCCTGCGTCCATTTCTTTGACCATGCGCATCAAAGTCACACCAGTGATCTTTTCATCGTTTATAAGAGCGTATTGGATAGGTGAAGCGCCGCGGAGTCTTGGAAGTAACGACCCATGTAAATTCAAACATCCTAAAGTTGGGATATCGAGCAATCCTTGAGGAACGATTTGCCCATAGGCAAAAGTGATGATCAAGTCTGGGTTCCAATTTTTTACCGTTTCATAATCAAGACGAATTTTGAGCGGTTGGAAAACTGGAATTTGATATTTTTCCGCAATTTTTTTAGTTGGGGAACTTTCGATTCTTCCTCTTCTTCCAATTGGCTTATCAGGTTGAGAAATAAGACCGACAAAATTATATCCCTCAAGAATCATTTTCTCAAAGACGTGTGCAGAAATTTCTGGAGTTCCCATAAAGACTAAACGTGCGGTTTTTTTATCCATAAATACCTTCCTTATATCTTAGATATAGCAACAATATTATAATCGTAGATACCTCTCTTTTCCAAACAAATAGGTCTTTGTTAATTAAACAATTATTTAATTGTTGCCAAAAAGATGCATTTTTGCTATTATAACTACCGTTGTAAACATAAGAAGAGGATTGATGATATGGCAAATATTAAATCACAAATCAAAAGAAATAAGACAAACGAAAAAGCTCGCGCACATAATGCTTCGATGAAAAGCTCAGTGAGAACCGCGATTAAAAAAGCGAAAAAAGCAATTGAGGCAAAAGATTTAGAACTCGCTAAGACTTTGACGAGCAATGCTTATAAGCTCATTGATAAGTCTGTTTCTGATAAGATCCAACACGAAAAGACCGGCGCACGCCAAAAAAGTGAACTCGCACGTCTTCTCAATGGAATCGAATAAAATTATTCAATTTTAAAATTGATCAAAAACAATTCGAAAGCGTAAAAGCGGTCAACCTGACCGCTTTTGATTTTCATATCAAGCGAATATAAAGTGTCTAGTACTTCTTGTAATGCGTCCATCGACATCGTGTAAGCATTTCTTTTGATGATTCGCACACGAATTTCTTTAATGTTTAAAATGGAAGCAATATCATCACTTGTTTTACCTTGTTTGGTCAAAAAAACCACCTGCCATAAAAGTCTGAATTGATTAGCGAGCATTGAGATCAAACTCACAGGCTCAATGTTACTCACTCTCAAGTCTCGAAAAAGAGCAACCGCAGCTTGGTTTTTACGATTTAAAAGATGATTGAATATCTCAAAGGTATTTTCTTCTAATGGTTTAGTTGTCAACAAGCAGACATCTTCAAATGTCACGTGAGAAGTATAAAGGGCTAGTTTTTGTGCCTCAACGGTGAAAAGTTCTAAATCACCTTGAACGCGTAGTGCTAATTCGTGCGCTGCGTCTCGATCAATTTTTGTTTTTAATGATTCGAGAAAATATTTGTAAATATATTCGTCCCAATCTTTTTTATCTAGTGATAAAAGTTGGAAGGTTTTTGCATTTTCCTTAATGAGCCGAACGATATCGTTTTTTTCATCGATCGATGCTGCGTTTAGTACAAAAACAAGATCGGTCGATTCATTTGGACGAGTTAAATATTTGACAAGACTCGTTAAAGCTTCTTCGTTATCAATTTTGGTTTTGACTTTTCTTGAACTAAGAAAATAACAATTATCTAAAACGATGAGCTTGCGGTCATAACCTAAAGGAGTTCGGTTTGCTTCATCGATGATTTCAAAAAGTGAAACCTCGCTCACATCGTATTTAACAAAATTAACCTCATCGGCTACATCGATTCGTTCTTTAATGATCTTTTTTAAACGATTTTTAATCATGGCTGTCTGATCGCCATAAACGAGGTAAAGCATATTTTATATTATATATAATTTATTTTTGAAATGATAGATTTACATCCATCGATAAGTGATTGTTCCTTCTAAATCAGTGCGGCGAATCTTGATATTGTTTCGATTCAAAAGCGAAATGACATCTGGATGAGGATGACCGTAATAGTTTTTCCCAACTGAAATGACTGCTTCTTTTGGATTAACAGCGGTTAAAAATTCTTCGGAAGTGCTCGTTTTTGAACCGTGATGACCAATTTTTAAAACATCTGACTCTATGTCCTCTTCTTGAGAAATTAGAGTTTTTTCGACTGCTGTAGACGCGTCTCCCATCAATAAAAATCGAGTTTCATGAACGGTGAATTTGATAATTATCGAACGATCGTTATCGGTGTCTAGATCGGGATTATTTAAAGTGAAAGAATCAAGAGTTATCTCTCCGATTTGTAGAGGAAAAAGAGAGGATGAATCGATATAATTCTTGATTTTAAAATTTTGTGATAAAGACACAAAAGCGCCATTATGATCGAAATCATCATGAGTGATAATTGCGTAGTCCAAATGATAGATGCGCTTACTTTTAAAATACGGGATCAAACATTCTTCGGCTAAATCGATAAACTTATTCCCTCCGGTGTCGATTAAAGCGGTTTTATTTTTGCTTCTGATTAAAATCGCATCACCTTGCCCGACATTGATAAAAGATACTTCGCTAGAAAAAGAATTACCTAGTGGAATCGTATAAAGACTTAAAAACAATAAAGAACTCACGAGGAAGAAGTTGCGAATATAAGAAATTTTCAAAGACGTAAAATACAATGTTAAAAATAAAAGAACTTCAAAAATTAAAATCAGCCAAACATTCATCTGCGGTCCATAAATCGAAAAACTGAATTTCCCTAAAAATGACAAGACGTTTTTGATAAAAAAACTTATTTTTTCAACAACCGAATATAAAGGAATATGGTAAAAACAAAGCAAAGATAAAATTCCGAACAAAGTGATCAAAGGAGTGAAAAGCAACTGCCCGATAATTTCAAAAGGATATATTGCATGCGTGTATGAAAAAGAAAACGGAATCAAGAAAGTGAAAATAGCCAAAAGGAGCAAAAAACGTTTTTTAGCCTTTGGTAAAAAGCTAAAAGAATTATTAAAAAAATAAGCGAAGATCGAGATTGAAAAACTGAGGATGAAGTTGTCTTGTTTTGCGTAATGAAAATTAACAAACAAGATCAATAACCCTGCAAAAGAAACGATTTCTAAATAATTAAATTTATTTTTTAAAAACTGTTTATTTACGTATTTAAATAAGAATAAAATTCCAACTTTGATGACTGAAAATTTTGGAAAAACAAAAATGAAATACGGTAAAAGCAAGGAAAAAGCGAGAATTGATGCATATTTTTCTTTTAATTTATATGAAAGGAGTTTGGTACTTAAGTGAAGATAGAGTGAAAGATAGATTCCGCTTGCTAAACATAATCTGACTAAATTGAAGTTCTGAAAAAGATCGATTGTCTCTCCATCAGAAACTCTTGAAAATAAAATCGAAGAGACAAAATCTTTTGTCGAAGAGGAAAATAAATTTAAGAATTTTTGTCGTTTTTCATTTAGTCGAAGTGGACTTAAAAATTTGCTCTCAACTCTTTCGATTGTCAAAGTTGATTTTACTCCTTTCGTCTTGAGATATTGTCCAAAATCAAATTGGCTTTCAACCGTTTGAAAATTAAGAATTTCTTTCTTTCCTTTGATGCTCAAGAAATCCCCTATCTCGCGTTTAGTCTCTTTTTCATATACATATAAAGGTTCAAAATCACTGATAAAGATAAAATAATTCGTAGAAACCTCACTGACAAAACCGTCATAAACAGGTTTATTTTTTGCAATTTCAATAAAAGATATCGCACCGCTTAAGATCGAGACTAAAGCGAGAAATAAGGCGTACTTTTTAGAGAATTTATAAACAGCAAAACCGATGATAAGTGCGATTGAAAGTCCTGAAAGTAAGTAATTGCCTTTAAAAAGGAAGCCAAAGAAAACGACCAGAAAAACTAAAAATATTTTCACTCGTGCAAGGTAACGTAGTTGCGGACTTTTTTATAAGTCGCACTTCCGATTCCATAAACATCATAAAGTGCTTCTAAAGTCATGAATTGCCCGTTTGAACTTCGATGGGAAATGATCGAATTTGCAATCGAAGCTGTAATCCCATTGACACTCATCAAAGATTCCTGTGTCGCTTTATTGACGTTTACTTTAGTGATCGGAACAGTGTTACAAATGTCGCTAAGATCGTATTTAGGAGCGATGTAATAGGTCATTCCAGTTTTTAAATCTGCGGTATCAAAATAGGCTAAATCATCAGAATTGCTCGTTTCTCCTCCAGCAGCTGAAATCAAATCGCCCATAGTCGCCCCATCACTTAAGACATAAGTTCCGGTTTTTAGAACTTCGCCTTCGACGGTGATTGTGAAAACGTTTTTTAAGGTTGATGTGTCGGTGATGTCTCCACCTCCAAAAGGGTTGATGTTGGGATCGATGACTAAAAAAGCGACAATCGCAACGAAAGCGACGACCAAGATCCCGATAAATATTTTAAACATAAAATAAAAAACCTCCTAATACCGATAGGAGGCTCTTTGTGTTTTACTATTTTATTTATTAATTGAGATTTCGATAACTTCGACGTTGTATGGAACTTTGGTTTTCACATCGACAACATCGCCGACTTTTTTTCCAATCAAAGCCATTCCTAATGGACAAATATTGCTGATTTTATTATCGATCGGATCGGCTTCTGTCGTTCCAGTAATCATATAGGTTTCTATTTCACCACTAGCGATAATTTTGATTTTGACGATAGAACCTAATCCAATTTTTTTACTATTTTTAGGAGAATCTTCAATTACTTCACACCAATTCAAAATCCCCTCAATTTCGATGATTCGGCCTTCGACTTCAGCTTGCCTAGTTCTCGCTGCATCATAATCAGCATTTTCGCTTAAATCGCCTTGTGCTCTTGCTTCTGCTAATTGGACTTTGATTTCTGCGCGCTGATTATCAATCAAATCTCGTAATTCTTCTTGTAATTTTTGATATCCAGTCTTAGTTAATTTCACTTTTTCTGTCATAAGTTACCTCCAAAGACAAGCGTTATTATATCATAATAATTTGATAATTCTAGTCTATATTATTAGACAGTCACCGCTTTTGCTAAATTACGGGGTTTATCAACGTTTAAACCTTTTTCTAAAGCGACATAATAGGCAATATAAAAACCGATTGTGCATTTGACTAATGGCGCTAGATAAATCGGACAATCAGCAACGACAATTGCATCATCTGGATCTTTTAAATTTTCAGATGAAATCACAAACACTTTTGCGCCCCTGCTCTCAACTTCTTTTGCGTTACTTCGCATCACTTCTGCTGTATGCGGATCTGAAATGAAGATGATCACCGGAATATCATCCGTGATCAGAGCGATTGGGCCATGTTTTAATTCACCACCTGGGAAAGCTTCGCTGTGAATGTAAGTCGCTTCTTTAAGTTTTAAAGAAGCCTCTAAGGCTAAGTCAAAATCATAACCGCGACCTAAATAAAATAGGCTACTCGCGTCTTTGATTTTTAAAGCGAGTTGGTGAGTTTCTTCTTTTTGCTCATTTAAATGAGAAATTATTTCCATGCATTGTTTAAGGTCTTTGACAATTTGTGGATTTTGCTTTAATCCTCCGATGAGCAAGGCTAAAAGAGCGACCATCGAGGCGTAAGCTTTAGTCGAAGCGACTGCGACTTCAAGCCCGGCATATAGCAGCAAAGAATACTTGGCGTTTCTTTCAAGTATCGAACCTTTTGTATTTGTGATCACCAAAATGTCTTTACCTTCACATTGAAGGAGTTTTTGACACTTTACTAAATCAGCGGTTTCACCGGATTGAGATAGCATGATATAAAAAGTTTTTTGATTGCTCTTTTTTGGATAATACGCAAATTCAGAAGCGATATAAACATGAGCGTTTTTACCAATACTCTCAAAGTATCTAGCTCCAACAAGAGATGCATGATAAGAAGTTCCACAAGCGACAAAGACAATCGTTTCGGCTTCGGCAATTTCTTTTAACAACTCTGGATCGAATTGATAATGGTTATCGACATAGTAATTTCCAACTAACCTCGTTAAAGCCTTAGTGATTTCTTCGATCTCCTTAAGCATAAAATGCGGATAGCCATCGAGATTCCTCGTTAAAAGCTCTGCTTCTTTTTTTGAGAAAACAGCTTCGGATTTTTGATTATTTTTAAAGATTTGATAACCGTTTTCTTCTATATATCCGTATTGACCGTCTTCAAGGTCGATAAACTTACCTGTTTTTTTAATCATCGGAGCGGCATCAGAGGCTAAAAGAGTAACACCTTCACAAATACCGACGATAAGAGGAGATTGTTTTTTAAGGAAGAATATTTTATTTGGCTCATTATTATTTAACAATGCGATTGCGTAAGAACCATGCATTTCTTTTTCAATTCGGTTTAAAACTTTTAAGATATCTGGTGTTTCTCGGTAGTAAAATTCGATCAAATTGACGATCACTTCGCTGTCTGTTTCACTGAGAAAAGAAAATCCATGACCGATCAATTTATTTTTAAATTCTTTATAATTTTCAATTGAACCATTATGAGCAAGAGCGAATTGCTTAGAATTTGAAAGATGTGGATGTGCATTTAAATCATTTGGAACCCCGTGAGTCGCCCATCTCGTATGACCGATTCCAATATTCGTCTCTAAATTTCTCTTTGTGTTTGAATCGAGATTAGCAATTGGACCATGATATTTAGAAACTTCAATTTTCTTGTTTTCAATAAAAGCAATACCAGCAGAATCATTTCCACGGTAATCAAGTGCATATAAACCTTCCATCAGATAATCGCGAACATCGATTTTTCCAATACATCCAACAATTCCACACATAGCAATAGCCCTCCATTAAAATTAACTTTTAATCGATACATATTCTAGCAAATAAACGGTTGATAAGTTATGTTTTTTTAAAATTTTTGTTGAGAAAATTAAGCGAACATTTATTTTTTGCCGGATTTAAGATCTAAAAAGCGTGCAAAAAAGAAAAAAGCGTCCAAATCACGTTTGTTTTTTAATATTTTTAACAAAGAACTTCATTTATTTAAAATCGGTTTTAATTTTCTTTTGCTTCATCTTCGTTAAAAGCATTAAAAACTTCTACGACTTCGTTGAACTCTTCATCATCTTCGATATCTTCTAATGTCTGATCTTCTTTATAGCGCATTGCTAAAATTTCATCAGGTTTATCGACTTCAAAAAACAAGACATAAGAAGTTTTTCGTTTTTCGTTTTCATAAGTGAAAAGTATTTCACAGAGATGTTCGACACCGCTTTCATCGGTGATAATCATTTGATTGTCTTTATTTTCTTTCATTTTGTTTTTTTATCCTTATATGAGTCTCCAGAATTTCTTGAGCGGCGATCATGTCGACGACTTGCTTTTGTTTTTTGCTTTTCATCCCTAAATCTTTCAAAGTTCGATGAGCGGCGACGCTCGTCAATCTTTCATCGATTAAAACGATATTCAAATGCGGTCGATCTTCTAAAAGTCGATCTTTGAAGATGCGTACCTCTTTTGACATTTCGCTTTCTCCCCCACTCAAATGAAGAGGTAAACCTAAGGCGATTTCATAAATTTGTAGTTCATCGATGATTTCAATCACTCGTTCCTTTGCTCTTCGATAAGCCTTTTCTTCAAAGCGAAATGTTTCTAAAGGATGCGAAAGACCAAGAGAATCATTAAAAGCAATTCCAAGCGTTTTCCTCCCTAAATCTAGACCGAGCATTTTTTCTATCATTCGATCAAACCTTTCAGTGTCTTTAAGGCGCTTTCAATTTTTGTCTTATCTTTTCCTGATCCATTAGCGAAGTTTTCTTTTCCGCCTCCTGAACCACCTAATTGATGCGCTATTTGGCTTAGAATTTTTCCAGCATGAATATCTTTTATTTTACTATAGCTTACCAAAGGTAAATTGCCACCTTCTCCTCCGATTAAGAGTCCAAACGTCGCTTCATCAAGAGCTTTTAAATTATCGACTATAAGCAATAAAACTTCCTTAGAAACATCAGGTAAATAAGCGCTGAAAACTTTTTTTCCATCGATCAGTTCAAATTTATTTTTTATCCGTTCGCTTAAATCGTTTGCATTTTTTTGTCTTAAAATCCGGATGTTCTTTAGCAACTTTTCTTTTTCATCGAGTAAAGAAGTTATTTTAGTGTCAATTTCTTTATAAGAAGAAGCACCGATTTTAGTCTTGGTCCGATTCAAGATGTTCTCTCTTCTTTTTATCAATTCATAAGCACCAAAACTCGTCCTGAATTGAATTCTTCTAATTCCAGAGGCGATTGATTCTTCAAACTCGATAATGAATATTCCGATGTCTTGGGTATTTTTAACATGAGTTCCACCGCAAAGTTCTTTTGAAATATCACCAAAGGTCACAACGCGAACTTCTTCTCCGTATTTTTCATCAAAAAGAGCCTTAGCACCCATATTCTTTGCTTCTTCTAATGGCAAGAGGTGAGTTTTACCTTCTAATCCACTAGCAATCCAATAGTTCACTCTTTTTTCAAGTGCAGACAAATTCTCTTCATCAATCTTTTGATGGTAATTGAAATCAAAATGCACGTATTGATCATTGACTGAACTTCCAGCTTGTGCGATTTCTTCACCGATAATCTCATCTAAAGCCGCTTGTAGTAAATGCGTCGCAGAATGGTTGCGCATGATTTTTAATCTGCGGAATTCGTCGATTTGCAAAGTGAACTCATCTCCGATTTTGCATTGTCCAAATAAAATATTGATGAAATGGAGATGTTGCTTGTTCGGGGCTTTGGTGACATTGATCACGTTTGCTCTAGTCGAAGCGTTTTCGATCGTTCCTAAATCGGTGACTTGGCCTCCACTTTCAGCATAAAAAATAGTTTTATCAAAGATAACTTCTCCATGATCTGAAAGCGAATCAACTTTTTCTCCGTTTTTAAAAAGTGCGATAACTCGAGCTTTAAGCGGTTCGAATCCATAAGTGAATTCACTATCAGCGTGGCATTCGATCAAATCTTTTGATTGAACAGCCATACTCTGCAATTGACCTCGCGCAGCTCGCGCCATTTCTTTTTGACGGTTCATTTCCTTTTCGAAACCTTTTATATCGACCTCGATTTTAATTTCTGCACAAATCTCTTCGGTGAGTTCGATTGGAAAACCAAATGTGTCATATAGTTTAAAAGCATCTTCTCCGGAAAGAACACTTTTTCCTTCGATCATCTTCCGTAAAATAATTTCCCCATTATCAAGGGTTTTCAAAAATTTAATTTCTTCGTTTTCGATCATTTTGATAATCTTTTCTTCGTTTTTATGAAGTTCGGGGTAAAAACCTTCCATGATTTTGACGACTACTGGAACTAAAGTATGTAAAAACGTTGTCTCAATTCCAATTTTTCTTCCATAGCGCATCGCTCTTCTTATTAACCTTCGTAAAACATAGCCGCGTCCTTCATTTGAAAACGATTCCCCGTCGCTTAAGGCAAAAGTACAAGCTCGCACATGGTCTGCGATGACCCGATAAGCAATTTTATTTTCATCTTTATAAGGAGTGTTTGCGAGTTTTTCTGTTGCTTGAATGAGTGGATAAAATAGGTCGGTATCAAAATTTGTTTCACTTTCTTGCATGATGCAACAAATTCGTTCAAGCCCTGCTCCAGTATCGATGTTTTTGCTTGGCAATTCTTTGTATTTATCTCTTTCAACACCTTCGATTCCGTTGAATTGTGAAAAGACGATTCCCCAAATCTCAACATAGCGGTCATTTTCGATTTCTTCTTTTAATAATTTGATTCCTAACTCCTTTTTATCCCACTTTTCACCTCGATCATAAAATACTTCAGTATTTGGGCCGCAGGGACCTTCGCCGATCTGCCAGAAATTATTGTCTAAAGGGATGAGGTGATCTTCGTCTAAACCACATTCAATCCAGAGTTTTCGAGTTTCTAAGTCACTTGTAAAATAGGTGACATAAATTTTATCTTTATCAAATGCAAACCATTCAGGCGAAGTTAAAATTTCATATGCCCATCTGATCGCTTCTTTGCGGAAATAATCTCCGATTGAAAAATTACCGAGCATTTCAAAAAAAGTATGATGCCTAGCTGTATGCCCGACGTTATCGATATCATTTGTCCGAATTGACTTTTGAACATTGGTAATTCTTTTGGAAGGGGGAATTTCGCTTCCATCAAAATATTTTTTTAAAGCCGCGACTCCGGAATTGATCCATAAAAGAGTCGGGTCATTATGAGGAATCAAAGAAGCTCCTGGCTCTACTCTATGACCTTTGCTTTTAAAGAAATCGAGCCACATTTGTCTAATTTGATTTGAGGTTAATTTTTTCATAACTTCTCCTTGCAATAAAAAACGTTCCTTAAGGAACGATTGCTCGCGGTACCATCCTTATTCATCTAGTGAGATGCACTCAATTATGTCCTTTAACGCGGGTAACGGCTACGATTAATAGCTCGAAGGGAGTGGCACACTCATCATCGGTTTTGCTTTTCTCACCACTAAGCAATCTCTTTAAACTTAGAAAAGTTTAGTTCCCTTATTGATTTAATTTATTTTAACATAGTTAGAAGAAAATACCACTAAATGTCAATTCGCAGTTCATCGCGGTAAACTTCATCGATCAGTCCGCCTCCTAGACAAACATTTCCATCATATAAAACCGCAGCTTGTCCAGTCGTCACTGCTTTAGATAAAGAAGCGAATTTAAGTTCGATTGTCTCTTCGTCTAAATAATGGATAGTGACAGGACAATCTTTTTGCCGATAACGGAATTTTGCCATCAACAAAGAACCATCGCTCGGTCTTTCGTTGATGAAGTTCAAAGTCCGAACGATGCACCGATTCGAATATAAATATTCGTTTTCATCTCCTTTAGCGACATAAAGGATGTTTTTAGCGACATCTTTTTTGACGACAAACCAACCTTGAGAAGTCTCTCCAGAAATTCCTCCTAAACCGAGTCCTTTTCGTTGCCCAAGTGTGTAATACATCACCCCATCGTGTTCTCCAAGCGTTCGACCTTTAGCGATATCGATGATCGGACCTTTTTTAGAAGGAAGATAATTTTGAAGAAAATCTTTAAAATTTCTTTCTCCAATAAAACAAACTCCGGTTGAATCTTTTTTATCCATCACCGAAGTGAGATTTAATTCGTGGGCGATCCTCCGAACTTCAACTTTTTCAATATCTCCTAAAGGAAATACGGAAAAGGCGAGTTGCTCCTGAGAAATTTGCGAGAGAAAATATGTTTGATCTTTGCTTAAATCACGAGCTTTAAGAAGGAATGATTTCCCATTTTTAGTGATTTTTTTAGCGTAATGCCCCATTGCAATCATCTCAAAATCATGAGCTTTTGCAAACTTTAAAAAAGCGTCGAATTTGACGTATTTATTGCAAAATACATCCGGATTAGGTGTCCGACCTTTTTTATATTCATTGAGAAAAAAGGAGAACACTTCATCCCAATATTCTTTGACAAAGTCAATTCTTAAAAGCGGGATACCTAATTTCTTTGCGACGAGTAAGGCATCTTCATAATCTTTTTCTTGTGGGCATTGAAGATCATTTAACGTCGGATTTCCTAAAAAATCGTTATTCGTCAAAGCATCCCAATTACGCATAAAACAGCCGCTGACTTCGTGGCCTTGTTTTTTTAATATGTGAGCAGCAATCGCTGAATCGACCCCGCCAGATAAACCGACTAAAATTTTCATTCGGGCCAGAGTTCCTTGCTATCGAGCACAAGAGTAAATGGTCCATCATTAGAAGAAATGACTTCCATATCTGCTCCAAAAAGTCCACTGCTCACTTTATCGTTTCTATGTTCTAGTTCACGATTGAAATACTCATATAGATCCTGAGCAGCATGTGGATTTAAAGCATCGGAAAATGACGGCCTTCTTCCTTTTAAGGTATTTGCATAAAGTGTGAACTGCGAAATCGAAAGAATGGCCCCGTTAACATCTTTGAGCGATAAATTGATCTGATTGTTTTCATCACTAAAAACACGAAGATTTAAAATTTTATCGACCATCAGATCAACGGTTTCTTTTGTGTCTCCAGAGGTGAATCCGACGAGTAGTAAAAAGCCTCGTTCGATCGCTCCAACGGTTTTTCCTAAAATTTTGACGCTTGCGCTGTTGACGGTTTGTAAAATTACTTTCATAAAATCACTACTATTATAGAGAAAGAGAAATAAAATTGATATAATCAATTAGTTATATGATTAAAAAACCTTTAGCATATCGGATTAGACCGAGTAAATTAGAAGACGTCATCGGACAAGAACATCTAGTTGGGAAAGATGGATTTTTAAGTAAATCGGTAGCTAATCATTCGCTTTTTTCTTTAATTTTCTTTGGAAACCCCGGATCTGGGAAAACGACTATCGCCGAAGCTTACGCTAATTCCATGGGAGTAAAAGCACTTAAACTAAACGCCGTTACTTCATCTAAAAAAGATTTAGAAAATGCGATTGAAGAATGCAAATTATTTCCTGAATCTTTTATCATCATCGACGAAGTCCACCGCTTGAATAAAGATAAGCAAGATATCCTTCTTCCGCACATTGAAGATGGTTCAATTTACCTTTTAGGAGCAACTGCTTCTAATCCATTTTTATCGATTAATAAGGCAATTCGCTCTCGCGTTCATCTTCTCGAAGTGAAGAAATTGACAAAAGAACAAATCATTCATGGATTGAAAAGAGCAATTTCTCTTAAAAACGGAATCGATAACAAAATTTCTCTTACCGAAGAAGGTTTTAATTACATCGCTGATCTGACTGGTGGAGATATGCGTTATGCTTTGAATTATCTAGAAGTTTTAGCGATGAGTGAGAAAAAAGAACTTGATTTAAACGATGTGAAAAGTGTCCTCAAAGTTCCTAATTATTCAATGGATAAAAATGAAGATGCACATTATGATCTGCTCTCGGCTTTACAAAAGTCAATTCGTGGAAGTGATATCGATGCCGCTTTATATTACCTAGCGAGTATATGCATAACTCAAGATCTCGATTCTATTGAAAGAAGACTTCTCATCATAGCTTATGAAGATATCGGATTAGGTAATCCGGCCGCTGTCGATCGGACTTTTAATGCTTTAGAGACCGCACGCAAAGTCGGTTTTCCTGAAGCAGTCATTCCTTTAGGTTATGCGGTTTGTGATTTAGCATTGTCGCCTAAATCTCGTTCGAGCATTTCTGGAATTGCTAAAGCGATGGAATACGCTGAAAATCATCATCTCGATGTCATTGATTACCTAAAATTCACACCGGTTAATTTAAAAGATGAAGATAAATATCCTTATGACCGTCAAGATCTTTGGGAAAAGATTCAGTATTTGCCAGAATTGATTAAAGATCTGAGATTTTATGAGCCGAGTGAAAATGGCAATTATGATCGAGCCTTAAAATTGAACTACGAACGGCTAAAAAAGATAAAGCGAACTTCAGATCTTAAAAATTTAAAAAAGATAAAATAAAAACAGACAAAGTCTGTTTTTTTATAATCAAGAATTACAGAATGTAGTCGTGAACAATTGGAGGAACTTCAATTTTGGTCGGGCTGATTTTAAATGCTTTTCTCACATCGTCGATAATATCTTCAAACTTATTGACGTTCGTGTGAATCGTACATAAAATGTCACCTTTTTTCACTTTATCGCCGACTTTTTTATTTAAGACGATTCCAGAAGACATATCGATCACGTCTTGCATCGTCGCTCGGCCTGCTCCTAATCTCATCGCACTTTCACCGATTTCTAAACTGTCGATTTTAGCAATAAAACCATCATCTAAAGAGATAACGTCTTTGACAATTTTTGAAATTTCAAATTTTTCTGGGTGTCGAATATATGAAACGTCTCCACCTTGTGCTTCGACGAATTGACAGAGTTTTTCAAATGCTTCGCCGTTAGCGATTTTTTCTTCAAGGAGTTTACGGCCTTCTTCTTCGGTTTTTACGATTTTAGCTTGTTCGAGCATAATCGCCCCTGCTTTAAGGCACAATTCGACTAAATCTCGTGGTCCATGACCTTTTAAGGTCTCGATTGCTTCTTTGACTTCTAAAGCATTACCAACCGCCATTCCTAATGGCTGTTCCATATCGGTTAAAATCGCTCTTGTATCTCGATTCAATCCATCTCCAATTGAGACCATCGTCTCTGCTAATTCACGCGCATCTTCGATTGTTTTCATAAAAGCGCCACTGCCGAATTTGACATCAAGTAAGATCGTTTCACTTCCAGAAGCGAGTTTCTTTGACATGATCGAAGAAGCGATTAAGGGAATTGATTCAACCGTCCCGGTCACATCTCGTAAAGCGTAGAGTTTTTTATCGGCCGGAACTAAATCTCCGGTTTGTCCGACGATCGCCATTCCGATTTCTTGGACTTGCTTTAAAAATCTTTCTCCGGAAATTGCAATCGACATTTCTGGAATCGCTTCCATCTTGTCCAAAGTCCCCCCCGTATGTCCAAGTCCTCTACCCGACATCTTTGCGAGTTTAGCACCACACGATGCGACCAATGGTCCAAGGACCAAAGAAGTTTTATCGCCGACTCCACCAGTTGAATGCTTGTCAACCTTAACACCTTTTATGCTCGATAAATCGACCACATCGCCGCTATGTTCCATGGCGTCGGTTAAAGCGACGATTTCATTTTTTGTCATTCCTTTAAAAACGATTGCCATCAATAAGGCAGAAGCTTGATAATCAGGAATCGTTCCTTCTGTATAACTTTTGACGAAAAAGCGAATCTCAGCATCATTAAGAGCGTGTCCATCTCTTTTTTTAGTAATAATATCAACCATTCTCATAAGTTTTACCTCTTTTTTAAATACCATTTTACTTTATCATAATCATCTATGTTTTTTAATAGATATCGCAAGAGAAATTAGGGAAATTAAAAGATTAATTTTGAAAATCGTTCAGAAATTTTTAATAAACTTTTAAATCTCAAAAGTTGTTTTAAACAGCGTGAATAAATTTAAAACCCGGGAAATAATAAATAAGACTTTAAGATTCGTTTTATTTTTTTGAATTAATATCAATTTTATCGCGCATACGTATATGGACGTATATTGTAAAAGTAAGACAAATGCATATCAATGGAAGGTTTTTTGAATTATTTTATTTTTTTTAGAAAATATAAATCGCGATTGAAAATAATAATTTTGAAAATTCCAAAATAAATATTATCTTTTTGAAAATTTTAAAGTTGTAATCAAGTGCTTTAATTTCAAATTAAAAAATGAAGTTTAAAAAATGATTGATCTCATAACAAAATTTCAAAGAGTCATAGAAGTTTTTTGAAATGATTGCGCCTTGCGCTCTTTAGAAAAGTGGTCACACTCTAATCCGCCTATTTTCTTATTGCGATGCACGAGAAGACAGTTAAATAATTATTCGAAAACTAACTTATGGAAAAAATAAAGTCTTATTCTCTAAGAAGTATTTTAAATATTAATAAATCACTAGAAGTTATTCTCTTACCTTTCCTTTCTATCGTTTACCATAACGAGTTTCAAAATAGAAAAGGTAAATTCTAGAAAAAAACACTGCAAAAACCGATAAAAAAGAAAGATTTTCAATTTTCCACGTTAAAAATGGTAATTACGTCTAATTCGAAACAAAAGCTCGTTATTGAGATTATTCCTGAGTGAAAGTTTTAAGACCGGTTATTTACGCTTATAAATTTAAACTATCATAAATAATCAAAATCTGCGTTTCCTTTTTTAAAAAATAAATGTTTTCGTTTCAGCTTTTAAATGATTTAAATTCAAGATATCGCAATGTTAAAGAACGAAACTTTTCGTTAACGAACAATAAAAAGGAATGTTATTTTCATATAAAAAGACTTCAAATATATTTGAGAAATTGCCTAAATTAATAATCGAAAATTGTTATTCTTCGTATTTCAGAAAGTAATTCTAAGTTTTCTTTTTAAGAAGTGAAAAATAAATTACTTGTAATGTATTACAGAAAGTTATAAATTATATCCAAACTTTAATTTCAAAGAGAAAGGAGAAAAATATGAAAAAAAGTTTACTAAAATCGCTTGCACTTGTCGGTCTGGTGTTGTCGTTTGCTTCATGTGATGATCCTACCCCTTCATCATCTATAATCGAACCGCCAGAAGCTATTTCTTTAACGATTGCGCAAGCTACTGAATGGGATTCCGAAGAAGAAAAAACGGTTCAAGATGGCGTAAAAGTAAAAATTACTGATGCGGTTGTCAATAATGTTTATGGCAATAGTTTAATCGTTCAGCAAACCTTTGGTGAATCACTTGATGGCATCAGCGCTGTTGAGGTCATCACTGCCGAACCAGTCACATTTGGATGGAAAGACATTCTTAACGTCGAAGGCGTTGTCGGTGATATTGATGGACGTCCCGTCATTAAAGACGCAGTTCTTGAATACGCTGTTGATGAAGCAACTTCCAAAGGCAAAGGCGATGTTTATGGCTATGGTGCTTTATCACGTGCTGGATTTGACGCTATTGCAGTTCGTCGTACATCTGGAATGCTAATGTGGGGTACATCACTACAATTAGTCACTCTTCCAGGAACAGTTGTTGCTGACACACCAACTGAGTTCAAGGTCGCCTTCCGTGGTGAAAAATTGGATGCTAATAGTCCAATCGCTATTCCAGTTGTCGTTCCTGCGATGTCAGAAGCACAAGCTGAGATCGTCAACGATTTCTTTGCTGACGTTAATGGCGGAGCCGAAGACACCACGCCTACACCAGCTGCTGTTGGTGATGCGTTCGATTTCTGCGCGCCTGTTTATTGGCAAGATGGAGAAATCGGATTCGTCTTTGGACCTTATGGACCTCAATTGTCCGCTGGATTTGAAGAGGTTGAAGGAGTTTTCGCTGATTGGGGAGACATTGAAGTGGTCCCAGGACTATTCCTCGATGAACTCTTCGCTATTCAATTACCTGATTTAAGCAAAGCTGGCACTGAGATTTTTAATTACGTTGTTGAACTTGCCTATGTGGAAGAAGAACCTGGTTTCCTCATCGGATTATTGATCACTGCTTATAGTGATGATGCCGATGCCGATTTTGTCATTTTAAGTGAAAGAATTCTTGACGATGTTAATGGCTGGGTAATCGACGACGAAGAAGACGGTTATGTTGCCTTTACATTAAGTGATGGTGATGATCTACTTGGTGTTATCGAACTTGAAAATGTCGGAAACTACGTTAATATTTGGATTTCTGCTGTTGTTCCTGAAGCAGATTTAGTGTCTTGGGAGACCGTAATTGCACAACTTGAAGCTTCTGCTTCTGCACTTTTAGATGAAGAATTTATCAGTGCACTACCACTTTATAACGATCCTGACGCTGAAGGTTTTGTCCTTGATGATTCCTACGCCGAAGATTACGGTGTGTTTTTCATCGATGTTTATACAATTCCTGGCTCAACCTATGATTTTGGTACTGATTTAGAAGCCACTGGATTTGAAGCATTAGGCTACGATGACGAATACGAACAGTGGGGATATTTCAATGAAGACTCAGGCGAAGAAGTTTGGATTGACCTCAGTCAATTAGCCGACTACGGAATTGTTACTCTTGAAATTTGGCTTTAAGCTATAGTTTCATAAAATAGTTCTAAAAACCACCTATTTATAGGTGGTTTTCTTTTTTGCTTTTTATTAAAATGGATGATAGTTAGGATTTAATTCTTTCATTTTCAAATGATCTTTTTCTCTCATTTCAAATGAAAGAACGCGCTGAATACGAGTTCGGACTTCACTAGCCAATTCTTGACTTGTCATATTTTTATATTCATTAAAAGTAATCGGCTTTAAAATCTTAACAGAAATTGGACATTTTTTATAAATCGGGTTAGACCTGAAAACTCGGTCTGTTCCAATAATAACAAAAGGCACGATTGGAACGCCTGCTCTCATCGGAGGTCTAAAAGTTCCGTGGTGAAAATTTAAACATAAACTTCTTGAATCTTTATTTCTAGTACCTTCAGGAAAAATAACCCAGTTTTTTGTTTGCTTTTTCAAGTCTTCTTCGATTCGCCCCATGACTTTTAGTGATTGCTTTAAATCTTTGCGATCCATAAATTCACCACTTAAACTTTTAAGAAAAGTTCCAACAAATGGAAAATTACGAATTTCATATTTTCCGATATAAGAGACTGGTTTATCAAGCATCGCAAAAGGAATAAACGGATCGAATTCGCTTAAATGATTCCCGACGAAATAAGAAAATTGATCATTAGGAATATTTTCTAAACCTTCAATATAAGTGATAACAGATAGATCATTACTTACTTTAGCCGCTAAAATTTTTCCGTTTAGCGATCTTTCTTCGATTGGGTATTTTTCTGGATGCCGGGCATATTTTTTCATTTTTGAAAAATAGTTGTGCAATATTCTTGCACCCGCTTTACATCCTGGTATAAAAAATCTTCTCAATCCGCTCATAATCTTTACATAGATGATACGTGACCATATGAATAAATTTCAAGTGTTTCGGCTACAACATATAAACCTATTTCTGCTTCTGATTCGATTCTTCCCCGAATAAAAACGAAAGTTCCTTCTTTTAAATTATGGAATTTTCCGTTCTCATTTTTAAACCAATCTGCAATAGGAATAATGAAATTCTCTTTCTTTGCAGTTAGATTGTTAAAATTCTCGATGATGAGTTCTCGCAAATAGGAATTGATTTTCTTACCTAAAGTTCCGGTCACGACAATATCGCTGATCATAAAGCATTACTTCCCTCTTTCTTTTTTTGGATTTGTTTTGAGCAAAACACGATAAGAAATAGGTGGAATTGTCAAATTCCTCGTCGAAACAAGGTCACAGAGAGCTTCGCCTTCATAAGCAGACAATAGACAGTAATAGTCTTTTAGATTATAAAAAAGTGTCTCAGTGGAGGGATTGATGACAAAGAGCAAATCACCTTTTAGTTTTCCGACCACCGCATTTTCTTTTTTGATGACTAACGCTCCATGATCTAACTCTGCAAAAGTAAAAGTCGGAAGAATTTTAGAAACTTCTTTTTCTTTGTAAAAAGTAATCATCTTCCTAAGCGCAATCAAACTTTTCAATTCTTGAACCATTTCTTGGCGTCTTTCTACCATCTTATAGTCCATTTGATTGAATCTGTCTAAAAAATTGTAGGTATTATTTTGTCCATATTTAGTTAAACCGATTTCTTGCCCCATATGAATGAAAGGAACACCGAGTGCTAAAAGCACTAAAGCATTGCCTAATCGAACTCTTTTTAAAATCGTTTCTTCATCTTCTTCTGGATTAGAGGCGACGAGTTTATCAAACAGTGTGTGATTATCATGACATTCAACATAGTTGATCGATTGTTCAGGAGATAAAAAACGCGGTCCGTAAATCGTTTTATAAGAAGAGCCCAACATCGAATAGATCACTCCGCTTTTATAAGATTCTTCTCCACCGATGTAGCCTTTTTGGCTGACATCAAATGCAGATCCTTTGATGATGTCTCTAAATGTATCATTAAAAAATGAAAAATCAGGATTGATAAAGGCGTTTTCAATCGTCACTTTTTCTTTTTCTTCTAAAGGAGTGAGAATGTTCCATCCTTCACCGTAAAAAATCGCAGAAGGTTTGATCTTTAAAATTTTTGTTTTGAGTTCATCGATCGTTTTTTTATCGATCAGACCTAAAAGGTCAAATCTAAAACCATCAACATCAAACATCTCGACTAAATAATATGCAGAATCGACAATCAGCTTTCTTCCCATAAATCGTTCGCTTGCAAAATCGTTTCCACACTGAGAACCATTAGATATTTCTCCATCATTATTTCTCCTAAAGAAATAAGAAGGAACAATTTTTTCTAGATCAGAGTTTTCGTAATTGAAGACGTGATTATAAACGACATCTAAAATGACTCCGAGTTTTTTATCATGGAGTTTGTTGACCATCTCCTTGAATTCAAGAAGACGAGCACTCGGTTTAATCGGATCTACCGCATAGGAACCTTCAAGAGCAAAAAAGGAGATGTTGTCATACCCCCAGTTATAAGATTGACGAATATCTAGATCGTCGACTCCTGCAAAATCTAAAACTGGGAGAAGTTGCACATGTGTGATCCCGAGGTCGGATAAATAATCTAAACCAGCTTTTTCGCCCTTCAGTGTCAAGCGATTTTCTTCGACCAAACCCAAAAATTTGCCATGGGCCAAAACATCATTTGATCTTTGGATGGTGAAGTCACGGACACTGAGTTCATAGATGATACTTTCCAATTTCGAAATATTAGGATTAAATCTAACTTTTTTATCCATTTTCTTTACATTGTCTAGATTTATTACTGCAGAGTATTCGCTATTTAAAGTGACGCTTTTTGCATAGGGATCTTTAGCAATTCTCTGCACCCCAGAATTGGTGACTAAGTAGTGATATGCGGCATTTTCTAAATCGCCTTGAAGTCGAATTCGATAAACTCCTTTTTCGCTTCTTCGCAGCTGTTTAATCGCTTGTTTATCGCCGAGCTTAATGAAGATCATCACATCGCTTGCTAAAGGGGCCCAAAGTGCGAAATCCGTATATTCTTTTGTATATGTCGGTCCTAAATCATCACCATCGTAATTAAAAGCTTCTTCAAAGCAATCGAAGTCAACAGCGTCAGTCACATCGACAAAAGCTCTTCCTACTTGAGAGACGATGACTTCATAAGCGCTACCAAAAACAATGTCTTCTGCGAGTTTTAAAGTTAAACGAATTACCTTATTTTCATTTCGCTCTTCAACGATTTCATAAGCAACAGCATGTTTTTCATCTTTGAATAGAGAAATTTTATTTTTAATCGATTTTGTACTAATTCCAAAA
>Ga0265293_10004854_pt1 | contig 23176 bp, 17 predicted proteins | sample Munlanlewell138R_FD_192505 | JGI IMG/M metagenome (GOLD analysis project Ga0265293, IMG submission 192505) | Leachate microbial communities from a municipal landfill in Southern Ontario, Canada - Leachate well 138R | ecosystem: Engineered > Solid waste > Landfill > Unclassified | place: Canada... | reverse complement strand
CGATGGTTTTGTCCTTGATCTCATCGGAGAAGGCGTCACCGTTGATGCTTTTGGCATACAGCCCCTGCTCCTCGGCGCACTTGTGGAAGGCGGCCGAGTTATACCAGCCTGCGGTGCCGGGCTTGCCTTCAGCGCCCTCCTTCTCAAAGAAGATGCCGAGCGTAGACGCGCCCGTGCCAAATGCCGCAGTGATGCGGGCCGCCAATCCATAGCCAGTGGAGGCGCCGATCACCAGTACCCGCTTGGGGCCATTACTCACCGGCGGCTGCGCTTTGACATAGGCAATCTGCTGACGCACATTCTGCTCGCATCCCGCCGGATGGCTGGTGATACACATGAAACCGCGGACTCTGGGCTTGATGATCATGAAAACTCCGTTCTCTGGCTGTTGTCGTGGGCCGGATGCCATAGGGGGCGGAATGATAACCCGAAGGGGGGTATCGACTCCACGACCTCAGCCTCCGGCTCTCACTCGGCACCCTTTCGCCCTATCTCGCAGTCCTTCGGATACACTGACCACACCAGGCCCTAACAAAGGAAAACAACATGACTCCCATCCGAGTTGGCATCATTGGTATGCAGATTGACCAAAGCTGGGCGGCAATCGCCCATGTGCCCGCACTACGCGAAATAGCCGATTACGAGATCAGCGCTGTCAGTACCACACGCCAGGAAAGCGCCGAGGCTGCAGCAGCCCATTACGGGATTCCTCAGACATTCGTCGGTCACCAGGCACTGGTCACCTCACCCGACGTCGATCTGGTAGCCGTGACGGTCAAGGTGCCAGCACACTTTGAACTCGTCACCGCAGCGATTAAGGCAGGCAAGCACGTTTACTGCGAGTGGCCCCTCGGCAACGGCCTGGCGGAAGCACAGCAGATGGCCGAGCTCGCCCGCGCCCACAACGTGAGAGCCATTGTGGGCCTGCAGGCCTGTGTCTCACCCACTATCAGCTATGTTCGCGATCTGGTGGCAGAAGGTTACATCGGCGAGGTATTGTCCAGTAGCCTGATCGGCACAGGCATCAGCTGGGGCGGCGTCATTGATGCCCGCAATGGCTACACCGCAGATCAACGCAATGGAGCGACGCTGCTGTCTATCCCGGTGGGGCACACTCTCGACGCTGTTTGCTCCATCCTTGGCGAATTCCAGCAAGTGAGCGGCGTGCTGGCCAATGGCCGAACAGAAGCCACTATTCAGGAAACAGGCGAAACCATTCCCATGACAGCCCATGACCAGGTGGCAGTGGTCGGTCGTACAGAGAGAGGGGCGCTGGTGTCGGCGCACTACCGCGGCGGCCTGGGTCCAGGAACCGGCCTGCTGTGGGAAATCTACGGTACCAAGGGCACCCTGCAAATAACGGGGGCATGTGGACACGCCCAGCTTGTCGACCTGTCGCTGGCCTGCTCCCATGACCCCGCCGAGCCCCTTGCCCCACTTGTCGTGCCGGACAGCTATTACCATACCCGCCTGCGCGAAGGCACAGCACTGAATGTCGCCGAAATGTATTACCGCTTCGCCAAGGATATTCGCGAAGGGACACATAGCTGCCCGAGCTTCGACCATGCCGTCAAGCGACACGAAATGCTGAATGCCATTGAGCAAGGCCATTAAACAATGGTCATTAAAAAAGCAGCGAGCTTGAAATAGAGGACACTCAAGGCGCTACTGGACAGCGCCTTGCAAGTGCTTAACAACAAAATCAAACAAATGATTGACGAAAGAATTAGCGCTCGATAGCATGGCTCTCAGTACCGATGAGAGTACCGATATCAAACCTCCCCGATAAAAGAGGAATTACATATGAGTGGTGAGCGCCTGCTCGACACCACGGCCCCACTGCGATCAGTGACCCGTGAGGAAATCGATCACTTTAAACAGTTTGGCTGGGTCAAACTGGAGCAATTTGTTCCCCGCGAGCGCATTGCAACCCTCTTGAAGTATGCCAAGAGCCAGATGGGAGACGATGGCACTATAGGTGCGGACAGCAATAGCTTTTCCTACTTTAACGCCCTCCCCGTATACGGCCTGGAAAAACCGGCGTTCGAACCGCTACTCAAACACTTCGGCCACTCGGCAGTCGCTTTGAGAGACCTGCGAGTATCCCCTGGCGCACGCTATTTTCTTGACTTCTTCGGCGTCAAATTACCTTCCGCAGCCTCACAAGGACATCAAAAATCTGAATGGCACCAGGATTTTGCTGCTCAGTGTGCAGACCGCTCCGGCGGCATGGTCTTCTGGGTCGCCCTCACCGATTTGACACCGAGTCACGGCACCATGGCATTTCTCAATGGTTCACACCGCCATGGAGTGATGGGCGACTATCGCACCTACGGCGACGGAGATTTGCTGGACGTGTACCCCGAACTTATTGAAGAATGTCCCTCGTCGGGTCCGATGCACCTGAAAGCGGGAGATGTAACGGTACACTCTGACTTGTGCGTACATATGGCCGGGGCCAATACGTCGCCCGATCCCCGCTGGACTTATCTGGCGATCATGAACCCGGCCGATGCCCGCTGGACAGGGGCCCCCTCGGTGTCTTTCGATACGGCGGGGCTGGAACACCTCCAAGTACTGGATGAAAAGCGCTTCCCCAGACTGGCCTGACGCTCCTGAATAAAACAGCTGATAAAGATAGAGGATTGATAATGAATAATACAAAGATGGCTCGCCCTCTGGGGCTACATCAAATTACCGCGATGGAAGCGCAACCCGCTGAGCTGATTGAGATAGCTCACGCCGCTGGCTACCAGGAAGTATGCCTGTTCACTCATATTCCAGCCATCTACTCCAGCGCAGAGGAAGGCAGCGAACCCTCTTTTCCCCAAGTAACAGCCACCAACAAGAAAGATGTATTGGCACGCTTGCATGACCTGGGGATAGCGGTGGCCAATGTCGAATTTTTTTCCGTGTACGAAGGCCTCGATATAGAAGATTTTCGGGCCGGTCTGGAATTGGGGCAGGAATTAGGCGCCCGCTGCGCAGTGACTCATGTTCTCGATCCCGATTTTTCCCGCGCTGTGGATTCACTGGCGCGGTTGGCGGAAATGGCCTCAGAGTATTCTCTGGATGTCGCGCTGGAGTTTATGGGGGTTTCGCCATCCTGCAACTCCATTGCGAAAGCGGTGGAATATATGCGCACGGTCAAGAAAGACAACTTTGGCATCGCAGTAGATATGCTGCATATGGTGCGCAGCGGCAGCACTCTGTCTGACCTGAAATCCGTCCCGCCAGAGTGTATCAAGTACGCCCAGCTCTGCGACGGAAAAACTCTCGAAGTCTCCTCTGATTATCTGGATGAGGCACTCAACGGTCGTCTGGTGCCGGGCAAAGGATGCTTCCCCATCAAAGAAATTTTACAGGCCCTGCCCAGCCAGGTGCCGCTGGATGTTGAAGTGCCCTCGCAGGCCAAACAGGCACAGGGCATAACAGCCTTGGAGCGTGCCAAAGCCGCCTTTGAGGCTAGTCAGAGACTGCTGGCTGGAAGCTAAAACTACCGTGAGATTGGTCACTGCGGGTGCAAAGCCTGTCTGAGCTTTTATAATCCACCGCATTTACACAAGGTACCCGCACGTGGCAACACGTTCTGAAAAGAGAGAGCTATCGGCAAAAGCCCTGCTGCGAGCAGCTGAACGCGTCTTTGCAGAAAAAAGTTATTTTGGCGCGACTGTCCGCGACATCGCCGACGAAGCAGGCCTGAACCTTAGCCTGATCAGCTACCATTTCGGTGGCAAGGAAGCGCTGTTTGCCAAAGTGATCGAAGATCGACTGCCGCAGCTGATCCAGGATCTCGAGACGGCGCTGTCATCCAGCAAAGCCGATAACAGTGCCCAGGCTCTCATCGGTGCTTTCGCCGATGCCATGCTGGACAAGTGCACCGACTTTGAATCGGGTTGGGGCTACTACATACAGCTTATCAGTCGCTCGATGAGCCCCTACCATATTCCCCAACTGCGCCCGGCGCTGACGGCTCTGACAACAGTCGGTGAGGTGCTGCTGGACGCACTGGCTGAACTCGACCAGCGAGGCAATGAATTCCAGCGCCAGCTGGGCGTCTACTTTATTGAGTCGGCCATCACTTATATCGTTCAAGATGAGTGGGTACTCAGCGCTCGAGCCTCTGCCCTGCCTACCTGTACAGCCCGCTCTCCCCAACTGCGTGAGGGACTGGTGACTTTTTTGAGTGCAGGCTACAAGGCGATGACCTCAGCAAAGCCACCCCTCTAAATAACTGCTAATCTTGCGCCACCAGAATCCCGAGGTTCTCTCATGCTCCTGTTCTTCGCCAGCCTTGCCATACTGCTTCTCGGCTACAGGTTCTACAGTCCCTTTGTTGAAAAACAGGCAGGGATTGATCCCCAAGCAGTGACACCCCAGGAGCGCCTCTATGACGGTGTCGACTATTTACCTATCAGCCCGGCCCGGGCCTTTCTGATTCAGTTCCTGAACATAGCCGGCATCGGCCCTATTTTTGGCCCAATCCTGGGCGCTCTTTATGGCCCTATCGCCCTGGTCTGGATCGTTATCGGCAACGTGGTAGGCGGCGCGGTACATGATTACTTTTCCGGCGTCATGAGCCTGAAGGAGGACGGCAAAAGCCTGCCTGAAATTGCCGGCCATTATTACAATGTGGTTTTTAAAGGCATTATGCTGGTCTTTACCTGCCTGCTGTTATTTTTTGTCGGCGTAGTCTTTATCATGAGCCCGGCAGGGTTGCTGAGCAACCTGTCCTACTTTGAAGGGACTTTTCTGGCGGGCCACACCTTCTGGGTACTGGTGATAGTGGCGTACTACTTTCTGGCCACTTTGCTGCCTATCGACAAGATCATTACCAAGCTCTATCCCGCATTCGGTTTATTGATGATCGTGATGACCACACTGGTTGCCCTGGCAGTGCTACTGGAAGCGCCCCACTTGCCACAGGTCAGTGATATTTTTTCCTATTTCGACGGCCATCATGAACATGACTTTCTAACCCCCAACCCGGATGGCCTGCCCATCTGGCCGCTGTTGTTCCTGACTATCACCTGTGGTGCCATCAGTGGCTTCCACTCGACCCAGTCACCGATGATTGCCCGCTGCCTCACCAATGAGAAATATGCTCGCCCGGTGTTTTATGGCGCGATGCTGGGCGAGGGTATTGTGGCCTGCGTCTGGGCGGTGGCGGGTATTGCGGCTTTTCCCGGTGGCTACCCTGAACTGAAAGCCATGCTCGATCTCGGTGGGCCTGGCCTGGTGGTCAATCATATTGCTACGGGCTATCTCGGAGTTTTCGGTGGTGTCATGGCCATTCTCGCCGTGGCTATCTTCCCTATCACCTCCGGAGACACCGCATTCCGCTCATTGCGCCTGACGATCACCGATGCCTTCAACATCAAGCAATCCGCCCTGCACAGGCTTGCCCTGGCGGCACCCTTGCTGGGCGTGGCCTATCTGATGACTTTTTTGGACTTCACCTTGATCTGGCGCTACTTCGCCTTCTCCAACATGCTGCTGTCCACCAGTGTGCTGTGGTTGGCAACCAAGTACCTGTGGGATAGAGGCACTTTTCATTGGGTGGTGAGCATCCCTGCAGTAATAGGCACGGCGGTGACACTGTCCTATATCGCCACCGCTCCCATTGGCTTCAACCTGCCGGAGAAATACAGCGCACCGATAGGTATCACCATTGCTATCGCCTGCTTGATCGGCCTGGTTGTTCAGCACACCAAACGCCGCGACGATATTCCACTGGAGCCCGGCGCCTAATGGCAGGGTGACAGGAGTCTGCGCGCGATTCTCGACGATCTGCGTGCAAAACATCCTGTATTTCGTATAGCGCCTCTAGCCCCAGGGCAGAGGTGGTGCTTGCAGAGGTTCTCCCTCATACCCTGGCACCGACCCAAAGCGCTCTCCACCTTGCTCCCAGTCGCGATGGGCTTCGACAATCTCGTCCCGGCTGTGGCCGACGTAATTCCACCATATCGTTATGTCCTCGCCGAGAGGTGCGCCGCCAATCAAGATAGCCCTGCTCCCTGCGGGCAAGCTTGTCTCGATCTCACTCTGTCCACTACCCAGATAAGCCAGCTCATCGCAGGCAAAGGACTCTCCGTTGATCTCCAGCCCGCCCTCCAGTGCCAACAGAGCGTATTCGAAGTCCTGCCGCAAAGGCAGTCTCAGGTGCGCCGCTTCACTGGCAGCAATATCTACTCCGACCAATGGCGAGAAAGTCAAAGTCGGTGCCTTGCAGTCCATAAACTCCCCTACCAGCAGGGTCAACTCGGCACCCTGCTCCCGCCAGCGCGGCAAGTCTGGATAGTGATCGAAACGGGGCGCCGTATTGCGATGAGCCTTGGGCAAAGCAATCCACAACTGTGTGGCATGCAGGTGGCGCTCGCCCTCCACTGTCTCCTCGGTATGACTGATACCGTAACCCGCGGTCATCAGATTGACCTGCCCGGGACGAATCACCTGCAAATTGCCCAGACTGTCGCGGTGCAAAATCTCACCCTCTATCATCCAGGTGAAGGTCTGCAAACCAATATGGGGATGGGGGCCAACCCTCATCCCGCGATTTCCCTGCTCGAAAACAGCTGGGCCGGCGTGGTCCAGAAAGCACCAGGCCCCCACCAGACGCCGCTGTCGGTAAGGCAGCACTCGAGCAACAGGGATGCCACCCACATCGGCGATACGCGGTGCTATCCGCTGGATTTGGCGTTTGTCTCTGTCGGCCTGACCATCGGTATCTGATACGGCGGTAGGAGTCTTGTGCACTTCACTATCGTTATTCATAAGGGCTCCTGCTCAGTGGCGTAAAAGCCGATTATGACCCATCAGACGGTAATTAGCCTATCTCAGCCCATGCAGACACCGCTCACTCCACAGGCTTGACACAGTTAAAAATGTATATACAATGTAGATATCTTTTGAGTTGAACTTCATTTACCTGTGTGAGCGCGCCAATGTCAGATAAACCCAGAAAAGTGAAACTCAACAAAAAAGATAGCCAGTTGCTGATACGGATCAGCAGTGCAGAGCGCGACCGGTTTGTGCAGTTGTGCGAACAGCTAGACACCACCGCTGCGCGCGAAATCAGGCAGTTCATTCGCGGCTTTATCAAGAAGCACAAGTCCGTCGAATAGCCTCATCAGATAAGGAGACGTTTCATGTCCAAGAAAGTTAAAGCAGCCGACAAAAAAGTAAAATCCATCAAGCAGCAGATCAAGGCTCGTACAGCCAAGGTCGAAAAGCATGAGAAGAAGATCAAAGCTCTGAAAAAGGCTGCGAAAAAAGCCGCATAAGGCTGAAAAGAAAAGGGGCTGCCATAACTGGCAGCCCCTTTTCTTTTGTCTATTGCCTGAATCTTGTACTTAGAGCAGCACGCGGCGAATATCACCCAGTAGCGCCACGATATCAGTGAGAAACCTGCCGGCGTCAGCACCGTTGATCAAACGGTGGTCATAGGTCAGGCTCAACGGCAGCATCTGGCGCGGCGTGAACTCACTGCCGTTCCACACCGGTTGCACCGATGCCTTGGATACGCCGAGGATGGCCCCTTCGGGACTGTTGACGATCGGAGTAAAGCCTCTGCCACCGATGGCACCCAAGCTGGAGATACTGAAGCTGCCGCCCTGCATATCTGCAGCAGAGAGCTTGCCCTCGCGAGCCTTGTTCGCTATCGCAGCCGTCTCTTCGGCGAGCTCCCACAAGCCTTTCTTGTTCACGTCGCGAATCACCGGCACCAGCAGACCGCGAGGGGTATCCACCGCCATCCCGATATGGACAAATTGTTTCTGGATAACCTTGTCGCCACTGCTGTGCCAGGAGCGATTGATTACCGGATGGGTCCGAAGGGCGTGAGCGCAGGCCACAAGAATAAAGGCCACCGGCGTTAACCGCACACCGCGCTTGTCTGCCTCTGCCTGCAGGCTCTTGCGAAATGCCTCCATATCGGTGATATCGGCATCATCGAACTGCGTCACTGCCGGCACATTGAGCCAGTTGCGGCTCATGTTGGCAGCAGTCAGCTTGGCAATACGGCTGAGAGGAACCTCCTCTACCTCGCCGAATTGGCTGTAATCCACATCGGGCACAACGGGAATGCCGGCCCCGCCGGAACCTGCCGCTGACGCACTGGTCAGAGTGGCCAGGGTGTTGTTCACATAACCCAACACATCCTCGCGGGTGATACGGGACTTGTTGCCGCTACCGCTGACGTTGCGCAAGTCCACGCCCAGCTCGCGGGCAAAATGACGCACCATGGGCCCGGCATAGACCTCTGCTGCCGGTGCTTCCGGTTCGCTGAGCTTGCTGTCACCAGCAGCTGCTTGCTGTGGTGCCGGTTGAGGTTGTGGTGACGGCTGTTGCGCGGGCTGTTTCGCTGCAACAGGTGCCTGTTCAGCAGTACCGCCCTGCTCCGCCTTGGGTTCGGCGGCAACACTGGCCTCCGCAGCCTCGACAGCCATTTCTGCCACCGCTGCGCCAGATTTGACCTTGTCGCCCTCGGCCACCAGCACTTTGGTAATCTTGCCGCTGTAGGGGCTGGGTACATCCATCGCAGCCTTGTCGCTTTCCAGCGTCATCAGGGCGTCGCCTTCCGTCACCGTATCGCCCACCGAGACGGTAACCTCGATCACATCCACGGCATCGTCCGTACCCAGGTCTGGCAATTTGACAGTCTCTTGACGGGCCTGGCTTTTAGCTGCAGCTTTGTCGTCTGCCTTCGTATCAGGCTCCTCAGCGGCTACAGCGGGCTGCTCCTTCTGCTCAGCTTTTGCTGTCGTTTGTGGAGGGGCCTTTTCCTCTGGCTTTTCCTGCTCGGGTGCTTCACCAGCGCTTGTTTCCACTTCCATAATGGCAGTGCCACTGGCCACCTTGTCGCCCACCTTCACCAGCACCTTTTTGATCACGCCGGCCTTCGGCGCCGGGATATCCATGGATGCCTTGTCGGATTCCAGCACCAGCAGCGTGTCCTCAACGGCGATCTCGTCGCCAGGCTTGACGCTAATTTCAATGACATCCACTTCGTCGGCGCTACCCAGGTCGGGGATATTAATGGTCTCGTTCGCCATGCTGAGCCTCCCTTACACAAACAGCGGATTGGTTTTGTCGGCATCAATGCCGAGGTCGGCTATCGCCTTTTTCACTGCGGCTTTGTCGAACAGCCCCTGCTGGGCAAGACCGTACAGGGCTGTCACGGCGATATAGCGGCGATCCACTTCAAAAAAGTCCCGCAGCTTGACGCGAGTATCACTGCGACCAAAGCCGTCAGTGCCCAGCACATGGTAGTCGCCAGGGATGTAGGGCCGCAGCTGCTCGCTGTAGCTCTTGATATAGTCGGTAGCGATAACAAAGGGACCGGCTTGGTCAGACAATGCAGTCGTGACATAAGGTACCCGCTCTTCTTCGTCGGGATGCAAACGGTTCCAGCGAGTCACCACCTGGCCATCGCGGGCCAGCTCATTGACGCTGGTGACACTCCACACATCCGACTCGATCTTGAACTGCTCCTTGAGCAAATCGGCGGCAGCGAGCACCTCGTTGAGGATCGTGCCAGAACCCATCAGCTGCACCCTGGGCTTGCCCTTGGCGCTCTTGCCACCCTGGCGCAGGCGATAAATACCCTTGATGATGCCTTCTTCGACACCTTCCGGCATCGGTGGCTGCCGGTAGTTTTCATTCATGGTGGTGATGTAGTAGTAGCAGTTTTCCTGCTCACCGTACATGCGCCGCAGGCCGTCCTGAATGATCACCGCCAGCTCGTAGCTGTAGGTGGGATCATAGGTGCGACAGTTGGGAATGGTGCTGGCCAGCACGTGGCTGTGGCCGTCCTGATGCTGGAGGCCTTCACCGTTGAGCGTCGTGCGCCCCGCTGTCGCGCCGATAAGAAAGCCCCGCGCCTGGCTATCGGCAGCAGCCCAGGCCAGATCCCCGACGCGCTGGAAGCCAAACATGGAGTAATAGATGTAAAACGGCACCATCGGGCAGTCATAATTGCTGTAGGCCGTGGCCAGCGCAATCCACGCTGACATGGCGCCGCTTTCGTTGATGCCCAGCTCCAGGATCTGGCCCTTCTTGTCCTCCCGATAGAACATGATTTCATCAGCATCGTGGGGCGTGTACTGCTGATCCTCGGCGGTGTAAATGCCCAGCTGGCGGAACATACCCTCCATACCGAAGGTGCGTGCCTCATCCGGTACGATCGGAACCACCCGGGAACCGATGGCCTTATCCTTGATCAAGGTCGACAGGATACGCACAAAGGCCATCGTCGTAGAAATTTCACGCTCGCCACTACCCTCCAACTGCTTTTGGAGGGCGGATAAAGGAGGTATCTCCAGGGGTTCAAAGTCCGCCTGGCGTTCCGGCACAAAACCACCCAGCGCGTCGCGGCGACGCTTCATATAGGTAATTTCCGGGCTGCCTTCCGGCGGCCTGTAATAAGGCACGGTGTCCAGCTGGTCATCGGGAATGGGTATGCCGAAGCGATCGCGGAAGCTCTTCAGGCTTTCGAGGTCGAGTTTTTTCACCGAGTGAGTGTCGTTGGCAGCTTCACCCGCTGCGCCCATGCCGTATCCCTTCACCGTCATGGCGAGAATGACCGTAGGCTTGCCACTGTTTTCCATCGCCTGAGCATAAGCTGCGTAAACTTTGTAGGGGTCGTGACCGCCACGGTTGAGGTAGTGGATTTCCCTGTCGGACCAGTCGCTGACCATCTCTTTCAGTTCAGGATAGCGACCAAAGAAGTTCTCGCGCACATAGGCGCCGCCCTCGTTTTTGCAGTTCTGCAGCTCGCCGTCGCACACTTCGTTCATCACTTTCTGGAGCAGGCCATGCTTGTCTTGCTCCAGCAACGGATCCCACAACCGACCCCAGACGACCTTGATGACATTCCAGCCAGCACCGCGAAACTGCCCTTCCAGCTCCTGAATGATCTTGCCGTTGCCGCGCACCGGGCCGTCGAGCCGCTGCAGGTTGCAGTTGACGACAAAGATCAGATTGTCGAGCCCTTCGCGGCCCGCCAGGGAGATAGCACCGAGACTTTCCGGCTCGTCACACTCGCCATCGCCAAGGAAAGCCCACACCTTGCGGTCGTTGCGGGGCACCAGCTCCCGCGCCATGAGGTAGCGCATCACCTGGGCCTGGTAAATGGCTTGAATCGGGCCGAGCCCCATGGAGACAGTGGGAAACTGCCAGTAATCCGACATCAGCCACGGGTGTGGATAGGAGGACAGACCTTTGCCGTCCACTTCGCGGCGAAAATTATCCATCTGTTCTTCGCTGATCCGCCCCTCCAGAAAAGAGCGGGCATAAATGCCGGGCGAACTGTGGCCCTGAAAGTAAATCAGGTCATCGAGGTGTTCACTGTTGCGACCGCGGAAAAAGTAGTTAAACCCTACATCGTAGAGGGTCGCGGCCGAGGAGAAAGTCGCGATATGGCCGCCCAACCCTGCATTCGCTTTATTGGCACGCATCACCATGGCCAGAGCATTCCAGCGCACCAGGGAACGAATCCGGCGCTCCATAAAGAGGTCGCCGGGCATGCGCTTTTCTTGATGGGTCGGGATGGTGTTGCGGAAGGGAGTAGTAATGGCGTCGGGTGTGGGGATGCCGGAGGCGGTGGCTTTGTCGAGGAGTTGCTTGACCAGGAAGCCGGCCCGTTCCTCGCCCTGAAATTTGATAACGGACTCCAGTGCCTCGAGCCACTCCCGGGTTTCCATCGGATCTATATCCTGGTGCATACGAACATCCTCAAATACCCAATACAATTAGATTCTACAGAGTTTACTGCGCAAACACGATGTTGGCACGGAGCGGGCGCAAGGCCCGCCCAGCTACTGTGAATAGCTGAAAACCCCTTCGGTAAGCGTATCCCGAGCATCGCGATCCAGAGCCTGATGGCTTGCATCGCGGCTGGATACTATCCACAAGCCCTGGCGGTCGCCGCGCAGCACCCGCGAATAGGCGGCATGCAGCTCGTCGAGGCTCACCGCCCGGATCGCAGCAGCGAGTTGCGGCCGGAAATCAAAATCATTGTAGCCCAGTTGCATGGACTCCAGATGACGTCCGGCAAGCTCCATCACGTTCTTCGGCTGTTCTTCGATACCGGCGAGCACCGCCTGACGAATGCGTTCGAAATCCTCTTCGTCGAGCTCGTTGAGGCGGGCCTCAAAGCGTTCCAGAAAAGCGTCGATCTCACCCTGTAGCAGCTCGCTGTCATGGCCCGGTGACTGGGCGTAGAACAGCAGTCCGGGTACACGGTACATCGGAGAAATGCTATTGCCCACCACATAGCCCAGCTGGCGCTCGGTGCGCAGCTCAGAATAAAACGGTGCTTCAGTCAGTTTCTGCAGCAGCGCGAAGCGTGCCCGCTCCTCGAGTGTATCCTCTTCGCCCTGCAGGAACAGCAGCGTCGCACTGTCCTCGTGGTCGACATAGACAGGGAATACGGCCAACTCGCTTCTGGTATCCAGGTTGTGCACCTTGTAGGTGACGGTAACGGCTGCGCCGCTGCCATCGCCGAGCCCGAGCTGCCGGTCGACGGCAGCGGCCATATCGATGGCGGTGTCGCGATCCAGGTTACCACCGCTGTAGAAGCGGGCATGACTGCGGTCGAACAGGTCTGCCGCGAAGGTGCGCACCTCATCGAGCGTCAGGGTTGACAGAATCTCGGCCTTTTCCAGCGGCAGCCAGCTATCGCGCAACAGCGGGCCGAGACGCGCCATGACCTGGGTAATAGGCCAGTCCCGCGCCGTATTGCGCCACTGACGCAGCATCAGATTGTGAATGCGATCGAAGCGCGCGGCATCCCAGTCCGGGGCTGCCATCACGGCCACGATCTCGTCCAGCAACAGCGGCTGCTTCTCACTGTAGCCCTGCACTCTCAGGTTGAGGCCATTGTCCCAACGGCCAATATTAAAACCAAGACCGGCCTGGGCCGCCGGATAGGTACGGGACGACAACTCATCTGCCACCAGGGCACGGTAGAGGTCCAGCAGTGTTTCGCGCCGCGGATCGTCGAGATCGGGGATCGCGATACGCGCTTCAAAGACCGCCCGCGGCGAGCGGAACTGACCGTCGGGATAGTGCCACAGCTCAGCGGCGCTCTCCTCTAGATCGAGTCGCTGCGGCTGTGGCAGGGTATCAGCCTCATCCAGCAGCACTAGCTGCTCGGGAATAAACTCATTGGCCGCTGGCAGTGACAGCGCCAGGCCATCAAGAGCGCTACTCTCACCCTCGTTGCTGAGCAAGCCGGCATCGAGCGGCTCCACCCGGTAGGGAGTCTGATAGTAAGTCGAGGTACGGTCGGTCTCCAGACCGCGGGCCACCAAAGTAACAAAGGCGTTGTCCGGGCGCAGATGGCTGGCGACGTCCTCAACTATCCCAGGCGCAAAAGTATTAAACAAATAGGGACCGCGAAGAACTTCGGCGGCGGGATAGTGATGCATCAAGGTACTGAGGCGCTGCACGGTGCGGCTCGCACCCTGCTTGTCAGCGAAGCGAAAGGCCACCCGCGACAGGTTGGCCACCTCATCATAGCGCCAACGCTCCAGGCCTTGTTTGCGGACCAGATCGAGCCAGTCAAAGAATGCCGAGGTAATGGCTTCGTGATGCTCCACCCCCGCTTCGGTCAGGCCAACCGAGACAGTAAACATGGCACCCGCGCGGCTGTCAAAAGCCAGCCCCGCCCCCAGAGACTCCGCCAGCCCCAAGCTTTTGAGCTCTGCCAATAGCGTCCCCTCCCCTTCGTGGCCCAGCAGATGACTGATGAAATCAATCGGCTTGGTGGGCCACAGGGCCGTCATCGAGGGCATCGGGAAGCTCACGCTGAGATGGCGCAGTTCCTTCTCCGGTGTAATCAGCACCCGGAAAGGCATCCCCCGAGCAAATAGAGGGTCTGTATCTGCCTCTAACTCCGTAGCGTGGTTGGGCACCTCGGCAAAGCGACTCCGTACAGCTTCTTCCAGGGTATCCAGGTCCTCGCGACCAAGCACTGCCAAGGTCATCAGGTTGGCAGAGTAATAGCGTTGATAGAAGGTCAGCAGGTCATCCCTCACTGGCCCCTCTTCACGATCTGCCAGCGTCTCGAGGTTACCCACCGAAAACAGGCTAAAAGGGTGTTCAGAGCTGGCCAGTTCCCGCAGTACATCCCATTCGCGACGACCGTCGTCTTTCAGCCGCAGACGGTATTCAGACTCCACCGCATTGCGCTCGCGCTCGACGAACTCCGGGTTGAACAAGGGAGCGACAAAAAACCTCGAAAAGCGGTCCAGAGCCGCTTCCAGGTGGGGGGCATCCACTTCAAAGAAGTAGTTGGTCTCTTCCAAACTGGTATAAGCATTGTGGCTGCCGCCGTGCTCGCTGATAAAGGCTTGGTATTCACCCGGCTCGGGGTACCGGTCAGTGCCGAGAAACAACATGTGCTCGAGAAAGTGCGCCAACCCCTCCCGCTCGGGCGGATTGTCGAAGCTGCCCACCTCGACACTCAAGGACGCCGCCGCCTTGTCCGTTTCCGGGTCGGATATCAGCAGTACCGCCAGCTCGTTGTCGAGGGTGATATAGCGATAACCCCGCTTATCTGCCGGGCTGCGGTAGACCGCCGTGTCACCGTGCTCTTCCTCGTCCCCACTGATAAACCACTCTGTCTCCTCATACGCGCCAAGGCGCGAGGCAGACTCTAGAGCGGGGTTTGTGACCTCTGAGCCCCTGTCATCGGACTGGGTACATCCGGCCAGCAAGGCCAGGACAAGTAATACAACAGCTGTCAGGTTACGGTAGACAAACATCGACAATCAGGTCCTCCATAAGTCAATTTGAACAATAGTGCTATGTGTGCTTCTCATCCCTTGGACGTACCGAATTCACACAACACAATGGTAACTATCAACACCTCGGCCTTGCGCCTAGTAAAGCGCCAGGCCATCACTTCCAGTTATCTCCGGGGTCAGCACCAGCAACAGCTCGGTGCGCCGGTTATTTGAGTGCGTTGTCCCCAAGAGATGAGACACACCGGGCAGGCGACCAAGAAAAGGAACCCGCGCTCGCGCTGTAGCGCGATTCTCTCGTATAAGGCCGCCAATGATCAAAGACTCGCCGCTGCGCAATGCGACATGAGTTTGAACGCCGCGCTCATGAAACACATAAGAATCCAACCCACGGCCAACACTTTCGAGTGGGCCAACCTCAGTCAGCTTGAAGTCCAGCGCCAGGTTAACCCGCTCGCTTGAGCCCACTCGCGCCTCGACCAACAGGGACAAACCCGTGTCTCGATATTCAAAGCCGCGAAAATCCTCCAGATCGACCGGCTCTTGGTTTGAAGGCGGCTCTTGATCCGGATCTGGTTCTGGAGCCACGCGCCTTGAAACGACATCCTTCAACGTCGCTACTTGCTCGCCAATATGAACCTCTCCAGCGTGACCGCTCTGAATCAGCAGCGATGGGCTGGAGTGCAAGGTGACAGATGACAGGGCGGACAAAGCCTGCACCAGCGCCCTTCCACTATCAGCTGAATCGCGGATGCTGTATAAAAAACCGTTGCCACCGACCTGGTCCAGTGAGCCGCCTGACAACCAGCGGACGGTTTCCTCCCGACCACTAGCCAAGGACCGTCTCACCAGCCATTGTACGCCGTATTGAAGTTCATCTACGAGGGAGACTTCATAGACGGAAAGTCTGACCCGAACCTGTCGAGTCGGCATGTCGAGCAGCCTCAGCGTCTTCGCCAGTTCACGAAAGCGCCGGTAGCTTGAATAAACGACCACCGCATTGTTTTCTGTCGCAGCCATACGAAAATCATCGCCGCCGTACAGCTCCACCAGGTTGCGAACCACCTCCTGAGGCAAGGCGTGTAACAAGGGGTAGAGATAAACCTCTTGATCGAAGTCCAATAAATCGACAGGATCGATTTTGCCGAGCAAGTGTTCTATCGCCGCCAGACCCGCCTTGTTAGGGGAAACCACAAGGAGGCTGTTCTTCCAGTCGAGGGGGATAAAACGAACGGCATTTTTTGCAGAGCTATCGTCAGTTTGGGTCTCTCCTGCATTGAGTGCAAATTCCAGCCGCTCGGCGAGCTTGCCGGGCGTGTCACTCGCCACCGGATATAACCCCACGGACATTGCGTCGAGCAAGTCTGTATCGAATACGTCGATCATGCTTTGCCACGCGCTTAGCTGCGAGGACGTTCCCGATAGCATTATTACCCCAAAACTATCGACTGGATTAACGACCCCGTGATCACCTGCAAACCTCTCCAGGAAACCTGCAAGAGTACTTGGCGCGACGAAGTTAAGTGCATGTACCACCAGCTCTCCCCCTGCCACTGGCTGCTCAGGCTGTGCCAGCCGAGGAGGATCTAAGGTGTGGCTTTCCAGATAGAAAACGCCATCTTCTGACTTTCTTAACAAAAGCCCTCGGGCTCCCAGCATGGTTTCCAATACTGTCAGGGCTTGCCGATAGTCGAGGGACGTTGCAGACCTGACAGTGATGGCGCCCGCCAGTGGAGCCCGCACAATGTAAGACGCCCCCAGCATGTCGTGGAGAACCGCATGTACAAACTCTTCCAAGGGAGCATTGTCAAAATTCAGCCTGATAAGGCCGCCACTTTTTATGGTTCGGGCTATTGCCTGACTGTCGCCTCTGACATTGCTCAAGCCCTTATCCGCATAGAATTGCAGTGTTTCGGCCATTGCCGGCCAAGTGAAGGGAGCGGCTTCGTGATCCGGTTTCGCCTTGGGACCGAGATCTGATAAATCCCCTGTTGCTTCCTCTGCAAGTAAGGGCAACGGCACAAAGATCGACAACAAGACCAAGGCCAAAGATAGATGTTTTTGCATGAGTGATAAAAACGGCTTCATTCGTGCCACTTCCTTATATGAATGGATGCAGCGCTCCCCACCAGCGCTGCACCAGCGTCCCTCCGAGCTCAAGGGCCTTGAGTCTACACCAGATCAACTGGAATCTGGGGTGGCTTGAGTGGACACGACTTGGATTTCAGGCGTTGTGGCTGCAACAGCGTTAACGGTCTCGGGAAGCTCAAGAAGCGCCTTGGAACCAAGCACTAATTGCCCTGTCAAAACCGGCGCGCGGATAGCGGGCCAAGGTGTGCTTGGGTTACCATCTGCGAAGCTGACAAACCTCTGCCACTCTCACGGAGCAGCCATTATCACAACGTTTTTCCGCCACGGTCGTTTCATCGCCAGGCTCCTGCTACTCAGTGGGCTTCTGCTGACCGCACCGTGGAGCGACTCCGCCGCTGCTAACGACTTTGGTCTGCCAGTACTCGGCGACGCCACCTCCGGCGTGATTTCCCTGCAACAGGAACACGACCTGGGGCGTGCTTGGCTGCGCGCCTTTCGCAGTCGCGTCCAGACGCTCGACGACCCACAGTTGTCGGTGTATGTCCGCGATCTGCTGCTCGAGTTGGCCGCCCACAGCACTTTGGAAAACCCGCGCCTGGAGTTGGTGGTCATCAACAACCCCACCATGAACGCCTTCGCTGTTCCCGGCGGCATCGTGGGGGTTCATACAGGCCTGTTTCGCTTCGCCGAAAGCGAAGACCAGCTGGCCTCGGTGCTGGCTCACGAATTGGCTCACCTCAGTCAGCGCCACTTTGCCCGCCGTGTAGAGGGCCAGCGCGCCAGCTCCATCGGCACTATGGCCGGCTTGCTGACCGGTATCATCCTTGCTGCCACCGTGGGTGGCGATGCCGGTATGGCCGCCATCACAGCCACCCAGGCGGCCGCGCTCGACAGCCAGCTGCGCTACAGTCGCCAGCATGAGCAGGAAGCCGATCGGGTGGGCATTGAAACCCTCGCCAAAGCAGGCCGCAACCCCCGAGCCGTGTCGGAAATGTTTGAGCGTATGCTGGCCGCCACCCGCTATACAGGCCGGCGTCCGCCCGAGTTTCTACTCACTCACCCCCTCACCGAAAACCGTGTGGCAGATGCCCGCAACCGCATCAATAACTATCCCGCTCGGCACTATCCAGTCTCGCCACAGTACGCTTATATGCGCGCCCGTGCCTTGCTCCATATCGACGCCAATGCACAGCGTTCCATCAATCGCTTCACCAACGAGCTGCAGGGAGAGAGTCTGCTGCACTCGGCGTCACGCTACGGCCTTGCACTGGCCCAGTCGCGCGCCGGCCTCCATGAAGAAGCCAGGGAAACTCTCGCCCCCTTGCTGGAAGGCGAGCCCCGCAACCTGACCTTTCAGCTTGCCGCTGTCGAGCTGGATACTGCCAGCGGTCGCTACGACATCGCCCTGGAAAAGCTTGCCGAGGCAGAGAAGTTGCGCGGCAACCATTACGCCCTGCAACGCTCCCGGGCCGAGATTTTTCTCAGAAAGGCCGATTACAGCGGTTCTCAGACGGTACTGGAAGCCCTCAGCCGAAGCTATCCCGAAGACCCGGATGTCTGGTTTCAGCTAGCAGAAGTCAGTGGTTTGGCAGGCGATATTGTCACCGTCCACAAGGCGCGGGCGGAGTACTTCATTATGATTGGGGTCTTCGACCAGGCTCGCAGGCAGCTGGGTTATGCTGAGAAGCTGGTGCGCGGCAATTTCCGCGAGAGCGCCCTGATTGAGCAGCGCCTGAAAGATGTAGCAGTGCTGGAAGAGAAAACCAGAAATCTTTAAGACCAAGGCAAGGAGAGTGTGAAGAAAGAGTCTCTCCCTTCACACTCTATCCTCAGTGCCTGTTACTTCACCAGCTCAGGTGTCAGCTGGTTTTCCCGAAACGCCAGCATTCTGCCCAAAGATATCATCGCCTGACGACCAATCTCTGGATCTACCAGCACTTCGTTACTGCCCTCTTCAAGGCTGTGCACCATGTTCTCCAGGTGGTTCATGGCCATCCACGGACACTGGGCGCAACTGCGACAGGTTGCACCATTGCCCGCGGTGGGAGCAATGATCAGCTCCTTGTTGGGAGCAGCCTGCTGCATCTTGTAAAAGATACCCTGGTCGGTGGCCACAATCATCTGCTTGTTGGGCAGAGTGCGGGCTGCCTCAATCAGCTGCGAGGTAGAACCGACGGCATCGGCAATTTCCACCACATAGTCAGGGGACTCTGGATGTACCAGCACTGCAGCATCGGGATAAAGCGCCTTGAGATCGCTGAGGCCCCGGTACTTAAACTCCTCGTGAACGATGCAGCTGCCGTCCCACAGCAACATGTCAGCGCCGGTCTGCTTCTGTACATAATGGCCCAGATGCTTGTCGGGGGCCCACAGGATCTTGTGACCTTCACTATCCAGATAGTCGACCACATCGAGCGCGATGCTGGAGGTCACCACCCAGTCGGCGCGCGCCTTTACCGCCGCCGAGGTATTGGCGTACACCACCACGGTGCGATCTGGATGTTGATCACAGAAAGCCGCGAACTCGTCTGCTGGGCAGCCGATATCCAGTGAACAGGTGGCTTCCAGAGTGGGCATCAATACCCGCTTTTCTGGCGTCAGGATCTTGGCGGTTTCGCCCATAAATTTGACGCCACAGACCAACAGCGTCGAAGCCTTGTGCTGCTTGCCAAAACGGGCCATCTCCAGGGAATCGGATACGATACCCCCTGTCTCCTCAGCGAGCTTCTGAATGGCGGGATCGGTGTAGTAGTGGGCGACGATTACCGCGTCCTTCGCCACCAACAGTTCCCGGATCCGGGCCACATAGTCCGCTTCCTGCTCGGCACTATAGCGGGGCTCGTCGTGAAGGCGATTGAGATGGGTCTCAACCAGCTCGCGAAAATGAGGGTTTTCAGCCAGTTGCAAACGGTTGTGAGCATTCATGAACAACTACCGACGGGTGTATAAACTGGCGGATTCTAGCACAATCATTCGCTTACGCACGCTCAGACACTCATGGTACTAGATTGCCGTGACAAAAAAGCTGGCACCAGGGCCAGCTTGCGGGGTGGGCTAGCCATCCAAAAAAGCGCAGTCATCGTCCAGCGGGAGCGAAGCGCGCCGCTTCAATGGTGGACCATAAATGCATGATCCAGCCCAGAAAGATCACCCACAACAGCGCTGCCAACACAAAGTGCAGCAGCGCCTTGAAGGGTCTCCCCTGCACCAACTGACCGAGTCCAGGGATAAACAGGCTGCACAACGCAGCCAGTACATTCCCTCCGGAACCTTGGCCTGTCATAACAGGCTCAGCGCAAATTGGAGTTGATGGCCTCCAGGGCGCGGCTGCCCGGGCACAAGTCCATCGTATCCAGATCCCGCAGCGGTGTGCTCACAGTGCCCTGCAACTCGTGGAAGTCGGCATCGTCCGGTTCCACATAGAGCAGACCAGTCAGGATCTGCCCCTCGGCTTTGTGATCGCGAATAGCCTGCAGTGCTGCATCGCGGTCATTCACCTCGATGCCCTCCTGCTGCTTGTGGAGATGGATCACCGAACCGTCGTGCAGGGTGACTTCCTGACTGAAGCCGGGAGCGAAATCAGCAGTGATCTCCTGGCGTACAGGTACGAAATCCACGGTACCGGTAGCAGCCAGGTGCTCGCGCACATGCTCATACCCCTTGGTGGACTTGGGGTTGTTGTTGAAAGTCACACAGGGCGAGATCACATCGAGGAAAGCAAACCCGCGATGGGAGAGCGCCGCCTTGATCAGAGGGACCAGCTGCTCCTTGTCACCGGAAAAGCTGCGCCCCACAAAGGTGGCACCCAACTGCAGCGCCATGGTGCACAGGTCGATGGGCTCGTAGGGGTTGGGCGTGCCTTTTTTGCTGGCGGAACCAATGTCAGCGGTAGCGGAATCCTGCCCCTTGGTGAGACCGTAGCAACCATTGTTCTCAACGATATACAGCATGTTGAGATTGCGGCGGTTGACGTGGGCAAACTGGCCGAAACCGATCGAGGCGCTGTCACCGTCGCCGGACACACCGATGTATACCAGGTCACGGTTTGCCAGGTTGGCCCCGGTCGCTACCGACGGCATGCGACCGTGAACGGAGTTGAAACCGTGGGATTTGCCGAGAAAGTAGGTAGGTGTCTTGGAGGAACAGCCGATACCAGAGATTTTGGCAACCTGATGCGGCGGTATAGCCAGTTCAAAACAGGCCTGGATGATCGCTGCACTGATGGAGTCGTGTCCACAGCCTGCGCAGAGGGTGGAAAGCGCACCCTCATAGTCTTTGCGAACATAGCCCAGCTCATTGGCAGCCAGTTCGGGGTGACGAAAATTGGGTCTGATGTAAGTCATAGGGTCAACCTACCTTGCGGCGAATTTTGGTTACGGTGGCGCCGCCCCGCAACTGGTGAATCTGGCGACGAATCTCCCGCGCTGTAATGGGCATCCCACCGTAGTAACGTACTGAAGGGAGCTTCTTGGGATCGATGTCGCACTCGATGATCAGCATCTTGCGCAGTTGGCCGTCGCGGTTCTGCTCCACCACGAAAACCCGGTCGTGCTGCTCAACAAAGTCTTCCACCTCCCGATTGAAGGGGAAGGCCCGGACCCGCATACCGTCGATATGCACGCCCTCTTCTGCCAGCTGATCAAGCGCTTCCAGAGAAGACGCTGTACTGGTACCAAAGAAAATGACGCCGTCGCGGGTCGCCTCTTTGGCGGGGAAAAACTCCGGTGCCGGCACATAGTTCTTGGCCGTCTCGAACTTCTTCAGCAGCCGCTCCATATTGCGCACATAGACGTCGCCACTTTCGGTGTAAATGGCGTATTCATCACGAGAGGTGCCTCGAGTAAAGAAGGCGCCCTTCTCCGGATGCGTCCCTGGATAAGTGCGGTAGCAGATACCGTCGTCGTCGATATCGAGGTAGCGACCAAAGCGCTCCTTCATACTTTCCAGCTGCTCGGCGTTGAACACCTTGCCGCGATCGTAGGCCTTGCTGTCATCCCACTCGAGCGGCTCGGACATATTGTCGTTCATGCCCAGGTCGAGGTCTGTCATCAAGATGATCGGCGTCTGCAACTGATCCGCCAGCTCAAAGCTCTGGGCGCCCATGTCGAAACACTCCTTGGGCGTCGACGGGAACAGCAGCACATGCTTGGTATCGCCGTGAGAGGCATAGGCCGCGGCGAACAGATCTGACTGCTGGGTGCGGGTCGGCATCCCGGTAGAAGGACCGGCCCGCTGCACGTCCACCAGCACCACCGGTACTTCGGCAAAATAAGCCAGGCCGAGAAATTCGCTCATCAGCGATACTCCAGGGCCAGAGGTGGCGGTAAAGGCACGGGCACCGTTCCAGGCCGCACCCACTACCATACCCATAGCGGCCAGTTCGTCCTCTGCCTGGGCAATGGCAAACTTCTTGTCGCCGCTGCCGGGATCGATACGCAGGCGGTTGGCGTATTTGTCAAACGCCTCGACCACTGACGTGGACGGGGTAATCGGATACCAGGCAGCGACGGTGGCACCGCCGTAGACAGCACCGAGACCGACAGCAGCGTTGCCTTCCATCAGAATGCGATCACCGACATTATCGCGGCGCTCGAGGCGAATACCCAGGGGGCACTTGAAGTTTTCGCTGGCGTACTGGTAGCCGAGCTCCAGAGCATGAATATTGGGCGCCACCAGCTTTTCCTTGCCTTTGAACTGCTCGCCGATCAGCTCCTTGAGGACGTTGAACTCAAGGTCGAGCAAGGCCGACAGCGCACCGACATAAATAACGTTCTTGAACAGCTGACGCTGCCGGGGGTCGGTGTACTCACGGCGACAGATGTCGGTAAGGGGGATGCCAATATAGTTGATGTCACTGCGGTGATAGCGCAGGTCCAGGGGCTTGGTGTTGTCGTAGAAAAAGTAGCCGCCCGGCTCCAGGCTGGCGACATCCTCGGCCATGCTCTGGGGGTTGATCGCGACCATAAAGTCGACGCCACCACGGCTGCCGAGGTAGCCCTTTTCGCTGACACGCACTTCGTACCAGGTAGGCAGCCCCTGGATGTTCGAGGGGAAGATATTCTTGGGCGACACGGGAATGCCCATGCGAAACACCGCCTTCGCGAACAGGTTGTTAGCGCTGGCGGAACCGGTGCCATTGACGTTGGCAAAACGGATGACAAAATCATTTACGGCTTGGATAGCTTTCATAGCGGAGCGGCCTTGGTCACTTCGTAGAGGAATTTCTGCATATCCCACGCAGCCGTGGGACAGCGCGCGGCACACAGGCCACAGTGCAGACACACGTTCTCGTCCTTCACCATCACCCGACCGGTCTTCAGCGCGTCGGACACATACAG
>Ga0265293_10004853_pt1 | contig 23177 bp, 18 predicted proteins | sample Munlanlewell138R_FD_192505 | JGI IMG/M metagenome (GOLD analysis project Ga0265293, IMG submission 192505) | Leachate microbial communities from a municipal landfill in Southern Ontario, Canada - Leachate well 138R | ecosystem: Engineered > Solid waste > Landfill > Unclassified | place: Canada... | reverse complement strand
CCCCATATCTTTATAAATTAAAGCTTCGGGGTCGTCTAAAAACTTTTCGGGATCATCTTGTTCTTCATCTTCTTTAAGACTAATGGTATTTACATACTCTGTTTCTTGCTTTGCAGATTCTTCGGTTTGTACAGGTTTCCCCATATTATATGCAAGTGAAATAGTGCGTTCGCCATTTTCATCATAATAATTCCAAACACCATCGCGTTTGTCGTCAATATATTTTCCTTGCACATGAACGCCACCTTCAACAAAATACACAACAAAATCGCCATCAAGTTTACCTTGCTTATAATTAGCTTGCATACGTATTTTTCCACCATCATAATACCAAAACCAAGGACCATGTTTAACACCATTATCCCAATTTTTTATTTCGGTAGGATTGTGATTGCTGCTTTGCCAATACACTATTGATGTACCATGTAATGTGCCGTTTTTATATGTTTCTTCAAGAATAACTACATCATTAGCACCATAATATGTCCACACGCCATCTTTAATTTTATCGTAATATTTTCCTTTTGCAGCAAGTTCTCCAACTTCGTCAAACATGCTTACATATACTAATTTTTGGTCTGAAGAATCGTATAGCATTTTATATTTTATTTTACCATTTGGATGATATTGTTTAAATTCTCCAATAGGCACATCATTTTTAAAGTATCCTTCGTATTGGCGTACACCGTTTTTATCTAATTTTAACCAATATCCTTGTCGTTTTTCGTTAATATCACGGTAATTTATAAGAGAATCTTGAGCATTTACAGCTACATACGAAAACATACATATAATACAAAGAATTTTTTTCATAGTTTTTTATTTAATTATGTACAAAGGTAAAATTAAAAATTATTATATGCACATATGTCAATAAAAAACGCCGACATATTGCCGACGTTTCTATTGCTCTCATACGTTTATATGTGAGTTTACGTACAGGAATTGTGTTGATATTATATTCTGAAGGTATTGTTTGTATTGAATTTAGCACGAATTACAAACAACACACAAGCTTGTTTTATTCTAATGTTCCCATTGCTTTCAAATATTCTATTTCTTTAATTTTATAATCAATTTTTGCTTCTATAGAATTACTATATGCTTCTTGCCATTGTGTTTGTGCATCAAGAACATCTAATAATGTCCCCATTCCCACATCATAATTATCTTGTGATTGTTTAAGATTTGTTTCAGCTTGTTCAAGAGCAATATCGGCTGTAGTAATTAATAACAAAGCTTCTTCTAAAGAACGTGTTACATATTGCATTTCTATCTGTAACAGTTTTTCGTTTTTATTACATTCTTCTTGTTGTATGTTTTTTGCGATTTTTGCACTTTGAATTTTTTTAGCACCTTCGCCAAAATGGAAAATTGGAATGCTTAGTGATGCCATTATTATTGGCATTGGTTCATTCATTTTAAGAGACATATCATCTATATGAATTTTGCTCATATAACTGTAACCTGCCATTATTCCAAATGTAGGGAGGTAATCGCCTCTCACCATTTTCACATTCAAATCCTTTAATTCAAGTTGTTTTTGTAATATTTTATATTCGGGACGTAGATTTATATCATGCGAAGTTTGTGTTGCTATATGCTCAGGTTTTGCAAGAGTATCGCTTAACGTTATGTTTGTATTCAAATCTATTCCAATAATACGGCACAGTTGCATACGACTGAGTTCTAAGCCATTTGTTGCTTTTTGTATTTGATATTGAATATTACTTTTTCGCGAGCTTATTTTTAATAATTCAGCATCAGTTGCCATTTGAACCGAAACCATATCGGAAATGCTATGATAGAGAGTGTCTAATAGAGATTCGTACTGTTTAAGTAATTCAATTTTATCTTGAATTAAAAAATAATTCCAATACGCTTTTTCGGCATCAGCAATTACATTCATACGTGTTAAATTCATATTTTCATCGGTAATTTCTACACCTTTTTTTGCCATTTGATTTCCCGCAATAATTTTTCCGCCTGCAAAAATTGGTTGTTGCACAGTAACGCCAATCATATACACATCTGTATTAATTTTTAAATCAACATTTTGAGGAATCATATAGCTCATGTCCATCTCCATTCCCATAATAGGAACAATTAAATCTATTTCGGGCAAATCCATTTCCATATTTCCATACATATACGCATATGTTGCCGAGCCAGCAAATTTTGGTAGATATGCGGTAAACGCACTTTGTTTTTCTACTCTTGCTTGTTCATTTTGATAGCGTGCTATTTTTATATTCTCATTGTTTTCAACCGCCATTTCCTTGCATTTTTGCAGAGATAAATCTATATGTTGTGCATTTGCGGTAAACATGCACGATACAATGAATATGGTAAAAAGTAATGTTTTCATTTTATATTATTTACGTAATTCTTTTTCTTTTATCCAGTATATTGTTTTTCCTAATAATGAAAATCCTACATATCCTCTTAATTTTAGTTTTCCGGGTTCGCAAATACTCACTGTAATGCTATAATCGCTTCCATCGTACCTTACTTTGCCATTTCTCCATTCTTTTTTGTCAGCATCATATATAAGTCCCCATATTTGCACGGTTCCTAAAAAATAACTTTTTTCTTTATTGCTAATCCAAACCACTTTAGCTTCATATGTTCCATTTTGTGCCCTATAAATTTCCATTTGCGATAAATCATCGCTTTTTATATCAGGTGATAAGTAATACCCTACGATATCATCGGCTTTATTTTGGGAAAAACAATACTGTATTGTCAAAATTCCTAAAACTATTAATAGTATTACTTTTTTCATCTGATTTGTGTTTTAATTATTGACTATCATATGTTTGCGGTTTTTTAACTCGAAACAAAGCTGTATAAAATATAGGAAGAAGAATTAATGTAATAATGGTTCCAATTGTTAAACCACCAATTACAATAACAGCCAAACTTCCGTACATTGGGTCGGTAATAAGTGGAAGCATTCCCAAAATAGTTGTTGCAGAAGCCATTACCACAGGACGCGTACGATTAATAGTAGATTCAATAACAGCAGTATATGGCTCAACTCCCTCATTAGTCATTCGGGTAATTTCATCAACCAACACAATTGCATTTTTTATTAACATTCCTAATAATCCCACAGCACCAATGATTCCCATAAAGGTAAACGGCGTGTTGGTTATAAGCATTGCCAACACACATCCAATTGCAGCAAATGGCAAACAAAATAATATCAATACCATTTTTTTAATACTATTGAATAAAAGCAAGAGAATCACAAAAATAATTATCAAAATTAATGGTAGATATCCTAATATATTTGCAATAGCAGTATTTTGCGTTTCTCCTTCGCCTATCCATTTCATAGAATATCCTAACGGAAGTGGTATGGCTTCAATTTTCTCTTGTATATCTCTTTTTGCAATAGAAAACGTTGAAGTTAGAATTGGTTCACATTGTGCCTCAATAGCTCTATCGCCATCATAACGATAAATCAAACTTTCATTCCAACCAACACGTAATCCGTCTGTTACTTGACTAAGTGGCACGGCACGAAACATATCATTGGTAAGTTCGTCTATAGATACATTATTTTGTATGATACTGTGCACATTAATATCATCTAAATCCACATTTGGTATCATATTCCAAACCAAAACATCTTCTAAATCGGTTAGTTTTTCGCCATCAGTATCACAAACATTTAAGTTGACAATCAGCATTTTATCATTTTCAAAAATCACACCTACAGGAAGTCCTTGTGTAGATGCCAACAAAGCTTTTGCTATATCTTCGCGATTTACGTCCGCATTTTTTGCCTGTAATTCATTATATTGTGCATACATAGTTTTTGTTAATGATTGCCAATTGTTACAAACAGAAGCAGGGTCTATTTCAGGAGAATTTCTCATAATCTCCTCAGCTTGTGCAGATAATTCACGTAAAACAGCCGGATCGGGACCAGAAAAAAGAACTTCCACAGAATGTGTTGTTGATATTGCAAGTGAAAATTTTCGCACCCTTACATAAGCATCAGGATACTCTTCGCGGATTTTATTTTGAATTTCAGGAAGTAAACGATACGCATCTTTATAATTGTAAAAATTAAGAATCAATTCTCCATAATTATCACCCCCAGAATTCATTGCACGAGCTAAAGAATAACGTCCCGGTGTTTGTCCTTGACTCACGGCAATATTAATAATTTCATCGTACTCAGAAAGTTTTTCAGTAATTTCTAATAAATCATTTTTCACACGCTCTGCCCCTGTTTGGTCTGGCAAGGTATATTCTACATATAATTGATTATAATCGAAATCGGGGAAAAATTGTAGTTTTACAAGGAAAAATCCAGATAGTGTTAAAATAAGACATAGCATAGCTATAACAACCGTGATACGTTTTTTTTGTATAAAGAAAGTCAACGACTTGCGAATAAACGCTTGCATAGTTGAATCGCCGTTTGATTTTGTTTTTTTCCGCTTTGGTTCTTGATAGCGTGCAGGCAACATTTTACTTGCAAAAATTGGTACTTGTGTAAGAGCAAGAAACCAACTTATTAATAATGAAATTGCCATTACTAAAAATAAATCACTGGCATATTCTCCAATAGTGTCGGGTGATAATCCCACAGGAAGAAACGCTACCAATGCTATAATTGTGGCTCCAAGCAAAGGCATGGCTGTGTTTTTAGCTGTTCTAAAAAGCGATTGTTTTGGTGCAAACTTTCTTGATCTATCCACCAAAATACCATCCATAACCACCACCGCATTATCAACTAGCATACCCATAGCCACAATAAATGCACCTAATGAAATACGTTGCAATGTTCCTCCAGATGCAAGTAAAATTGGAAATGTACCTAAAACAGTGAGTAATAATCCTATACCTATAATTACCCCACTTCTAAATCCCATTGTGAGCATTAATATTGCAATCACAATTATAATAGAACTAACTAAATTTACGAGAAAAGAATGTACCGCTTCAGACACACGGTCGGGTTGAAAATAAACTTTGTCATATTCAAATCCTACAGGAAGTTGCGAGATAAGTTCCTCCATTCGCTTGTCGGTGCGTTTTCCTACTTTTGGTACTATTGCGTCTGGTTCCATAGAAATGAGTAAGGCTATAGCAGGTTTTCCATCTATCCAAAAACCATTTTTTTGTGGTTCGGCATATTCTCGTGTAATGTCAGCAACATCACGTAATGTAACCAATCCCGAAGATGTTTTAATCATCATATTTTTTAAATCTTCTTCGGATTTTATTTTACCCTCAACTTCTAATTTTATAGTTTGTTCGTCGCTTGTGTAATATCCAGCATTTACAGGTTTATTAAGAGCATCTATTCCTGTCATTATTTGTAAAGGAAAAATACTATTACGTGCCAAAAAATCACGAGAAAGCGTAATGTTAATTTGCTCATCACGTGTGCCAAAAAATGAAATTCTTTTTACACCATCTACTTTAAGCAATTCTTTTTTAAGTAATTCCGCATATTTTTGCATTTCTGCATGAGAATATCCATCGGCGGTGATACTATAAAACATACCGTAAATATCGCTCACATCGTCTATTACAATTGATTGCATTGCACCTTGTGGCAACTTAAAGGCTGCCATTTGAACTTTTCGCCGCAGAATGTCCCAGCGTTGCTCCATTTCTTCGGGTGGAACCTCTAATGTAAGCTCTACGGTTACAACCGACATATTATCGTATGAATATGAATAGATTTTATTAACATTACTTAAAGTGCTTAATTCATCTTCAAGAACTTTACTTACTTCCAATTCCACTTCATGTGCCGATGCTCCCGGATAGTATGTAATAACCGTTGCCTGTTTAATAGATATGGTGGGGTCCTCTAATTTTGGCATTGCAGAATATGATAATATTCCGCCCACAACAATCATTACCAATAACGACCAAAAGAGTGTTTGGCGCTTGTAAAAAAACTCGCTGATTTTCATAAAAGACCTCCTACATTTGTTTTAGATGGCTCATCAATAATATGTATAGAGTCGTTTTCTTGTAATGCATGAACTCCAGCTTTTACTACAATATCATCTTCGGTAACTCCCGAAAGAAAAATTAAATCGCCATTTGGAGCAATTCCGCCAATTTCAACTTTGCGTTTTTCAACAGTATTATTTTTAATTACCCATACATACGTTTTATCTTTCTCTTTAAACACTGTTTCTGTTGGAAGCGATAACAAAGTATGTGTTATATTTTCTTTTATTTTTATCAAAACTTCCACATTCATACCTGGTTTAAGAATAGCTTGAGAAGTTTGTGGAATAAAATTCATTTTATATAATTGACTACTATTAGATTTTTGATTTATTCCAAGCATTTTTAATTGAATTTCTTCCCCTTTAAGCAGACTTGTTTTACATGAATATTCTATAAAATCATCTTGTCGCATATATAAAGACGCTGGAAGTTCCATTTCAATTTTAACTGTTGAAACATCTAATAAGGTAACAATTGTTGTTCCTGCGTTAACCATTTCAGATTTTGCAAAATGTACCGATTGTATATATCCCGAAACGGGCGAGCGTAACACCGTATATTCCATAGTGTTTCTATCAGCTTGCAGCTTAACGCCTAAAGCACTCAATCCTGCCACTGCTTTTTCGTAATCATTTGCAGGTATATTTTTACGATTAAACAATTCTTTTAATCGTTCAACCTCCTCTTTTAATTGATTATATTGAATTTGAGTTGCTTCAAGTTGCAAGCGATAATCTTTTTTATCGAGTTCGGCAATAATATCACCTTCGTGAACATAATCGCCTTCTTTTACAAAAACACGATGTATTTGTCCAGCTGTTTTAAAGCCTAAATTTATTTCATCAGCAACCTTTACAAATCCAGGAAACGTTCTCACAGAAACATGACTCATTAAAAGAGGAGATGTGATTTTAACATTTTTAACTATCGCCTTACGTTCAGATTTTTCCTGTTTACACCCCAATAACAAAATCATGGGGAATACTATCATTAACAACTTGCATCTCATATAATTATCCTATTAGTTTTACATATATTAATTTTAAATAATGATTTTTTCATCACTTTCTACAAAGTAAGTAGTTTTAAGTGTGTAAAAAAGATGAAAAAGGGAAAATAACTGTTCACTTAGTCGGAAATTACTTTTTTTAATGTAGAAAAACATGTATTTTTACCTTTGAAGCAAAAAATATCTTATGCAAGAAAAAATACCATATTACGATTATTACTCATTGTATAAATTTGTTAATCAAAATAGTACAATGAAAAGTTTCTTTATTTTTGATGATATTTCTACGTTTGTTACAGATTTTCAATTTGCTACAATCATACATTATCCCATACGACTTGGTTTAGTGGTTGCTTTTATATGTAAAAAAGGCTTTGCAAAAGTTCAAATTGAAATGAAAACATATACCGTAGAGCAAGATATGGTTTTAGTAATTCTTGCAGAACAAATTTTTGAATTTATAGAATTTAGTCCCGATTTTGAAGCAAGCTGTATTTTATTGGAAAGCAAGTTTTTTGATGTTCAAAATGATTTTAAAATAGCTTTGAATTTAGAACGGCATTTTTTCAAACAACCTTGTGTTTATTTACCTCAAAAAGAAAGAGAAGAAGTAATTACCATTTTTAATTTGATAAAAAATAAAATTGAAGAAAAGAACAATTTGTTTTTAGAAGAAATTGTACAAACATATATTCGTGTACTTTTTTATCTTACTAGCCATTTTCTTATAAAATCGCATGATAGAACTATAAAAACTCGAAAAGAAGAAATTTTTGAAACATTTATTACACTTCTTCAAAAGAATTTTCATCAAAAACGGGCTGTGAGTTGGTATGCCGAAAAGGTGTTTTTAACATCTAAATATTTTTCAACGGTAATTTATGAAATAAGCGGAAAACATGCCAGCGATTGGATAAAAGATTATGTGATTTTAGAAGCAAAAGCCTTGCTTAATTCAAGTTCTCTTACAATTCAACAAATTAGTGATAAACTTAATTTTAGTAATCCTTCGCATTTTGGAAGTTATTTTAAGCGTTTTACTGGGACTTCACCACGAGGGTATAGAAATGGAGAACAATTGAAAAATACATAAGGTATTGTGTTTTCACAATTTTATATAAAAAAACGATACCACATTGTGATATCGTTTTTTAATCAAATTTTATATAATACTTTGAATGTATATATTATTTCACTTCCTCAAAATCAACATCAGTTACTTCATCGTCAGCATTTTGATTTGCTTGTGAATCACCTCCTGTTGGTTCAGGACCTTGTTGACCTGCTTGATTCTGTGCATTATACATTTCTTGTGAAGCAGCTTGAAACACAGTATTAAGTTCTTCCATTGCAGCTTTTGTAGCATCAAGATCTTGTTTACTATGCGCTTCTTTTAATTTCACAAGAGCTTGTTCTATTGGCTGTTTTTTATCAGCAGGTAGTTTATCTCCAAATTCTGTTAATTGTTTTTCAGTTTGGAATATTAAGCTATCAGCCTGATTCAATGTATCTATGCGTTCTTTTGCTTCTTTATCGGCAGCTTCATTTGCTTTTGCTTCCTCGCGCATTCTATTAATTTCCTCCTCGCTCAATCCAGACGAAGCCTCAATACGAATACTTTGTTCTTTATTTGTAGCTTTATCTTTTGCCGATACATTTAAAATACCATTTGCATCAATATCAAACGTTACTTCAATTTGCGGCACACCTCGTGGAGCTGGTGGAATACCGTCAAGATGGAATCGTCCAATAGTTTTATTATCACGAGCCATAGAGCGTTCTCCTTGTAACACATGAATTTCTACCGATGGTTGATTATCAGCTGCGGTAGAGAATGTTTCTGATTTTTTTGTAGGAATTGTTGTATTTGATTCAATTAATTTTGTCATCACCCCTCCCATTGTTTCAATTCCTAATGAAAGTGGAGTAACATCAAGAAGTAATACATCTTTCACATCACCAGTTAACACACCACCTTGAATAGCAGCACCAACAGCCACAACCTCGTCAGGATTAACTCCTTTTGAAGGTGTTTTACCAAAGAAATCTTCTACTTTTTGTTGAACAGCAGGTATGCGAGTAGAACCTCCTACAAGAATAATTTCATCAATATCTGATTTTGATAAACCTGCGTCTTTTAATGCTTGTTCACAAGGTTTAATTACCGCATTTATAAGTTTATCTGATAATTGTTCAAACTGTGCACGCGTTAAAGTTTTTACCAAATGTTTTGGAATACCATCAACAGGCATAATATATGGTAAATTTATTTCGGTGCTTGCCGTACTTGACAATTCAACTTTTGCTTTTTCAGCAGCTTCTTTTAAACGTTGTAAAGCCATAGGATCTTTCCGTAAATCAGGTCCTTCTGATTTTTTAAACTCATCTGCCAACCAGTCAATAATTACTTGGTCAAAGTCATCTCCTCCTAAGTGCGTGTCGCCATTTGTAGAGCGAACTTCATATACACCATCGCCTAATTCAAGAATTGAAATATCAAATGTACCTCCACCAAGGTCAAATACTGCAACTTTAACATCGTTATTTTTTTTGTCTAAACCATAGGCTAAAGCAGCGGCAGTAGGCTCATTAATAATTCGTTTTACTGTTAAACCAGCAATTTCACCAGCTTCTTTTGTAGCCTGACGTTGCGAATCGTTAAAAAATGCAGGAACAGTAATAACCGCTTCTGTAACTTGTTGACCTAAATAATCTTCGGCAGTTTTTTTCATTTTTTGAAGCACCATTGCCGAAATTTCTTGCGGCGAAAATTGTCTGTCATCAATTTGAACACGTGGCGTGTTATTATCGCCTTTTACTACGCCATATGGCATTCTACTTGCTTCTTCGGCTACAGCATCGTATGATTCTCCCATAAATCGTTTTATTGAATTTATAGTTTTTTCTGGATTTGTAATAGCCTGACGTTTTGCAGGGTCTCCAATTTTTCGTTCTCCATTTTCAACAAATGCAACCATTGAAGGAGTTGTTCTTTTTCCTTCGTTATTAGGAATCACAACAGGCTCGTTTCCTTCCATTACAGAAACACATGAATTTGTTGTGCCTAAATCAATACCAATAATTTTTCCCATTATTACTTTTTTAAAAATTTGAATTCGTTTTTCATCTTGTAATCAATTGATATGCCACATATAATCTATGAAATTGTGTCACCGTTTTTTGAATTTATTGCATAAGAACTGACAGTCAGCATGACATTTCGACACTTAAAACAAATCTTTAAGTCCTTTTTCAGAAAATGATGTTGTAGATTTTGCAATGTATATTCCACCTGCGGCAATGCAAAATCCTAATAATGCACCTACATACACGTCCATAAAAAAATGCTGTAATACATACATTCGTGAAAAACCTACGGCACATGCTAAACAAAATAAGAGAATATGATACAGCGATTTTTTTGTTTGATATGAAAGCACCGTTGCAAGTCCAAAAATTGTTATAGAATGTCCCGAAGGAAAGGAAAAATGCTTTGCATAGGTAAAATCTGGCATTATATGCGAAAACTGCTCAAGTGAAAAATATGCGGTAGGTCTTACAAAATCTGGAAAAACAAAGTGTTTTAATACAAAACTGCTTATAAGTAATAAAAGTCCGACAAGCATAATTTCAAATGTTTTTTTATATGAAAAAAATAACATAATAAGTCCAACAAGTAAATATACAAGTCCGTTGCCCACCTCAGTAAACAACACAAAAAAAGCATCAAGACTTTGGTTAGCATAGCGATTAATAGCCAATACTATATCGCCTTTTGCAAAAAAAACAAGCAAAAATAATCCAACAAAAGCAAACGCCCCCATACAATATATAAATACATTATGTTTTAAAAAGTTACGCATCTGTCTATATGTTTTTAATGGAATACGTGCATTTTTGTATATATAGAATCTCGTTCAACTGGTATTTTTCGAGCATCTCGAATTAATTGAACCATTTGTTCTTGTGTCATAGAAGGATTTGTATCTTCGGCACCTGCCATTGAATATATTTTAGTTGAATCATTAATTGTTCCATCAAAATCATTCACGCCAAATTCAAGACTTAATTGAGCTAAATCTTTTCCAAGCATAGGCCAATACGCTTTAATGTGGGGAATATTATCTAAAAAAATTCGTGCAATTGCAAAATTTCGTAAATCCTCTATCCACGACACCTCTACATTAACATGCAATATATTATTTTCTTTTTTATATTTAAGAGGGATAAATGCCTGAAAACCAGAAGTTTTATCTTGCAATTTTCGTAAACGATTCATATGATCAATTCTATGTTCGTATGATTCTAAATGACCATATAATATAGTAGCATTTGTTTTTATATCTATAGAATGTGCAATTTCATGAATTTTAAGCCATTCTGCAGATTTTGTTTTAGAAGGACAAATTTGTGCACGTAAATCTTCGTCAAAAATTTCAGCACCGCCACCGGGCATTGAATCTAATCCGGCTGCTTGCAATTGAGTAAGTGTTTCTTGTAACGACAATTTACTTTTAATAGCCATATATTCTATTTCAATAGCCGTAAATGCCTTTATATGTAGCGTAGGACGGATTTTTTTAATAGCTTGTAATAAATCACAATAAAAATCTAAACCTCTATCGGGATGCACGCCACCAACAATGTGAACCTCAGTTATTGCATCTTCAGGAATACTAAGAATTTTATCACACATTTGTTGTATAGTCATTTCCCAAGTTTGAGATTCTCCTTTTTTACGAGCATATGAGCAAAACACACAATCGTGAATACAGATATTTGTAGGTTCGATATGTATATTTTTATTAAAATACACATGATTGTTATGTTTATGCGTACATATATAATTAGCTAAAACTCCAAGAAAAGAAATATCAGCTTCCTGATATAAAATGTTACAGTCATCTGTGCTAATTCTTTGAAAATCAATTATTTTTTTTGCAATATTTTGCAATGTATTATGAGTTGATGGAGAAAAAAGTAATGTTTCTATTTCTGAACTATTCATACTATTATAAATTTGTTACAAAGCTAATTGTTTTTATTAGTTTATGCCAAACTGTTTTGTAGTAAAAGCTGTTTTAAATAAGGTGTTTTTATATGATAAAATTTTTTGTTTAGAATTTGATGAAACATTAAATATTTTTCTTAATATTGTGCGAATAAATTTAACATATTTTTTTAATTCCGATGTTGAAAGTAAAACGTATAAAAAAGGGGCTTACGATAAATTTAAAAGGGAAACCCGAGCGAATTTTTCATCAATTACCCATGCCTCAAAAAGTGGCACTAAAGCCTACCGATTTTTTAGGTCTTATACCAAAACTTGTAGTACAAGAAGGCGATAAAGTACTGGCAGGTTCACCATTGTTTTACGACAAAAACAATAGCGACATTGTGTTCACCTCACCTGTAAGTGGTGTGATTGAAAGCATAATACGAGGTGAACGAAGGAGAATTACAGAAGTTGTGGTTACAGCTGACGAACAAATTTCTTATGAAAAATTTGAAACGCCTTCGGTTGAAAATGCTACACGAGAACAAATAATACCATTACTCTTAAAAAGTGGTTTGTGGCCCTTTATAAAACAACGTCCGTATGCATGTCTTGCAAATCCAAACGATATTCCAAAAGAAATTTTCATTTCTGCCTTTGATACAGCACCGCTTGCTCCTGATTATACATTTTTGATTAATGAATATAAATCTGATTTTGTACGTGGAGTAGCTATTTTACAAAAGCTTACTACAGGAAAAACACATATAAGTTTATATGATGAAACGCGTGCAAATAGTCCATTTAAAAATATTCCTGATGTAGAATATCATTATTTTTCGGGAAAACATCCTGTTGGTAATGTGGGCATTCAAATTCATCATATTTCACCTATAAATAAAGGTGATATTGTGTGGACAATTAATCCTCAAGATGTTGTTTTAATAGGAAGATTTTTTGAAAAATCTATTGTAGATTTACGTAAAATTGTAGCATTAACTGGTAATGTAAAAACACCAGCGTATTATAAAACAATACTTGGAGCACCTATTACCTCTGTGTTTTCAGAATTTTCGGAAACATCAAATGATCGTATTATTAGCGGCAATGTTCTTACAGGAACCAAAATTGAACCTAATGGATACTTGGGATTTTATGATTCTCAAATTACTATTATTGAAGAAGGGAATCACCCCGAATTTTTAGGATGGATAGCTCCGGGATTTAATAAATTTAGTTTTAGCAGAACCTTTTTTTCATGGTTACAGCCCGATAAAGAATATAAATTACACACAAACACTCATGGAGGCGAAAGACCTTTTGTGTTTACGGGTCTGTATGAAAAAGTATTACCAATGAACATTTATCCAATACAGTTATTAAAAGCAATAATTGTAAATGATATTGACCAAATGGAACAGTTGGGAATATATGAGGTGATAGAAGAAGATTTTGCTTTATGCGAATTTATCTGTCCATCAAAAATAGAAATTCAATCTTTGATTCGTCAAGGGCTTGATACTATAAAACAAGAATTTAGTTAGTTTTTCATATTCTTCTATATTACAATCAATGAAAATAATAAGAAATCTTATCGATAAAACGAAACCACAATTTGAAAAAGGTGGTAAATACGAAAAATGGTTGCCTATTTATGAAAGTTTTGAAACTTTTTTCTTTGTACCAGCAACAATTACAAAAAAAGGAAGTCATATACGCGATGCCATTGACATGAAACGCTCAATGATAATTGTAATAATAGCACTTTTACCCGCCCTTATATTTGGCATGTGGAATATTGGCGACTTGTATTTTTTGTCAATAGGAGAACAATCTACCATAATGGATTCATTTTTTCATGGATTCCTTAAAGTGCTGCCACTTATTGTTGTTTCATATGGTGTTGGGCTTGGAGTGGAATTTATTTTTGTATATATACGCGGGCATGAAATCAATGAGGGATTTTTAGTTACGGGTATGCTTATTCCTCTTATTGTTCCTATAGACATTCCTCTTTGGATGCTTGGCGTAGCTACTGCATTTGCAGTTTTAATTGGAAAAGAAGCTTTTGGTGGTACAGGAATGAACATCGTGAATCCTGCACTTTTGGCACGAGCATTTCTGTTTTTTGCATACCCATCAAAAATGTCAGGCGACACTGTGTGGATTAATGGTTTAGCTAACAATCCCAATATTGTTGACGGATTTACAGGAGAAACACTTTTAGGACAAAAAGCCAATGGTATTTCAGAAGGATACAGTTGCTTTGTTGATAATAAGCTATCGCTTTTTGATATGTTTATAGGAAATTATGCTGGTTGCGTTGGAGAAACCTCTACGCTTGCTATTTTAATTGGAGCATTTATTTTACTTTTTACTGGAATTGCAAGTTTTAGAATTATGTTTTCGGTATTTACAGGTGGATTTTTAATGGCACTTTTATTTAACAGTATAGCACCCGCAGGAAATATTCTTTTAGAAACATCGGCAATTGAACATGTATTAATTGGTGGTTTTGCATTTGGAGCGGTATTTATGGCAACAGACCCTGTAACGGCAGCACAAACAAATAAAGGCAAATGGATATACGGATTTTTAATAGGTGCATTTGCAATACTTGTTCGTTGTGTAAATCCTGCATATCCCGAAGGAATGATGCTTGCAATACTATTATTAAATGTATTTTCTCCTCTTATTGACCATTATGTGGTAAAAGCAAATATAAATGCACGCTTAAAACGAACAAATCTTAAAACGACCTAAAACGTTATACAATATGGAAAAAAGTAATACGTATATTTTTATTTATTCTGTAGCTCTCGTTGTATTAGTGGCTACTGTTTTGTCAGTTACAGCATTTAGTTTAAAAGAAAAACAACAAGCTAACACGAGAAATGAAAAAATGCAAGACATTTTAATGTCAATTAATATAAATGTTGATGCAAAAGATGCTGAGCAACACTACAATTCTCATATTACCGAAACATTTATTGTAAAAGCAAATGGAGAAATTTTACCATATATTTTAAAAAAAGAAGGTAAAGTAGTTGATACTATTCGAGCGTTTGATATTGATATGAAATCTTTATATGACATGCCTCTTTCTGAACGCACGCATCCTGTTTTTAAAGCAGTAAAAAATGATACTACCTATACTATTATTCCTTTAAGAGGAAGAGGATTATGGGGACCTTTATGGGGATATATTTCTTTTTATGATGATGCTAATACAATTAGCGGGGCTGTTTTTGATCATCAAGGTGAAACTCCCGGACTTGGTGCTGAAATAAATAAACCAAGATTTTCAAATCAATTTAAAAACAAACAAATATTTAATGATGTGAAAGAATTTACTTCTGTACAAGTAGTTAAAGGTGCATCTGCTAACAGTCCGCATCATGTTGACGGAATTTCTGGTGGTACAATTACAAGTGTGGGAGTAAATGATATGATTGATACTTGTTTAAGTGGATATGTTAAATATTTTGAATCTATAAAGTAAATAGTGATGAACAAACAAAAAGAACCATTGTTTTCTAAAAAAAACATGAAATTAATAACAGGACCTATAGGTGCAGATAATCCTATAACAGTTCTGTGTCTTGGTGTATGCTCAGCATTGGCAGTTACGGTAAAAGTTGAACCTGCTATTATAATGGCTATTTCGGTAATTGTTGTAACAGCTTTTTCAAATCTTATTATTTCACTTATACGTAATACAATTCCTGATAGAATTAGAATTATTGTTCAATTAGTTATAGTTGCTACCTTAGTAATTATTGTTGACCAAATTCTTAAAGCATATTCGCCAGCTGTAAGTAAACAACTTTCTGTTTTTGTAGGATTAATTATTACAAATTGTATAATTATGGGACGAATAGAAGCTTTTGCTCTCGGAAATAAACCATGGCCCTCGTTTTTAGATGGAATTGGAAATGGATTGGGATATGGTATTATATTAATAATTGTTGCCTTTGTTCGTGAAGTGCTTGGAGCGGGAACAATAACAATTCCTGGAATGGGTGAATTTTCAGTTATTCCAGCAGCAGTATATGATGCAGGATATTCAGACAATGGCTTAATGTTGCTTTCACCAATGGCTTTATTAGTTATAGGTGTTATTATTTGGATACAACGCTCAAGAAATAAAAATTTAATAGAACATAATTAGAAACATATATTTTATGGAAAATTTATTAGATATTTTTGTCAAGTCAATTTTTATAGACAATATGATATTTGCATACTTTCTTGGTATGTGTTCATATCTTGCTGTTTCTAAAACAGTAGAAACTTCTGCTGGTTTGGGTATAGCGGTTATTTTTGTATTAGGTATTACGGTACCATTAAACTTTTTATTAGATAAATATGTCTTAAAAGAAGGGGCATTAGTTTGGTTACATGCTTCGTTTAAAAATGTTGATTTAAGCTTTTTAAGCTTTATTATGTTTATTGCCATTATTGCCTCTATGGTACAATTAGTAGAAATGGTGGTAGAAAAATTTGCACCTGCATTATATACCTCCTTGGGGATTTTTTTACCTCTTATTGCTGTTAATTGCGCCATACTTGGAGGTTCGTTATTTATGCAAGAAAGAGAATATAACACCCTTGCCGAAGCAACAACATTTGGCATAGGTTCTGGATTTGGCTGGTTTTTAGCAATTATTGGCATTGCTGCTATTCGAGAAAAAATTAGATATTCTAAAGTACCACCTGCGTTACAAGGATTAGGAATTACGTTCTTGGCAACAGGATTAATGGGAATTGCATTTATGAGTTTTATGGGAATTAAGTTATAATACAAAATTAAACACAATATGATATTTATAGACGCAGCGGCAGGAACTATTATTTTTTCAAGTATAATAGTTTTTTTGATAATCATACTTTTACTTATAGCAATTCTTTTATTTGCAAAAGAAAAATTATTACCATCAGGTGAAATTGAACTACAAGTAAATGATAAAGAAGCTGTTAAAATTAGACCAGGGGGAACATTGCTAAATGCACTACAAAGTCAAAAAATTTTACTGCCTTCGGCTTGTGGTGGCGGTGGAACATGTGGCATGTGTCGTTGTAAAACTCTTGAAGGTGGTGGCGATATTTTACCTACCGAAAAAGGGTTTTTCTCTCGAAAAGAACAAGCTGACAATTGGCGGCTCGCATGCCAAGTGAAGGTAAAAGAGGATATGAAAATATGGGTTCCCGAAGAAGTTATGGGTGTAAAAAAATGGGAATGTGAGGTGATTTCCAATAATAATGTGGCTTCGTTTATTAAGGAATTTGTAGTGAAACTTCCTGAGGGTGAGTTTTTAAACTTTAAATCGGGGGGCTATATCCAAATTGATGTTCCTAAATATGAATGTAATTTTGCAGAAAATATTATTGTTGATGATAAATATAAATCTGAATGGGATAAATTCAAATTATGGGATTTAAACATAAAAAATACTGAAGAAACGTTTAGAGCATATTCTATGGCAAATCACCCGGGCGAGGGAAATATAATAATGCTAAATATTCGTATTGCTACGCCTCCGTGGGATAGAGAAAAAGGTGCATGGGCAAATGTACCTCCGGGAGTGTGCTCGTCATACATTTTTTCTCGAAAACCAGGCGATAAAGTTACTATTTCAGGACCGTTTGGCGAGTTCTTTATTCAAGATACGAATAATGAAATGTTATATATTGGTGGTGGGGCAGGAATGGCTCCTTTGCGATCGCATTTATTCCATTTATTTCATACGCTTAAAACAGGTAGAAAAGTTTCGTACTGGTATGGAGCACGTTCAAAACGTGAAATTTTTTACGAAGAGGATTTTCGGGCTATAGAAAAACAATTTCCTAACTTTACGTTTAATATAGCATTAAGTGAACCGCTGCCTGAAGACAATTGGACAGGATATGTGGGTTTTATTCATCAGGTTATTTATGATGAATATTTGAGTAAACATACTTCGCCCGAAGATATTGAATATTATATGTGCGGACCAGGTCCAATGGCAAAAGCGGTAAATAAAATGCTGTACGACTTAGGTGTGGAGCGTTCTAATATTCATTTCGATGATTTTGGTGAATAAAAGATAGTTGAAAAGCCTCGTTAATGAGGCTTTTTTTATACCATGAAAAATTTTCTTAATCATATAGAATGTTTTGTTTTTGATTTAGATGGAACTATCTATTGTGGAGATTCTCTATTTGAAGGGGTGCATGAGGTGTTTGCTGAGCTGCAAAATCATAAAAAAAAATGTGTGTTCTTAACAAATAATTCTTCAAAATCAGGAGAAACATATGTCGAAAAATTACTAAATATGGGTTTCTCATGGGTAAAAAGAGAGCATATTATAACGTCTGGCGATATTCTTATTGATTATGCACATTCACAAAACTTTAAACATGTGGTGCTGGTTGGAAATCTTGATTTTACGAATCAATGGAAGCGAAATGGTTTTGATATTGTTGCTAAAAAAAATACAAATGTTGACGCAGTAATTGTAGGTTTTGATACCGATGTTACGTACAAAAAACTTGAACTTGCAACGCATTATGCACGCAAAGGAATACCATTACTCGCAACAAATGAAGATGTGGTGTGCCCAATGCCTCAAAATGAATATATTCCTGATTGTGGGGCAATTACCGCTCTAATTGAACGTGCAAGTGGAAAACGTGCAACATATTTTGGGAAACCACAATTATCGGCTGTTTCGTATATCAGCAAGTATTTACATCTTGCTCCAAATCAGTTGTGTATGGTTGGTGATAGATTATATACCGATATAAAAATGGGTGAACATGGACTCACTACTATTTTAGTGCTTTCTGGTGAAACAAAACGGGAAGATCTTACAAATTCAAACACACAACCCACCCTTGTATGCAACAGTGTGCATGATATATGTTCAATGTTATAAAGAGTTTTTTTTGTCTTTTTTCAGGTATTGACTTCGGAATGATTTTTTGGCAAACTGTGGAAATGTTCGTTTTGCTCCCCAAACTTTTGAACCTAAGAGCAAAAAAAACATATTTTTAACTCCCCCTCCTACACTATCTATTCGCGTATGTTTTGATGCTCCTATTCTAAATAATTTTATAAAAAATCGTTCCCAAAACGAAACACTTTTTAAACGAACAGCTTCTTGTCTATTATGTAAAATAAGGGAATGTAATGGTATTTGCACCGGACAAACAGTGGAGCATTTACCACATAAAGAACATGCAGAATTTAAATGCACAAAGTCATCAAAATAACGTAAATAGGGAGTTATTACCGTACCAATTGGTCCCTGATATGTTGTATTGTATGTATATCCGCCTACATTGATGTAAATAGGACACGCATTTAAGCACGCCCCACAACGTATGCACGAAAGTGCAATGCCAATAGAAGGATTTGCGTATAAATTTGTTCGTCCGTTATCAAGCAAAATAACATACATATGTTCAGGTCCATGGAGTTCATCTTGTTTTTTTGGACCTGTAAAAATAGAATTATATACTGTAATAGCCTGCCCCGTTCCATGTTGCGATAAATGAGGCCAAAATAATGCTAAATCTTTATAGGAAGGAATAACTTTTTCAATACCAACAATTGCAATGTGAATGTTAGGAAAGGCGGTGGACATAATTGCATTTCCTTCGTTTTCGGAAACAGCAATTCCCCCTAAATCTGGCACAATAAAATTTGCACCTGTTATACCTGCTCCTGCTTCAATGTATTTTTTTCGTAAATTTTCACCTGCAACAGCGGTGAGTTCCTCTGCCGTTAAATCCTTAGAAACTCCAAATTTATCATGAAATAAATCAGCAACATCTTGCTTAGATTTATGCATAGCTGGAGTTACAATATGATAAGGTTTTTCGCCTGCAAGTTGCACAATATATTCGCCTAAATCAGTTTCAATAGATGCGATACCGATTTTTTCAAGTTCTTCATTTAATTCTATTTCTTCTGTTGTCATAGATTTACTCTTAACAACAGTAGTTACATTATGCTGCGTAAGTATTTGTTTTATATGAGTAAGTGCTTCATGCGAATTTGAAGCCCATAGTACATTTCCGCCATTTTTTATATGATTTGATTCAAATTCAACAAGGTATTTTGAAAGATTTTTAAGAGCATGTTGTTTTATATTTGCTGCACGATTTTTTGCTTCATCAATATTTGCATATCGTTTATTACCAGCAGCTACCGCAGCATGATATTTCCCCATATTAAACAAAATAGTGCTTCTGTGAGAAAGATTTGAGGAAATTTTCTCAGCATCACGTAAAAATTTAGTTTTTTTGGGGATTCCCATCGATTTTACTGTATTGTGAATTGCAATAAAACTAAGAAATAGCTATTTTATCAACTCTTCGTGCATGTCTCCCACCCTCAAATTTGGTATTTAAAAATGTTTTCACAATAGCAAGAACATCATGTGCCGTAACAAAACGAGCAGGAATAGCACACACATTTGCGTTATTATGTGCTTTAACAAGTTGTGCTATTTCAACATTCCAACATAAACCAGAGCGAACATTTTGGTGTTTATTTACTGTCATATTAACACCATTTCCTGAACCGCAAAAAACAAAACCACAATCATATTCTTTTGTATGTATGGCGTGTCCAAGTTTATGTGCAAAATCGGGGTAATCAACATCATTATCAGAATATGTACCAAAATCATGTACAGTATATCCCTCTTTTTTTAAGTATTTAAGTATCAGCTCTTTCATGTGATATCCTGCATGATCAGCAGCTACAGCAATTGTTGATTTTTTCATCTGTTTAATATTCCTTATTTTGAGTGTCAAATGTACTTCAATAATTTTTTTTAAACAACAAAGTACAGGGTAATATATTTATATGAATATGTTCAAAAATAATGTACGTTGTACAAAGATGTATTTTGTCTGAAATTTTGTCAGTAATTGGTAAAAGGAATCATTTTTGAACTATACGCAATAAATGAACAAAAACAGAAGTTTTACATACGTACATTAAAATATACTACTATGAAAAAATATGGATATCTTATAGCTTCGGCGGTTCTTGGCAGTGTGTTTTCCCTGTCTTTATTATTTGTTTTTCAAGCAGATATTATTCAACCAAAAACGAAACAAATAGTACATACCGAACAAGATTTTATTAAAAAAGTATCATATGAAAAATCATCGGCAACGCACGAATTATTAGATTTTACAAGTTCAGCCGAAAAAGTAATGCCCACCGTTGTGCATATAGAAACTCGTGTAAGCGTGCGCACTAATGCATATCCTCCCGGATTTGATATATGGAAAGAATTTTTTGGTCCTCAATGGAGTTTGCCGCAAGAAGAATCGAATGTGAGAAAAGGTTCAGGTTCGGGCGTGGTTGTGTCGCATGATGGCTATATTGTTACCAATAATCATGTGATTCAAAATGCTGATGAAATTGAAATAACACTTCATGATAAACAAAAATTTATTGCAAAAGTTATTGGCTCCGACCCCAATACTGATATTGCATTGCTTAAAATTGAAGCCGAAGAATTGTCTCCTATCACCTTTGCAAATAGTGATGAAATAAAAGTTGGAGAATGGGTTTTAGCGGTTGGTAATCCATTTAACCTTAATTCTACAGTTACCGCTGGAATTGTAAGTGCAAAAGGAAGAAATATCAATATTTTAAAACAACAATATGCCATTGAATCATTTATTCAAACAGATGCGGCTATAAATCCCGGAAATAGTGGTGGTGCACTTACTAATATTTATGGAGATTTAGTTGGTATAAATACCGCAATTGCAAGTCCAACTGGTTCATATTCAGGATATGGGTTTGCTGTGCCTTCAAATATTGTAAGCAAAGTTATATATGATTTAAAAACGTATGGCATAGTGCAGCGTGGGTTTTTAGGTGTTTCAATACGCGAGGTTGATTCAAAGTTTGCCGAAGAGAAAAAATTACATGTGCATACTGGTGTGTATATTGAAGATATAATGGAAAAAGGAGCTGCATCAAAATCAAACTTACAAAAAAGTGATGTGATTTTAGCAATTGATGAAATTCCTGTAAAAACAACTTCGGAAATACAAGAAATTATTGGAAGACGCTCTCCGGGTGATGTTGTGGCTGTAAAAATTAACAGATTTGGTAAAGAAGAAGTTATTTCTGTAACGCTCACAAACAGAGAAGGAAATGTTGCTCTTACAGAAAAAAATAGTGGCGACGAAATTATTGCCACCTTAGGAATTAGTGTTGCCGAAGTTGATAAAAAGACCTTAGCAAAAACCAATAAAAAACAAGGAATTGAAGTAACAGCAATTCATGACGGACTTATCCGCAAACACACAAGTATGCGTGTAGGCTTTATTATTACACAAGTTGATAAAACACCTATTACAAGTGTAGAGCAGTTTATGTCTGTTATGAAAAACAAAAAAGGGGGTGTTATGATAGAAGGTATATATAAAGATGCCCCTGGTGTATTTTATTATGCATTTGGAATGTAAATTTAATTTGCAAATACAATTTAAAAGTATATTTTTGCATTAAGAAAATGGCTCCGTAGTTCAACTGAATAGAATATCAGATTTCGGCTCTGAGGGTTGGGGGTTTGAATCCCTCCGGGGTCACTACTAAGTAAAATAAGTTCACAAGGCTGTCTCAATAGGGCAGCCTTTTTTAGTTATACACAATGACAAATTGTTAATGCATCGCCAGTTATATTTGGGAGTATCCCATAATCTGTGTAAGTTATACATTTTATAACTCTATTCTTGGGTTATCAAGAACTCTTATAATTGAATCAATAAATGATTGGTTAAATGCATCATCCTGAGCATAAAGCTTATAAAATCCTAAATCTTTTTTTCTTAGTTGCATCATCACATCATTTATAATCCTTACAATAGCTATTTTTCGGTTTTGAGCATCTTTGTTGTCAGCAAATTTAGATTGAAAATCTATATGTTTTTTAACTTCTTTTACTGTTGAAATAAATTTCACTCGCTGCTCTTCTGGTGTGGCACTCCACCCTTGGAACCATCTTTCATTAAATATTCTAATAATTTCATCTAAAGGGTCTTTTTCTTCATCTCCACCGTGTGCCCCACGCGGATTCGGGTTTTGCGGGTCTAATTCTGCCTCAGAATCGTCTAAACCTATGGCATGATTCAACTTTGTTCTTTCGAGTGCATAGGTTG
>Ga0265293_10004852_pt1 | contig 23181 bp, 18 predicted proteins | sample Munlanlewell138R_FD_192505 | JGI IMG/M metagenome (GOLD analysis project Ga0265293, IMG submission 192505) | Leachate microbial communities from a municipal landfill in Southern Ontario, Canada - Leachate well 138R | ecosystem: Engineered > Solid waste > Landfill > Unclassified | place: Canada... | reverse complement strand
GCATGGTTCGCTCCTCCTCAAAGCTCGTCACTTCAAGGCTCAAAAGAGCCTGAACTTCCGCTTCAGTGAGCGTTGTTGGTAGGCGGTTGGACACATTCTTTTGAGCGATGAGGGCAAAGGGGTTGGAGTACACCAACTCTTGGCGTAAGAGGTAGTCGTAAAAGGTCCGAGCACTGCTTATCATCCGATTCACACTTGAAGAAGCAAGGCGGCGGGTTTTTGTCAAATCTTTGACGTAGAGCCACGCGTCCTCTAATTGGGCGTCAGCGAGCGAAAGGCCATACTCACCCCACACCCTCAACAGGTGCTGTAAATCGCGCCGATACGCCACGATCGTGTGATCTGAGAGATTTCCAACGTGCTTGATATATTCGAGGTAATGATCTAAAAGTTGGGCGTCATCCATCACGTTCACTATATCACGCCTTTTGAAGGTAGGTCACCTCCACCAAAGAGATGAGCTCCACTTTGATGAAGAAACGACGAGCCCATTTGTGTCTTCTTTGGGCCAACTCCACTGGGGTGAACAAGAACCTCTTTGCCTAAATCGAGGGCCCAAGACGCGACGTGCAGAGCGCCACTGTCTGAAGGAGCAGGGCCGATAATCGTCACATCACTGAGCGCCGCACTGAGGACGTTCCGTGATAGACACCGGATTGGAGTAACTTCTTCAAAGGGAAGGAAGGCGGAGATGAGCTTCTCCCCTTCTAAGGAGCGATCGTAGGTAATTCGCTTTGTTCCCAAGCCGCAATCACAATTGACGTAGCTCGCTTTATTGGCGCTCTGAGAACCAAGGCGCGCCCATCGGTCAAACCCCCGACTGTTAGACACGAGGAGGGTAAAGCCCGCTTCAGCGAGCGCTTTACCAAGGATAAACGCCGCCTGGAGGCCTTCGAAATCACACGAGCGACTGCCAGCTAAGGTGATTATTCGCTCCTCTTTCTGAGGAAGGGTTGAGTTGTACGAAAGGAGGAAGGGAGGATTTTCAAGATCTAGGAGTCTTTTGGGGTACTCTTCCATCGGATAAAAGACAATTCGGTTCGACTTCACTGAGTAAAAACGAAGGAGCGGAGTAATCTCGCGCGGTGAATAAGGAGGAATCATCCCCTTGATAATTCGCTCATACGCCTCAGGGCCGGGAAGGTTTAGTTGGGCAACTCGTAGGAGTGTTGATAGGTTCATACCCCCTATGGGTAAAGGATGGGCACTTCGCTTCAGGAGGGGTGAAACTCCTCCCATCCCTTCTGCAGTGTCGCGGAGTCGAGGTGGGTGTAAATTTGCGTTGTTTGGATATCACTGTGGCCAAGGAGCTCCTGCACTGAGCGCAGATCCGCCCCATTGGCGAGGAGGTGGGTGGCGAAGCTGTGCCGGAGGGTGTGGACACTCATCTCGAGGCCTGCTACGCGTGCATACTCATCAAAGCGTTTGCTGATCGCTTGGCGCGTTAAGCGCTGGCCCCTTCGGCCAACAAAGAGCGCCTGAGATGGCTTTGATCGGCTCATCAGGGAAGGACGAATCTCATTGAGGTAGAACTCCAGCGAGCTTTGGGCAACCTCCCCTACTGGGACTAGGCGCATCTTATTGCGCTTACCCAAAACTCGGACTTGGTTGTTTTGGTAGTCATCGACGTTTAAGTCCGCCGCCTCACTGATTCTCAGCCCACAGGAATAAATAACTTCAAAGAGGGTTTTATCGCGAACACCTAAGACGTCGTGGGTGTTGATGATTGAAAAGAAGTACTCAATCTCATCACGTGAGGCAACCTTTGGAAGAATGAGGCCGCGCTTTGGAGTGCGAATCAAAGAAAGGGGGTTATCAGCACGTACTTTTTGTAGTTGAAGGAAGGTAAAGAAGGAACGCAGGGCGCTAAGACTCTTAGCGACGCTCCGTGGTGAAAGCTCCCGCTCTTTGCTCATCGTTGTGATGAAGTGTTCAAGCTCGCGAGCATTAAGCGTTTCAGGGTTTGCAAACGCAGAGAGAAGAAGGCCTACCTCTAGGAGGTAGACTTCAATCGTGTTATCACTGAGGCGCTTTTGGAGGGCGAGGTAGTGTTCGTACTCTTCAAGAAGGAGGGATCTTGGGTCCCTATTGTTCCTCTTCACTTTGGCCTCGAGCGTAGCGCAAGACTGTTGGAATCGTGTAATCCCCACTATTGGTCGATGGACCGCGGCCGAGTTGCTTCTGCAAGTCTTGCCAGCGATTCACTTCAATTGAGGGTTGCTCAACTTCGCCTTTATGCTCACTCTCCTCACTGACTTGAGGCGTACTGAAGCGACGCTTAATCATCTCTAAATCAGCGTTCTCCGCCCCGATCATATCGCTGCGTCGTTCAAAACCCGTGGCAACAACGGTAACTTTAATTTGATCACCGAGTTCGGGGTTGTACGCTTGGCCTGCGATGATCAGAGCATCCTCGGCGCAATTCTCAGTGACGAGCTCAACAACGTCTTGATACTCCTGCAAGGTGAGGTTATCACCCCCAGCGAGGTTCACAAGAACGCTCTTCGCCCCATCGATCGAGGCGCTCTCTAAGAGCGGGTTACTGATCGCTTGACGAGCGGCATCGACGGCGCGGTTTGCCCCTTCGCCGAAGCCGATACCCATTAATGCATCCCCTTTGCCTTTCATCACCGTTCGCACGTCAGCAAAGTCGATGTTAATCTCCCCTGGTTCAGTAATCAGTTCACTGATTCCCTGAACACCCATGTAGAGCACTTCATCCGCCATGAGGAACGCTTGCTTAATCGGGGTGTTGTTTTCAACGACCCGAAGGAGGTATTGGTTGGGGATGATGATGAGCGTATCGACGTGCTTGCGAAGCTTCTCAATGCCCGCTTGGGCGAGGGTGAGTTTCTTCTTCCCCTCAAAGGCGAAGGGAGTCGTCACCACTGCAACGGTGAGGATATTCAAACTCTTGGAGATTTCAGCGATAACCGGAGCAGCTCCAGTTCCCGTACCACCACCCATTCCGGCGGTGATAAAGACCATATCAGCGTCTTCAATCTCCCGACGAATCTCCTCTTTTGACTCCTGAGCAGCCTTTTCGCCAATATCTGGCATTCCTCCAGCACCAAGACCACCGGTAAGCTCCTTACCGATCGGAAGGCGGGTGTGGGCGTTTGAGCGTTGCAGTGCTTGCACGTCAGTGTTCATCGTAACGAATTGCACTTTCTTCAGGCCGCTAGAGATCATTCGGTTTACCGCGTTCCCCCCTGCCCCGCCGACGCCCATCACTTTGATGACCGTTGCACTTACCTGCTCAGAACCAATAATATCTTCTACTTCAAACATCCCAAAATCCATAGCACATCCCTCTTAGAACAACGTTCGGAAAAATCCAGCCAACTTCGTAAATCCCCCTTGGGACCGACTCTTCGTCCGGACCTTGCCAGTTGACTGACTTTCGCGGAGCCGCCTGGCTTCGCTTTTAAGTAACCCCAGCACCGTAGTGTAATGGGGATTGATATAACTTCGATCAAGTCCACCAATCGCCTCAGGAAAGCCAAGGCGGGCGGGCATTCGAAACATTTCACTTGCTAATTCAGTAACACCACTTAAGAGTGCTCCTCCACCGACGAGGACGATTCCGCCCCCAAAGCCCGCCCCTTCATGTTCTTTATTGAAGGAGTCGAGGAGGAGGGAGAAGATCTCCGCCATCCGGGGCTCAATAATTCGGCTTAGTTCGCGCTTAGGCATCTTAATCGCCGGCATTCCCCCGACTTGAGGAATGACGATCATCTCTTCATTTGTCACCGAGGGAACGTAGGAGTGCCCGCTTTCGCGCTTGATCTGCTCCGCCGTTGCTCGGGTCTTATTCAAAATATAGGCGATGTCGTTAGTCACATCATCACCACCTAAGTTCACCCCACCGGTGTAGATTGGCGAGCCGTTGCGGTAGGCGATTAAGTCAGTGGTGCCACTGCCGATATTAATGAGGATTGTGCCCATCTCCTTCTCTTCGGTGGAGAGGACGACTTCCGCATCGGCGAGACTCTGCAGTACGACGCGGGCAACGTTTAAGCCGCTGCGTTGAATACACTTTCGTTGATTTTGGCTAATCGCGCTGGAAGCAGTGACGATTAACACCCGACTCTCTAAGCGGTGACCGAGCATATCGATGGGATCTTTAATGCCACTTTGCCCATCAATTTGGAAGTCTTGGACAAGGGTGTGTAAAATCTCGCGATCTTGGGGAAGCTCAAACGCCCGGGCGACTTCAAGGCTTCGGAAGATATCACCGCGCTTAATCTCTTGGTCGGGGCTGCTAATCCCTACAACACCGGTTGAAGGAATTCCAATAATATGCCCCCCACCGAGGCCAACGATGACTTCACTGATCTCCGCGCCCGCTTGGAGCTCCGCTTCATTGATGACGGTTTGAATCGTTTTTAATGTTTGTTCGATGTTGACAATGGAACCTGAACGAACCCCTTCGGAGGGGTGTTCACAAATCGAGTCGACCATGAGTTGGCCATCGCGGTTCACTGACCCGATCACCGCTCTGGTGCGGCTCGAGCCTATATCAAGTCCCATCAACATTTTTTCACCCGCCATCACCAACTCTCCTTAACCACCCTAGCGGCGTACCAACGCCTCTTTATAGAGGTCGTAGCGCTGAAGCGTTGAACTAAGAAAGGAAAGGGATTCTTTCTGGTCTTGCTCAATCCAATACAGGGCGGTCCTAATCTGCTCTGGGTTCACAGGCTCCCTTACCCAGAGCTGAGCGTTCAGGGTGGGGAGATCCAAAACCATCTTTCCAAAGCTGTTACTGCTATTATTATCGTATTTTATGCGAGTTATCAAGGAGGCCTCACCCCCGAGATCTCGCCCAAGCTCAACAACGGTAGCAAAGGCAGAATCTGTTCCGTAGCGCTCCATCAAGAGGGCGTACTCAAGGGGAACTTCAATACTCAAGAGGTGACTCCTCCACAAATTAACATCCTTTTGATCAATGGGAACGAGCGTACGGTTTGAAACGAGGTAGGAACGCTCCGCCTCTTCACTTTGGATGAGAACTGGGGAGTCTAAAAACCTAATCGTGGCGGTAATTGTGGAAGGAAGGGTTCGCCGAAAATTAAGGTTCTCGACACTGGGGATGCGCTCAATGTGATCTTTCATCCGTCGAAGACGAACGCGGAACAACCCCTGGCCAACGAGGGAAGAGAGCTCACTTGAGATATCACTTGGAACACGCTCAAGGGGGCCTTCAATCTTTACTTGAACTTTCGTAATCGTAAAGAATGGCAGGTAGGAAACAACGAGGAAGACAACCCAAAGCAAGAGAACGATGAGGATGAACCAAAGCACCAGTCGTTTAATCATCACCCCTCCGATTGCCTCGAAGAAGAGTTTTCATGAGTAAGCTACTGGCGATAATCATCACGAAGATATTCGTTCCCCCTTGGCTGAAGAAGGGAAGAGGAATTCCAGTTGGTGGGGCGAGGCCGGTGACAACAGCGATGTTCAGTAACGCTTGAGAAGCGACCATCGTCGTCGCACCAACACTGAGGGCAGAAAGGAAAGGATCCTTGGCTTCAATACGCTTCGCTCCGTTGTAGCCAAGGAGGGCGTAGAAGAAGAAGAGCAGGAGTATGAGGAAGATACCAACAAAACCAAACTCCTCGGCAACTGAAGCGAAGATGAAGTCACTGTGCACTTCAGGAAGAATTCCTAGCTTATACGTACCATTACCCAACCCCACCCCAAACCACCCCCCTTTAGCGATCGCCCGAAGGCTGATATTCACTTGGTAGTTCATCCCTGACGGGTCTAAGGATGGAAGAAGGAAAGCGGCGACACGCCGAATTCGATACGCTTGGCTAAAGAGGGCAACAAAGAGTGGAGGGAATAAAAAGAGGAGGATACCGATCACTTTGCCTAGGCGTACCCCACTGACAAGGAGCATGGAAAAGGTGATGAGGACGAGCAGGAGCATCGTTGAGTAGTCTTTTTGAAGGAAGATAAGGCCGCTATAGATAACGGCGATGGTTGAAGGAAGAATAATGCCTCTTTGTTTGCCTTGAGCGCTGGCAAAGAGGAGAATGAGAGCAATTTTGGCAAACTCACTTGGTTGAAGGGCGGGAAGTGGCCCGATCTGAAGCCACCTGCGCGATCCAAACTTTTCTTGACCGAATGGGCCAACGAGCGTTAAGACCAACAAAAGAAGGACACCAAGGGCGAGTGGCCACGCAAAGAACGCGAGCACTCTTGGTGGAAGAATCAGGAGGATGAACGAAGCAACAAGACCGAGGGCAATGAACTGAAGTTGACGGGAAAGGTAGTAGTAATGGACTAACCCATTAAGGAGTGCTTCATTATACGAGGCGCTGTAGAGCTGAATAACTCCAATTACAGTAAGTAATACGGTAACAACAAGGAAGGTAATCGGGCTCTTTGAACGCTGAGCGACCAACGGCTGAGGAAGAGGACCTTGGTAATCCAAGTTTTGGTAGCCGCTGTTCATACCCTACCCCCAAATCAGGAAGGAAGCGAGACCAAAGACCCAAGAGAGGGAGACAAAGAAGCGAACGATTCGTCCTTCGCTAAACCCCGCCGCTTCAAAGGCGTGGTGAAGGGGGGCGATCTCAAAGAGCTTTCGGCCAAAACCCCGAATTGAGATAATTTGTAACAGTGATGAGGCCATTTCAAGGAAGAAGAGCAGCGAAGCGAAGGTGATGAGCACCTCTTGGTTCACTAAGAGGGCGGTAATGGCTAAATACCCCCCAAGGCCGTGACTTCCACTATCGCCCATGAACGTTTTCGCTGGGGGGAAGTTAAACCACACAAAGGCGATGAGCCCACCAAGAAGCGCCCCACTAACAAATTGACTGGAAAGGAGTAAGAGAAGCAGCGGTGGAATTGCCGCTAAACTCGCTAAGCTATCAAGGCCATCGGTGATATTCACGGCATTTACAAAGGAGGCGATAAAGAGCGTTGCAAGGGGGTAGTACGCCCACCCTAGCTCAAGATGGAACGTTTTAACATCAAGGCTCGTTTTCAGGGGCATAACCGCAACAAAGAGGGCTGAAAGAAGAAGTTGGAGGGCAAGCTTTTGTAAGGAAGTGAAGCCATCACCACTTCTTTTATGGGCCTTTGACCAATCGTCTAAGAGGCCTAATCCGCCGAAGGCTAAAAGCCCAAGCAGGGGGTAAAGAATTGTAGCAGCACCTAGGTGTGCCTCAAAGAGCGTGGCTACACTGCTACCGAGGATGAAGGCAACACCGCCGATCAGCGGAGTTCCAACTTTCTCAACATGGAGCGTTGGAAGGTACTCTTTTGTTTTTGCCCCGCTACCGGTATATAAAAACAAAAGAACCTTCGAGAGTGCGAAGGTACATCCAAAGGAAAGAAGAACAACAAAGATTCGTCTACCCATGGGCAGCCACCGTTGTTTCAATCGTTGGGATGAGGCGTTCCATAGCCACCGCCCGTGAACCTTTGAGGAGGACGAGGTCACCGGGGGTGACCTCGCCTTTGACCATCACCTCAAGCTCCTCAAAATCTTGCGTGAAGGAGACGTGCTCCTTACCCTTCTCTCTTTTTATTGTGTAGTACGCTTCCTCAAGCTCCCGACCATAGAGGAAGTTTTTCGTAAATGTTGATTGAATCAATGCTTTCGCAATTTGAAGGTGGGCGCTCTTCGATTCACTACCGAGTTCCTTCATTGGCCCAAGGACCGCTTTTTTTCGCCCCCGCCAGGAAAGAGCGGAGAGGTAGCGGATAATTGAGCGAGTCGAGTCTAAGCTCGCATTGTACGTGTCGTTGATAATCGTCACTTCCGAGCTTTGCACCGTCGCTCGCCCCGTAAGGGGTTCAAAATCCTCAAGGCCGTGGGCGATATCCACTGGGCGAGCCCCTAAGTATGAACCAACAGCTATTGCACCGACTACGTCCTCTAAGAGGTGTTTACCAACCGCTTTAATACGAAATGAGACGCCTCGGTAGGTAAGTTGCCATCCATGAAGACCAAGATCAATCGCCGAGATATCCCGAATACCATAGCGCTGCAATTCAACTGGAGTGAGGCTTTGGATGAACGATCGATAGGGGGTGTGCCGGCTAATAAACCCCCGTTCAACGGTGGGGTGGAAGATTTTTGCTTTTTCTCGGGCGATTATTTCTCGGCTGCCCATCGATTCAAGGTGGGCGTTTCCGATATTCGTTAAGAGCGCAATAGAGGGCTTAAGCATCGAGGCCATCCGCTCCATCTCCCCGGGATGGTCGATCCCAACTTCAAAGACACCGTACTTCGATTCTTCACCAAGGGTGAGGATCGAGAGGGCGAGGCCGTACTCACTGTTGAGATTGCCACTAGTCATTGTCGTTGAGCCAAGAGTGGAGGCGATCTTTCCTATCGCCTCCTTTGTCGTACTCTTGCCGGTCGAACCGGTGATGCCTATCGTCCGGACATGGGGAAATTGGTTTCGGTATGAACTCGCTAAGTGCATCAAGGTTTGAGAAACATCATCACTTGCAAGAATTGCTCCCGTGGTAGCGCTCAAGGCGTAGGGGACGTCATCGCTGTGCACGACGACTCCAACCGCTCCCCTCTTTTCAGCGTCTTGAATGAAGTGAAGGCCGTTACTGTGCGTTCCTTTTAACGCGAAGAAAAGCGATCCTTTTTGGCACAGTCTGGAGTCTAAGGCGTAGTGAGTGACCGCCTGATCACTCAGGCGAATGAGCGTCGCAGAGCTAAGTTGAGCGACTTGGGTAATTGTCATAGCTCACCTCGAGCCATGATCGCGTTAATTGGCGTGAAGTAAATCTCCTCCTGCCACGAGTAGACACTCACCGCTTCAGGAATCGCCTTTGTTGAAATCGAGGCACGCAAAAGTTGGCTTTGCTCCTCTAAGAGGATTCGGTTCTTCACCAGTGAGCGATACTCCACCTCTAGTGAGCGATTAACTCCCCGTTGCCACAGTGGAAGTAGAAGAACGCCAATCGTAAAGAGGAGCATTAAGGCAACGAGGATGGGCTTCATCGCTGATGAGCTTGGCTTTTTATTGTTTTGATGGGTATCAAACCATTCGTGTTCCATGGTGTTCCTCCTCATGTAGTTTTTCCACGATCCGAAGTTTAGAGCTTCGGGATGCGGGGTTATTGGCAATTTCTTCCTCACTCGGGGTGAGGGGTTTTTTCGTTAAAATCTTGATTTGCGGGTGATCACCTTGGGCGATGTTCTTAAAGAGCCACTTCACCGGGCGATCTTCAAGGGAGTGGAAGCTGATCACCGCTAAGCGTCCACCAACTTTTAAGGTGCGTAGTGCTTCAGTTAAAGCGGGTTCAATGCGATCAAGTTCGTGGTTCACTTCAATGCGAATCGCCTGGAACGTTCGCGTAGCAGGATGGATCTTCTGGTAGCGATACGCAGGGGGAACGCTCTTGTAGATCAACGTTGCTAAATCATCGGTGGTAGTAATCGTCTTCGTCTTTCGCTCTTGAACGATCGCTCGGGCGATTCGCCGGGAGTAGCGCTCTTCACCGAAGGTGTAAATCACGTTGGCGAGCTTCTCCTCGTCGTAGCGGTTGATCACATCAAAGGCGGAGATTGGATCATCATCGTTTAAACGCATATCGAGCTTCTCCCCTTTTCGGAAAGAAAAACCCCGTTCAGATTCTTCAAAGTGGAACATCGAAATGCCCAAATCAAAGAGGATGAGATCAAACGCCCCAGTAGGCGCTTCTGTAAAGTACGTATCAAACCACGTATTAACAGCTTCAAAGCGCGAACCAAACTCCGAGAGGCGGGCGATCGCCTTTTCCTGAATCACGTGATCACGATCAAGGCCGATGAGGTGAAGATTCGGGTATTGGGAAAGGAAGAGGTGACTATGCCCCCCTTCCCCACACGTCGCATCGACCATCACTGGTGAATCGCTTTGGGGAACGAGGTACTCAAGGAGTTCTTTTGGCATAATGGAGGTGTGGACGTATTTCATCACTCCTCCTTTGATCCAAGGCTCGCCAGCGACTGAGCTGCATCGAGGAACTCATCCATGGAAGAAGTGAGGTAGGAGTCATACGTCTCCTTATTCCACAGTTCAAGGTAGTTTCCCGCTCCTAAGAGGACCGACTCTTCTTTTAAGAGGAGGTGGACACTCTCGCGCAAGGATGGGGGGATATTAATACGCCCAGCTTTATCAAATTCGCACAGCTGTGCTGGGGCGATCATCCCCCGCTGTAAAATTCTCAAGCGGCGATCAAACATCGAATGAGGGCCATTGATAATCGTATTCTTTAATTGTTCGAAGTCAGAGGGGAGCATTAACCAGAGGCAGTTCTCGAGACCACGGGTCACGTACAGCGCATCTCCGGCGAGCGCGTGGCGCAATCGCGACGGGATGAGCAGTCGACCTTTGTCATCGAGGGTGATGTAAAATTCACCAGTTACCATCAAATTCTCCCCTATTAATGGGAATATCTCCCACTAGTATCCATAAATGTACACTTCTTCCCACTACGGTGCAACTAGAGCCAATCTCTTACTGTCGGTTAAATTAGAGATTTTTTTGACGAGTACTTAACACCCGTCTAGGAATGTGGGACAAATTCTCAATAACGACAAAAAACCCCTTCCGAAGAAGGGGCGATGAATCGCTTTTATGAATTTAGGAGCGTTCGGGGTTAAAGATGTTGTAATCGAGGTCGCCAAAGATCGTATGGCGTTTCTCAGCTTTAATGAGCCACTCCGTATCAACGGCGTTTTTGCACATATCATCGTAGACGAGGTTAATATTTTTAATGTGTCCCTCAAGGCGCTTTTTTGCGTACTCGACGCTGGAGCGGCTGTAGATGATAAACGGCCAATCACTCGCCATCGCTAAAAGCACTTCCCGAGCAGCTTGATTTAAGAAGCGTCCCTTTAGGCTTGTTTGATCAGGGAAGCGAAGAGCAAGCTCCTCCATGCGATGAATAGCTTTATGGATGTGGCGATAGTACTCGGTATTCGAACCATCAAGCCACACGGCGCTGTAGCCACCTTGGCCCCAGGAGGAGAAGGCGGGGCGCACCGTCTGAAGTGGTCCTTCATCTTCAGCGAGGAACGCTGAGGGTGAAACGAGGTTTGTTCGCCCTACTGAGGTGCGAATCACCTCTTCGAGCCAATCGATCCCCTCATACCACCAGTGACCGAAGAGCTCGGCGTCAAAACCAAGGAAGAAGAGCGGTTGCTTATCCATCGTCCCGCGGAGGCGGTGGTTCTTGTTATTAACCATGTAGTGGAAGTTTAAGGCGTGTTCTTTTACACGCTCTTGCGCTTTAGCGCGAACGTACGGTATTTTTTGATCGGTCTTGCCGGTGATTGCCCAGTACTTATACCCAGTGAAGACGCGAACCTCAGGCTCGTGGATGTACGGCTTAATGTACTCCATCGGCAAGTCGTAGCCGATATCACGGTAGAACTCCCGGTAGACGTTATCCGTCGGATAGCCGGTGGCGTTGGACCACACCAAGCTCGTCGCTTGGTAGTCGCGGGGGAAGGCGGCGACGCCATTAGGACACGAAACGGGGCGGTAGCCGCCGTAGGTGACGTTATCGGGACTGAGGAGCATACTCTGACTCGCCACTTGGAACCATGAGATGCCGTGGTATCGCAGCTGCTCTTCTAAGCCGGGGTAGTAGCCACACTCTGGAAGCCAGAACCCTTTAGGCGGGTGGCCAAAGGTCGTTAAAAAGCTTTGGACGCCTAACTCAATCTGGGCGTTAATCGCCTGGGGATACTCTTTGTACAGGGGCAGGTACGCGTGCGTCGCTGCAGTGGTGATGAGCTCGAGGTGCCCACTTTGCTCAAGGGCTTTAAAGCCATCGAGGATGTTCATCCGATAGAGGTCTTCATACTCATGAAGGTTGAGGATGTACCCATCGAGGTAATGGCGCGCCATTTCAAGGAATTCAGGTTGCTCATCTTTACACCGTTGGACTTCTTTTTGACCGAGCTCAATGTGCTGCTGCAAGTAGTGCACAAAGCGGTTTTGTAGGGCGTTATCGGTGAGCATTGCGATCAGTGGCGGAGAGAAACTAATCGTCAGAGTAAACTCAAGCTCCTCTTCTTTGAGGCGGTTGAGCATCCGAAGCAGCGGAAGGTAGCTTTCGCTTAATGATTCAAAGAGCCAATCTTCTTCTAAGAAGCGGGGGTATTCGGGGTGGCGAACAAACGGTAAGTGGGCGTTTAATACAAAGGCAACGTGACCATTACTCATCCGAGAACCCCCTTACTGACCGTTGATACAAGGTCTTTTAAGACGAGGTTCTCAGCAACCTCCCCTGTTTTAGTGACGAGTGAGGAGAAGTGAAGTAAGAACAAATCATTATCCATCGCTAACTCTTCAATGCGGTCAGCCCAGTACGGCAGGTACGTTTCCACACTCGCTGATCGAGCGATGACTTCTTCACTTCCATCGCTGTAGAGTCTACAGAGTTCAACTGCGTAGGAAGAGCCCATCGCAGTGAGGTGGATGTTCCACTCTTGGTCTTTCACTTCAACGGCGATATCGCTACTCGTCTCTTCACCAGTGGCGAGGTTATTTTGGTAGAGCCGGAGGAAGTACGACTCGTTGGAGTGATCTTCATCATCAAACGATGTTTTGTTCCCTTGAATTGTTTCTGGTAACGACCAATACGCGTACGCCCACTGCGGATCACGGAGCAAGAGATGAATCGTTGAATCGTAGTACGAGGGAGGCAGCTCATTCGTTCGGGGTAAATCATTGAAGTGGACCGCTTTGCCTCGGTGGTTTGTGAGGCTGTTTGTATAGCGGGCGTAGCTCACCTGTCCATTGGTTTCGGGCAAGGCGCCTTCGTCCATTTCTTCAAACCAATCCTCGAGCGCACTGATGAGTTGCTCTCGATCTAGTGCGTTCCAATCCGCCAACCCTTCCATCTGAGCGATGTGTTGGAGTTCATTGGTGGATAAGGAATCAATGTTGATAAGAATCATGCACGCTCCCATATAATAGTCGTGGTGAATACCATGCCAATCGTAGAAGAATCATCAATCTTAGTCAACTCTACTCACGGAAAGAGGGTTTTCAGGGCGACTTCAATCATTGAATTAAAGGTGTTTTGCCGGTCTTTTGGTGGGACTTGTTCGCCTGTGAGCAAAGAGTCACTCACCGTCAAAAGCGTCAACGCTTGAATCCGCTTTAAGCGCCCGAGGGTGTAGAGTTCTGCACACTCCATCTCGATGGCAAGCGCCCCAGTTTTCTTTGCAAGTTCGTTCTTTTCTTCACCCTTCTCATCATAAAACTGGTCGGTAGTGAAGACCGTCCCGACTACTGCTTTTTGACCGAGTGCCTCTGAGGCACGAACCGCACTCGCTAGGAGTTCGTACGTTGCCGTTGGGGCAAATTGATAGAGGCCAAAGCGGCTGGGGTTCATCCCACTGTCACAATCCGATGCTTGGGCGATGAGGACATCACGCAAGTTCAAATCTTCGCTAATCGTTCCACACGTACCAACGCGAATAAGGCGCTTTGCACCGTAGGTGTCGATGAGCTCGTGGGCGTAGATAGAAAAGGAAGGCATCCCCATTCCAGTTCCTTGAACACTAATGCGCTGCCCGTTATACGAGCCAGTAAACCCGTTCATTCCTCGAATCGTATTGTACTGAACAACATCACTTAGGAAGGTTTTTGCGATATGCTCGGCGCGCAGGGGATCACCAGGAAGCAAAACATCTGGAGCCACAAGGCTTTTATCTGTGACAATGTGAATACTCATACCCCTATTTTCCCTAAGATCGAGGGTTCTTTCAAGGTAGGTAGATATGATATACTCACTACAATATGAAAACACCTACAACTGCCCTCATCCTCCACGGCCATTTTTACCAACCGCCGCGGGAGAATCCCTATACAGGTCTTATTGATATACAACGTTCAGCAGCGCCGTTTAGCGATTGGAATGAACGGATTACCGCCGATTGCTACCGGGCAAACACCCACTCGCGTTACCTCAACGGCTACGGCCAAATCCTGAGTATGAGTAACAACTACTCCTCCCTCTCGTTTAACTTTGGCCCTACCCTTCTTTCGTGGATCCATGAAAATCACCCAGCGACGTATGAAGCAATTATCGAAGCGGACCGGGAGAGCTTAGGCCGCCTCGGTCACGGCAATGCGATCGCCCAAGCGTACAGCCACCCAATCCTTCCCCTCCAAAAAGAGCATGATGTGAAGACGCAAGTACTGTGGGCGCTCGAAGACTTTTCCGCTCGCTTTGGCCGGCCCAGTGAAGGCCTTTGGCTCAGCGAAACGGCGATTAACCCCACCGTTATCGACGTTTTAGCCCAGTGCGGCATTAAATTTGTCATCCTCTCACCGTGGCAGGCGAAAGAGACTGAGAAAGAGGGTCTCTTAAAAGGCCGACCCGCCCCGTATTATAAGCCTTTCATTCTTACCGGACCGAAAGGAGGCACAGTCAGTGCGTTCTTCTACAACCACGTCCTCGCTGAGGGGATCAGCTTCGGTCACTATCTGAGGGACGCTGACGCCCTCTACGCTCAATTATTAGATATTAAAAAGAAGGATACGCCTCAACTTATCCACACCGCCACCGATGGTGAAATTTACGGACACCACGAACCGTACGGGGATATGGCCCTCGCCGCCCTCGTTAAAAAATGTGCGGCTGGGGGCGAGCTTGAATTCACGAACTACGGCGCCTACTTAGCGGCAAACCCTGCAACCGAATGGGCAATCCTCCACGATGGGGAGGAGAAAAAAGGGACGTCGTGGTCGTGTACGCATGGTGTTTCACGGTGGTATAAGGACTGTGGTTGCTACACCGGGGGCAATGAGAAGTGGAATCAGAAGTGGCGAACACCGCTGCGCCGTGCCTTCGATACTCTCGCTAATCGCATTGATGATATCTACCTTACAGAGGCAACAAAGATTGTCGGTAGTGAAGAGGCCGCGATTGATCTCCTCAACCGCTTTGCCCCAGTCGCCTCTCACGTCATTAGCCTTGAGGAGTACCTAAGACCCATTACTCGAGAGGCGAGTACCATCACCGAATTGGGGTGCCTTCTGCAAGGACAGAAGTACAAGCACTACAGCTACACGAGCTGTGGATGGTTCTTTAACGACCTCGCAGGCTTAGAGCCGAAGCAGAACATCACCTACGCCCTCATGGCAGCTAAGCTCTATGAGAAGTACGATTCAACCCTCACAACGACCCTCCTTGGGGAGTTGGAAAAAGCAAAGGCCAATGAAGTAGAAGATGGAAATGGTAAAACGATCGCCTTAGAACAGCAGCGCCTCTTAAGCGGCGAAGGTGAGGCGGCGTTATACTTCATCCTCAACCGAACCCTCGCCTTACCAAGTGAGCAAGAGGAGCATTACGGCTTCTACCGCCTCGAGTACTTTGCTCATGAAGGCGAAAGCGCTCGCTTAACGATTACCAACACCCAGTGTTTAAAAGTTCATACCATAGAGGCAACAATTGGCCAAGGTGAGTATGAGGTAACTATTGGAGGGGTTACAACGACCTTTACTGCTACTGATATTCCTAATCGGATGCGGACCAAACTCTTAAAGCAAATTGATCGAAGAATTTGTACGGTGGATGAGGATCAAATCATCCGCCTCGATCAAAGCCTCATCCACTACAGCCTCTTAGCTCAGAGCGCCCCGAGTGTGCTTGATCCCGTCTACCAACAGCTCGTTGGGTGGGCGATCAGCATGATCAAGGGCCTCTTCATCTTTGAACGGATTCGCTTCTGGGAGCACTACAAAGAGCGCTTCCTTCGCGTCTTAGATTTCTTTGTGAAGTATGGAAAAGAAGAGGATATGACGTTACTTCGGGAGGTCTTTGACCAAGCGATGGTAGATATCGCTGAGAAGATCCTCCGGAGCGGTCTCTTTGAACAATCGATTCGTTTTGTTTCGGAGTTCTTAGTGGAGGTGCGCAAGCGCACCTTCCAGCCCGATCTTACCGCCTTACAAGACGCCCTCTATCCGTACATTACCGGTGAGCAACTCTTAGAGAATGAAGAGGATATCACCTTAGTGCACTCCCTCGCCCAAGATTTGAACTTCGATTCATCAATCACCGCTCGCTTAACAGCGATCGGGCGTGGTTAAGTGATTCTTCGGAAGAACTATCACCGCTGAGCATCCGAGCGATTTCCGCTTGGCGCTCAGCACCTTCAACCCGGGCGATGTGCGAATAGCTCATCCCTCCTTCAACGCGCTTACTCACCGTTAAGTGACAATCGGCTTTTGATGCGATTGAGGCGAGGTGGGTGATGACGATCACCTGATGGCTCTTTCCTAAGAGGGCGAGTTCATGTGCGACGGCTACTGCGACCGAACCGCCAATTCCCGCATCAACTTCATCGAAGATTAACGTCGGTAGTTCATCCTTTTGTGCGAGGGTCACTTTTAAGGCGAGCATAATACGCGAGAGCTCACCACCACTGGCTACTTCATCAATTGAATGAAGATCAAGGCCTGGGTTTGCACAGATCATAAAGGAGATTTCATCAATTCCATGGATAGCAGGAGGAATTTCACTGAAGCGAATCTCAAAGAGTGCTTCCTTCATTCCAAGGGTCCTTAAGCGCGCCTGTACTTCATCAGCTAAAAGAACTCCTGCCGCTTGGCGCTTCTTTCTCAAATCCATACCGGCATGAAAGAGGATCTCTTTCTGCTGAGTCACGCGCTTTTCTAATTTACTGAGGCGAATCTCGCCATCATCACGGAGGGAGAGCTTCTGATCAATCTCCTCTTTAAAGGCGAGGACACGCTCTAAGGAAGGTCCGTACTTTTTCTTTAGCCGTTGAATTTGGGCGAGGCGGCTTTGAAGACGATCGAGCTCCTCTTCGCTGAAGGTAAGGCTGTTTAGATGATCGCGCAGCGATTCATAGATGTCTTGAATCTCAATTGCGCTCTCTTCTAAGCGAGTGGTAAAGCTTGATAAGGTACTATCGCCTTTAAGCGCTCCCTCTAACTCTATTTTTGCATTCTGTAGACTACTTAGGATCGAAGAGCCGTCGTAGGAGTGAAGGATCGTTGTGGTTCGATTTAGTGCGTCGTGGATTTGCTCAAAGGAGGAGAGGCGGTGAATCTCCTGGTTCAGTGATTCGTCCTCCCCTTCTTTTGGGTCAACTTTATCGATCTCTTCTTTGGCGAAGCGGAGAAACTCCTCCTCCCGTAAGGCGGCTTCAAAGAGGCGCTTTTGCTCACTGAGCTCTTTTTTAATCCGCTGATACTCATTCCACTGCGTTCGGTACGCACTTACTTCTGTTAAACACCCCCCAGCTCGATCGAGGGCGGTGCGCTGGGCATCTGCTTTAAGGAGGCTTTGGTGATCGCGTTGGGCACTAATTTCAAAGAGGTGGCTTGAAAGGGAACCTAAATCACTTTGGGGAATCATCCGTCCTTGAAGGAGCGCCGATGAGCGACCAGTTTTCTTAATCGTTCGCGAAAGAAGGAGGGTACCTTCTTCAAGCTCAACACCGCGTTCATTCAAAAAGGCGGAAACCTCTTCACTAATATCTCCATCGAAGATGAACGAGGCGTTCACCGTAGCACTTTCGGCGCCACTTCGAATCACATGATTTTCAACTCGTTCACCCATCAAGAGCGAGAGGGCACCGAGGATAATCGATTTTCCTGCTCCCGTTTCACCGGTGATGACGGTAAAGCCGTCACCAAACTCAATGTGCCGATCTTCAATGAGCGCGTAGTTGTGAATCTGCAGCCGTTCAAGCATGCGCCGTTCCCCCTGACCAATTAAGCTTCTCTCTTAATACTTCGATATAGTTGCGCTGTTCGCTTGCGACAAGGAGGGTTTTACTGCGAGATTTTTCAACAACAAGCTCATCACCCTCCTCAAGGGGGAAGTTTTGCTGTCCATCAACAGAGAGAACGATGCCGGTGCGTTGGTTCGTAGCAATCGTAACGGTGATTAATGACTCGGCGCTGAGGACAAGCGGTCTATTAGAGAGGGTGAAGGGACAAATGGGGGTAATGAGCAGGGTCGAAAGCTCAGCATCGAGGATTGGACCACCGGCGGCGAGACTATACGCCGTCGAGCCGGTGGGCGTGGCGATAATCATCCCATCAGCTCGGAAGTACCCCGCCGGGGTGTCGTTAACTTTGATGCTCATCCCGATCACCTTACTGATTCCACTGGAAGAGACGACAATTTCATTCAGGCCGTGGGCGCTAAAGACGCGCTCGCCCTTGCGGTAGACACCGACTCGAATCATCAAGCGGCGACTGAGGGTATACTCTCCCGCTAAGAAGCGATCAACGGCATCTTGCCACTCATTCACTGAGATTTCGGTAATGTAGCCAAAGGTCCCGAGGTTAATCGCTAAAATGGGGATCCCAAGGGTTTGAATGTAGCGGGCACAGTACAAAACCGTCCCATCACCACCAAGGCAGATAACAAGATCGGTATTGGCATCAACATCAGGTTTTTCGTGGTCAACGGAGGTGCGCCACGTCGAACACTCAATCCCTTTTTCATTCAAATACGCAGTAATCGTTCGACTGAGCTCTTGGGCTTCTTCTTTTCCCCAGTTTGCTACGATGAGGACTCGTTTGACCATCTCATTCGCCTCCTATGGTAGATGGGCTATAACCCGTACTACTATTTGTACATTACTTTGGCTTAAAAATGGGTAGATTGGAAGAGAAATACTCCGATGAAAGACGGGAAGGGCCCGACTAAAGGCAGAAAAGTCCTCTTGGTGGTCTTCAGCTAACGTCTCCGCGAAGGTTCTTTTTGCCGAAACGTCATACTTCTTTGCAAAGGCGATCACCTCTTGGGCCTTGGAATCTAACGTCGTACAGAAGCCGTATCCGTTGGGCTCAAAATCGATGTGTCCGATACCAAAAAGTTTGTGGTGGGTTTTCATCAATGACTTTGAGTAGAGGGAGTAGAGCTCCCGGCGACGATGAAGGTGCTCATCGAGGGTAGCGAGTTGAATGAGCCCAAGGGCAGCGTTCATATCAGGGAGTTCAATGTAGGAACTGACGTGAGCAAGAAGGGCGTCTAAGCGCTTCTTCTTCCCCCCTTCTTTACACACAAGGGCAGCTCCCCCACCACAGGAGACGACTCCATCCTCTTCAAAGCTGCAGATGATTACATCACCCCACGAGCCGGCGGCGCGTCCATCAAAGAGTGAGCCAAAGCTCTGAGTAATGTCTTCAATGATTGGAACTCCGTATTCTTTGTACTCCGTTCCAATAGGGATCTGGCCCATTGGCTCGTGGATCAAGAGGGCTTTACATCCCGCTTCAACGAGGCGCTGGGCTTCTTCATCAGCGAGGCAGCCATTTTCTAGGTCGATATCACCCAGTAGTAAAGAATATCCAAGAGCATGGGCAACATCTTGGTAGTAATGCGGAGAAAGGACACTTGCTCCAATAAAACTTCCCTCTTCAAGCTCTAAGAGCTGGATAGCAAAGGAAAGCGCATCAACAACTGATCGGAGCGCTACGCCATCGACTGCTTCAATGCGGGTGCAAAACTCTTTGAGAAAGAGGTTCTTTCGCTCCCCCGGACCAATGCGTTCATCTACCATCGTTTGAAGGACCGCATCCATATCTTTTCGTCGAAGCGTCGGTTTATAGAAGGGAATTACTGCCACAAAAGCCTCCTTTGCCAAGTATAGCGAGTCAACAGGTTAAAAAAAAGCCCTCTTTGAAGAGGGAGTGGTGGTAAAAATAAAAGAGGCCCGGCAGCTACCTACTCTCCCGCCTATTGGCAGTACCATCGGCGTTAGGGTGCTTAACTTCCGTGTTCGAGATGGGAACGGGTGTGTCCACCCTGCTGTGGCCACCGGGCCGACAAACAGCTAGTACCGTTATTATGGTACCACTCTTTGTCGGTGGGGGAAGGAACAATGATATGGCCAAGCCTCTCGGATGATTAGTACCGGTGGGCTGAATGTGTTACCACAATTACACCCCCGGCCTATCGAACAGATAGTCTGTCTGTTTCCTTATGCTCTCTAGATGAGAGTGGGATGATTCATCTTGGGGCGGGCTTCCCGCTTAGATGCTTTCAGCGGTTATCCCTGCCGAACGTGGCTACCCAGCACGTGCCGCTGGCGCGACAACTGGTACACCAGAGGTTCGTCCACCTCGGTCCTCTCGTACTGGAGGCAGGACCCCTCAATCATCCAAACGCCCATGGCAGATAGGGACCGAACTGTCTCACGACGTTCTGAACCCAGCTCACGTACCACTTTAATTGGCGAACAGCCAAACCCTTGGGACCTGCTCCAGCCCCAGGATGTGATGAGCCGACATCGAGGTGCCAAACCTTGCCGTCGATATGAACTCTTGGGCAAGATAAGCCTGTTATCCCCGGAGTACCTTTTATCCGTTAAGTGACGGCGCTTCCACTCGCTACCGCCAGATCACTAAGACCTACTTTCGTACCTGCTCGGCTTGTAAGCCTCGCAGTCAAGCCACCTTGTGCCTTTGCGCTTGAGGGATGATTCCCAACCATCCCAAGGTGACCTTCGCGCGCCTCCGTTACTCTTTAGGAGGCGACCGCCCCAGTCAAACTTCCCGCCTGGCAATGTCAGCAATCCGGTTCACGGACCGCCTTAGGCAAGTAGACAGGCAAGGGTGGTATTTCACCTGTGGCTCCACGCAAGCTGACGCCCACGCTTCAGTGCCTCCCACCTATGCTACACATCCCTGACCACTTCCCAATGCCAAGTTGAAGTAAAGGTTCACGGGGTCTTTCCGTCTGACCACGGGTACTGGGCATCTTCACCCAGACTTCAATTTCACCGGATTCCACGTTGAGACAGCGCCCATGTCGTTGCACCATTCGTGCGGGTCGGAACTTACCCGACAAGGAATTTCGCTACCTTAGGACCGTTATAGTTACGGCCGCCGTTTACTGGGGCTTGGGTTCGCTGCTTCGCATTGCTGCTAACAACTCCCCTTGACCTTCCAGCACCGGGCAGGTGTCAGTCCATATACTTCCCGTTGCCGGTTCGCATGGACCTGTGTTTTTGGTAAACAGTCGCATGGGCCATTTCTCTGCAACCACCATCTCTGGTGGCCATACTTCTCCCGAAGTTACGTATGTATTTTGCCGAGTTCCTTAACGCGGATTCTTCCGAGCGCCTTCGCATTCTCAGCTCGCCTACCTGTGTCGGTTTACGGTACGGTCTTCATATGCCTATTCTTTAGAGATTATTTCTCGGCACGACGACTAGTCACACTTCGCTTTACCAAAGTAAAGCTCGCTCTCAGCTTCCCTCAGTCTCCGGATTTGCCTAGAGACCTCTTCGGCTCGCTGCTTCGACCGGGAACAACCATCGCCCGGATGTGCTTCGCCCTATGCGTCATCCCATCAGAGTCATATAAAGGTGCGGGAATGTTGACCCGCTTCCCATCGGCTACGACTTTCGTCCTGGCCTTAGGGGCCGACTTACCCTCGGGCAGATTACCTTTACCCTGGAAACCTTAGGCTTTCGGCGGACGGGGATCTCACCCGTCTTTTCGTTACTCATGCCTGCATTCTCTCTTGTATCTCGTCCACAACTCTTCACAAAGCTGCTTCTTCCGTACATACAATGCTCTCCTACCGATTACATACTAAATTATGTAATCCCGCGGCTTCGGCGATGTGCTTAGCCCCGTTACATTATCGGCGCATGACTACTCGACCAGTGAGCTGTTACGCACTCTTTGAAGGCGTGGCTGCTTCTGAGCCAACCTCCTGGCTGTCTTTGCAATCATACTTCCTTTCCCACTTGGCACATCTTTGGGGCCTTAGCCGGCGGTCTGGGCTCTTTCCCTTTTGGCCATCGCCCTTATCAGCGATAGCCTGACTGCCGAGGCTACTGTATCGGCATTCGGAGTTTGGTTAAGATTGGTACCCGGTGAAGGGCCCGCACCTATCCAGTGCTCTACCTCCGATACATGATTCTCGACGCTAGCCCTAAAGCTATTTCGGAGAGTACCAGCTATCTCCAAGTTTGGTTAGCCTTTCACTCCGAGCCACAGCTCATCCCAACCCTTTTCAGCGGATTTAGGTTCGGCCCTCCACGGGATTTCACTCCCCTTTCAGCCTGGCCATGGCTAGATCACTTGGTTTCGGGTCCACCGCACACGACTACTCGCCCATTTCGGACTCGGTTTCCCTACGGCTCCAGACCTTCTAGTCTTTAACCTCGCCGCATACGGTGACTCGCAGGCTCATTCTACAAAAGGCACGCCATCACCTTAAATTACTTAAGGCTCTGACCGCTTGTAAGTCCACGGTTTCAGGTTCTCTTTCACTCCCCTCCCGGGGTTCTTTTCACCGTTCCCTCACGGTACTATGCGCTATCGGTAGCTGCCGAGTATTTAGCCTTGGAGGGTGGTCCCCCCGACTTCCGACAGGATTTCTCGTGTCCCGCCGTACTCAGGTACCTCAGCCATGCAGCCTAAAATGTTTCGTATACGGGTCTTTCACCCTCTTTGGAATCCCTTCCCAGAAGATTTCTACTACATCTTAGGTTTATAACTGCACGGGTTAACCCCGCTGAGGCCCTATAACCCCGAAATCCGAAGACTTCGGTTTGGGCTCCTCCCCGTTCGCTCGCCGCTACTAGGGGAATCTCGGTTGATTTCTTCTCCTGCTGGTACTCAGATGGTTCACTTCCCAGCGTATGACTCTATAACACTATGTATTCATGTTATAGTACATGACTATCGCCATGTGGGTTACCCCATTCGGATATCTGCGGATCTTCGGGTATTGGCCCCTTCTCGCAGCTTTTCGCAGCTTATCACGTCCTTCTTCGCCTGGCAGCTCCTAGGCATCCTCCGTGGACCCTTTCTCGCTTGACCATATCATTCTTCCTTCCCCTACGCTCTAAAATGTAAAAAATCGTTGGAGGCAAGGGGATTCGAACCCCTGACCCTCGGCTTGCAAAGCCGATGCTCTAGCCAGCTGAGCTATGCCCCCAGCGTTGGAAGGAAATAAGAGAGGAAACGCACCTTGTTATAAGGAGGCTCATGTAGGACTTTCACCTACTGGTTAACAACCTTTAATCTGGCATGAGTGTGAGACCCACGCCCAACCTTTCTTATTAGAAAGGAGGTGATCCAGCCGCACCTTCCGGTACGGCTACCTTGTTACGACTTCATCCCCCTCACCAGACATACCTTCGGAGCCGCCCTCCACTAGGGTTGGGCTAACTACTTCGGGTACCCCCGA
>Ga0265293_10004851_pt1 | contig 23184 bp, 22 predicted proteins | sample Munlanlewell138R_FD_192505 | JGI IMG/M metagenome (GOLD analysis project Ga0265293, IMG submission 192505) | Leachate microbial communities from a municipal landfill in Southern Ontario, Canada - Leachate well 138R | ecosystem: Engineered > Solid waste > Landfill > Unclassified | place: Canada... | reverse complement strand
AGTTGTTGTAATCTCAAACTGGGTATATGGATCGGGTAATTGGTGTAACAATTTATGTCCTTTAGGTGCGTTTTATAGCATTATAGGAACGAAACGATTATTGCGAATCAGATTACAAGAATCTAATTGCGTGCAGTGCGGAAAATGTTATGAGCAAGCATGTAAGTATGGTTCATGGATTCTAAAAGCAGCAGTATTAGAAAAGGATACAAACAAAATTAGCAATGAATGTACTAACTGTGGTGATTGTATAGCTGCTTGCAAACATAATGCCTTAGGATTCATTATTCATTCACCAATATCTATACCGATTGAACCCAAGCAAATATCTGCAAAATGATAGTTGCTTGCATCAATAGTTTAATATATTTCAAATAAGAAATTAGGAGGAGTTTTAATGTTACGTTTTACGCGAAAGCAAGTATTAGTTGCGGCAGCAGCATCGGCGGCAATGGCGGCAATTAGCGGGTGTTCGGAAGAGCAAGCTGCAGAATTGCCAACACCGCCACAATCGCAGCAGGCACAAAAAGATAGTGAAGTGGATAAATGGGAGAAGACCGTTTGTCGATATTGTGGAGTTGGATGTGGAGCTTTAGTTGGAGTAAAGGATGGCAAAGCAGTAGCTATTAAGGCAGACCCGGATAGCACTGTAAATAAAGGGATTTTCTGCGTTAAGGGATACTTTTTAACAGATATCTTATCTGCAGAAACTAGATTGACTAAGCCGTTAATTAAGAAAAACGGACAATTTGTAGAAGCATCATGGGATGAAGCATTAGATTTAATAGCTAGTAAGTTTACTGAGATTAAGAATGCTTATGGACCTGATGCGTTGGCATTTTATGGTTCAGGACAATGTAGTATGGATGAGTCATATGTATATAACAAGTTGTTTAAAGGCTTCATAGGTACAAACAACGTAGAAGGAAATCCAAGAACCTGTATGGCTAGTGCTGTGGGTGGTTTTATGACAACATTTGGTAAAGATGAGCCGATGGGAACTTACGATGATTTTGAAAAAGCTGATGTATTCTTCTTTATCGGTGCTAATCCAGCCGAAGCACATCCGGTTCTTTGGTCGAGAATATTAGAAAGACGAACAAAAAATCCGCATGTAAAGATTATTGTAGCTGATCCTAGAGAAACTCGCAGTACAAAGGCAGCTGATATTAAGCTGATTTTTAAGCCTGGTATGGATTTAGCGCTTTTGAATAGTATGGCATATGTAATTATTGCTGAGAATTTGCACGATCAAGAGTTTATTGAGAAACACACTAACTTCCAACAGGGTGACGATAAAAAAGCATGGGATGATTATGTACAATTTTTGCAAGACTATAAGCCAGAATTAGTTGCTGATAAGGTTGGAATTCCAGCAGCAGAAATTGTCACAGTTGCTAAGTTATTTGCTGAGCAAGGTAAAGAATCAATATCGTTGTGGACAATGGGGATTAATCAAAGAATTCGTGGTGTATGGGCTAATAACCTACTTCATAATTTACACTTAATCACTGGAAAGATTTGCAGACCTGGTTCAACTCCATTTTCATTAACAGGTCAGCCAAGTGCCTGTGGTAGTGTTCGTGAAGTGGGAGCACTTAGTCACATACTACCTGGTGGACGTATGATTGCAAATGAACAACACCGTAAAGAAATCGCTGATATATGGGGAATTCCTGCTGAGAATATTCTGCCAACTCCAGGTAAGCAGATGATGAGAATGTTCCAAGGTACGGTAGATGGAGATATTAAGGCATTGTGGGTTATGACTACTAACCCTGGTACGTCGTTACCTAATGTCAACAAATATCGTCAAGGTATGGAAAAGTGTTTCTTAATCGTATCTGAAGGCTACCATCCAACAAGAACTACTGAGCTTGCAGATGTAGTACTTCCAGCTGCTGTATGGTGTGAAAAGGAAGGATTATATGGTAATGCAGAAAGAAGAACACAACACATGGCAAAAGCAGTTGAGCCATTAGGAGAAGCTAAGCCTGATGTATGGGCATTACTAGAGATCGCTAAGCGCTTAGGTTATGGGGACTCTTTCAATTATTCGTCTATTGATGACATATTTGAGGAATATAGAAGATGTGCTGCTGGAACAGGATATGATGTCGCTCCACTAGAGAGATTACGTAAAGAACGTGGAGTACGTTGGCCAGTAGTTGGTGATGGTATGGGGCAAGAAGGATCAATTCGTTATGCGCACCCATATGATCCATATGTGAAAGAGCCAGGAATCAAATTCTATGGAAAACCAGACGGTAAAGCAGTTATATTCTTACGTCCACAGGCGGATCCAGCTGAAGTGCCGACAAGTGAGTATCCATTCTATTTTACAACAGGTAGACTTCTTGAGCAGTGGCATACAATGACGATGACGGGAACTGTACCACAATTAAGTCGTATAGCTGAAGTACAAACTGATGGAGATGGCTGGTTCGTGGAAGTAAATCCAGATGATGCTGCAGAATTAGGGTTAGAAAATGGTGATAAAGTCAAGCTGTCATCGCCACGTGGTGAAGTAATTACCAAGGTAAATCTTAAGGGTCGTGGAACACCACAAAAAGGATTGTTATACATGAATTTCCATGATCAAAATCCAGATACAATGGTTAATATTTTGGTGAGTGATGCTGTAGACCCTGCATCTCATCAACCAGAGTATAAATTATCAATTTGTAAGATGGAAAAAATATAATGTTAGGAGTGAAATGATTGAATTACAAAATAATCATGGCAATGATTACAGTATTTTTGCTGGCATTTACAATTGTAGGTTGTGAAGAAATACCGGTAGAACTACAAAATACAGAAATAGATCAAGAGCAACAAGAGCAATTAAATGAACAACAAGAACAGCAACAAGAACAGCAACAAGAGCAACAAGAAACTATAGAAGAAAATGCAAGCCAGACTACTAGTGAATTACCAAACAGACCACCACTTATTAGTCATGAAATAGAAGGGAAAGAGGATTGTGGTATGTGCCATGTATTAGAAATTCCACCACATCCACCAACTAATGGAGATTGTTCGGCTTGTCATTTGCCAGGAATATAAGTTTTTATAGGAGGTGAAGTAATGGTTGTGGTTGGTGTAGTAGTGAAGGTAGTGACTGGTCGAGAAGAATTTTATGTAGATTTTTTGAAGCAACAAGCAGGAGTGTCTGTGCAAGGTACTACAGCAGGGAATATCGCAATTGTTATTGAAGCTGATAGTACTGGAGCAATAGAGAAAATGTCGACACAGTGGACTGAAAAGGAGTCGAACATATTAGGAGTTTTCCCAGTGTATATAGGGAAATGTGAATCCGAGAAGGTAGTGAGTTAGGCTTTGAAAGCTCACGAAAGCATATCACGTAGAAAACTTTTCCATGGTCTTGTTCACAGTATGATGGACTATGTATTAGAATCGGCGACTACTACTTTAGAAACAAGAAAGTATCTAAGACCACCAGGGGCACTTCCAGAGAAATTGTTTGTTTCTTCGTGTAAACGCTGTGGAAGCTGTGCGCAGGCGTGTCCGAACAAATGCATTCAATTGCTGCCGGAAACTGTTGGGATTGAGTTTGGCACACCTATTATGAACTATACGGCTGCAGGCTGTGATATGTGTAGGCGTTGCATAGAAGCATGTCCGACGAAGGTGTTATCTGAGGATTATATTGACCAACCAATTGGAAAAGCAATAATTAATAGAAACATTTGTATGGCTGCGTCAGGTGGAATCTGTTCGCAAAATTGTCTAGCAGGATGCAGCACCTATAATGCGATTGACAATAACAGTCATACTATACCAGAAATTGATCCAAACCGCTGTATGGGCTGCGGCGAATGTATTCATAGTTGTATTATGAGCCCTAGTGCAATACAAGTAGAAACTATTCAATATTAAAATCTCCCCAATTATATATAGGTAATAAAGATAAGAAGCGAACCATTAGGTTCGCTTCTTATTTATTTAACGGCTCTTTTAAATGGTTTTAGTGACTAGATATTACTTAAATATATTTTTCATTGCTCTGGCTACAGTGATTCTACTAACGCCTGTAATAAAAGCAAGCTCTTCTTGAGTTATGTTTGTCATTTCAACATTGGAAGATTTCAACAATTCATAAATAAATTTAACTTTTTCATCACCACTTTTCGAGTGCATCATAACCCAATGTAAGCTATTTCTTGTATGCCGTTGTGAAAGGTTTTGTAAAAGCATACGCGCAAAATCTCTATTCTCTTGGAAAAGAGTCTCAACCACTTTTAGAGGAATATTACATTTTTTAATATCCGTTAATGCTAATGTGTGATATTCAGGATAGTCAGAGCTATGTGCAAATAAATGTGTACCTAATATGTCGCCACATTTAATAATTTCTATGCTACTTTGAGCGCCATCCTCTAATAAAGTGAAGGTTAATAATGTACCTTCAGCTATTATTTCTATTTGTTCCTGTCCATGCTCAGTTGAAGATTGCTTTGCTTTTTGGTAAGTAATAGTAACGTTTTCACAAAGCAATTTTCTTGTTTGAGGATCTAAAGAATCACAAAACGGGTTTCCGCAACAATTTTTTGGCATGAAATCACCTTTTAGTATACGATTTGTTATTTATTCACTAAATATATTCACAATTATATCATAATTAATTTCGGGTCAAAGTATCAAATGATACATGCAATACAATCATTTGATATTTCATATTGTATCAAATGGTATAGATGAAAAACATTTATAGCATGTATAATGAAAATAAACCTAGGTGAACTATCATTTTTCAATGGGGGAGGGGAAAAGGGAATTATTTACTTGTGGTAGTACTTGCAATAATGAATGAGGAGGTAGGAAAATGGATAACAAAGATAATAACAAAAATATACTTAATACAAGCATTTCGCGTAGGACGTTTGTAAAGGCATCGGCTACTACTACTGTTGCCGCAGGAGCTCTTGCTGCTAATCCTTGGGGACCTGCAATGAAAATGATTGAAGCTAGCAGTGGGGAAACTCTTGATAATAATGAAGAGATTATAGTTCCTACTGGCTGTCGTTCGAATTGTTTTCAGGCATGTCGCTTATATGCCCATGTTCGAAATGGCAAGTTAGTTAAAACATCAGCGGCACCCTATGAAGACGAAATTTATACAGGGATTTGCTTGAAGGGATTATCGAATGTTCAAAGAACGTATAGTCCTACGAGAATTAAATATCCGATGCGCCGAGTAGGGGAACGAGGGGCAGACCAATGGGAGAGAATTTCCTGGGATGAGGCTATTAGTGATATAGGAGAAAAGTTTAGAGCGATTCAAGAACAATATGGAGATAAAGCACTTGCTTTTGATGTAGGATCAGGAAATTATGGTGTAGTTCATGGGATATTAGGGGGCGTAAATAGACTTACTAATGCCATCAATTGCACAAGAATTAATGTTTGTTATGACCAAGCGACTGGGTATGGAACTGATCGAGTAATCGGTGGTGGAGTATGGTTCTATGCTAATGAGCCACGTACTATGCTAGACGCAAAGAATATCATTGTATGGGGTTCTAATCCTGTTTATTCACAGCCACATAACTGGAGAATCATACAAGAGGCAAAGAGAAAAGGGGCAAAAGTAATTACAATTGACCCAATTTTCTCTGCTACTGCTAATGAATCTGATGAGTATATTCAAATAGTTCCAGGTTCTGACGTATTATTAGCTCTCGCAATGATCAATTATATTATTAAACAAAACTTAATAGATTTAGATTTTATAAGCAAGAGAACGACAGCGCCGTTCCTTATCAGAAAAGATAATGGGAAGATTTTAAGGAAAAGCGACTTTGAAGCTGATGTTGCTAAAGAAGCTGATGATTATTATGTTTGGAATATTGATACAAACGAGCCAGCACTACTTAATAGTAACCCAGGCAAGATAGCTATTGAAGGGGAATATGTAGTTGAAGGAATCGAAGTAGAGACTGCTTTCACTGTGTTGAAAGCGCATGTTCAACAATATACAGTGGAGCAGGCAAGTGAATTAACGAAGTTATCTACAGAGAAAATCGAGGAATTAGCAAAGACATTTGCAAAGGGACCAACCACAATTTATACTAATTATGGTATAGATCATTACCAAAATGGTCATCATTGGTCGTTTGCGGCTGCAATTATGGCAGCTATAACAGGTAATATTGGTGTCAATGGAGCTGGGTTCTCCGGATTATTTGCACAAAGAGCACCATTAAATTATGCATCTATGTATTACACAAATGGTAAATGGGAAGATACTAGAATACCACAGACCATATTCCATGAAGTTGTAAGAGACCAACAACTCCTAGGAGAACCATACCCAATAAAGGGTCTATTCTCTATGTGCTCAAATTCTATGAGTAACTGGTGCGAACAAAATGTCTGGTTTGACGATATTTATCCTAATATTGATTTTAGTGTAGTTGTAGATACGGAGTTTACAGACTTAGCTAGACATGCAGATATTGTGTTACCAGCTGCTTTTTGGTATGAGCTAAACGAGCTAAGAGTTAATTACAACAACCCGTATATTCTTTACACAGAAAAAATTATAGAGCCTTTATTTGAAAGTAAATCAGATCTAGATATCATCTACTTAATTGGAAGAGCAATGGGCTTAGAAGAACATTTCCCAGAAGGGGATACAGACATTGATTGGATCAAACGTTTGCTTGATAATGATGATATGAAAGCCTTAAATATTACTTATGAACGCCTAAAGGAAGAAAAATGTGTTCGTTTCATGGGTACGAAAGATAAGCCATTTGTTCGTGGGGAGCAATTATTCGATACTGATTCAGGTAGAGCAAATCTATATTGTGAAGATCCACAACCACGTGTGAATTATGGACAAGATTTGACTGGAATTATTGAGCAAGAACGTTTACCATACTTTAAACCACCTGGTGAAGCATGGAGTAAGAACCCTAACTATAGTAAATATCCATTAGTATATATACAAGAGCATTCAAGATATCGTGTCCATAGTCAATGGTACAATGTTCCATTGTTAAGAGAACTTGATCCTGAACCTCTTGCTAAAATAAGTCGAAAAGATGCCGAAAAACGAGGTATAAAGACAGGCGATATAGTAGAAGTATTTAATGATCGAGGCAAAGTAGCCATCAAAGCTGAAGTGAATGATGCAATTGCTGAAGGTGTTCTATCTATTCCAAAGGGTTGGCAACGAGAACAGTTTATAGAGGGTAGCTATCAAGAACTAACAAAAACTGAATCTGACTTAATGGCTATTAACTTTGCATTTTTTGATAGTTTAGTTGATGTGAGAAAGGTATAGGAGGGATAATATGCGATATGGAATGGCAATAGATATAGAACGTTGTGTTGGGTGCCACGCTTGTTCGGTGGCGTGTAAAGTCGAGAACAATCTACCAGATCGAATATGGTGGAACCGCGTTCTCACAGTTGGAGGAGAAACCATGGATACCCCTCATGGGAAATTCCCAGATTTAAGAATGCAATTCTTACCTGTAAATTGCCAACATTGTGAAAACCCTGCATGCGTAAAAGCTTGTCCAGTAGGGGCAACCTATAAAAGAGAAGAAGATGGTATAGTAGTTCAAGACAATGATAAGTGTATTGGCTGTCGTTATTGTATGGTTGCTTGCCCATATAGTGGAGTACGCCAGTTTAATTGGAAGAAACCAGAATACGCTATCGATACGGAGATGGGTGCTAGCAATATCAAACCACATCAAATGAACGTTGTGGGGAAATGTACATTTTGCTCTCATCGCCTGTTACAAGGTGATAAACCAGCATGTATTGATGCATGTCCTTCTTTAGCAAGATTTTTTGGTGACCTTGATGATCCTGATAGTGAAGTAAGTATAGCAATCAAGGGGCGTAATTATTTTCAATTACAAGAAGGAAAAGGCACTAAGCCTTCGATCTTCTATTTAACCTAAGGGGGGTTGAACTATGACAGTAGAAACTAATGTAATCGTGGAACAACCGATTCATAAAGGTAAGGCAATAAATGTTTATATATATATTTTTGCTTTGTTAGCTGTAATAGGTGCTGTGAGTTGGTTTTTACAAATGCGAGATGGATTTATTCTGACGAATCTTAGCACATTAAATATGTGGGGGCTTTATGTTTCTGGATTCATGATTTTTACAGGTGTTGCGGCTGGAAGTTTAATTTTTGCAGCTATTCCGCATTTATTCAATCTGGAGGATTTTAAACCTTATACACGAATTGCCGCTTTTCTGGCAGCTATTTCTACGATTGTTGCAGGTCTGTTTATTACGGCAGATATAGGGAATCCACAACGTGCATGGTTATTTATTACAAACGGCAATTTTAGCTCACCGATGTTTTGGGATTTCATCGTGTTATCAACATACATGGTTCTTTCAATCATTTTTATACGACAGCTATTATTAGTTGCGGATAAGAAGAAGCAAGATCACACATTGAAGCCGATAGCATTAATATCTTTTGTTGCTGGGATATTAGTAGTCGTTACTTCTTTTGTATTCAGTTTTCAAGTGGCTAGACCGCTATGGAATACTCCAATGCAATCGTTATCGTTCCTTATAGCTGCGTTAGTCGCTGCCTTAGCTGTACTAATTATAGTATTGACTGTTTTGAACAAGTACGGTTATACAAATATGCCAATAAACCTCTTAAGTATCATGGGGAAAACGGCAGCAGCACTCCTGTGTGTGGAGCTAATATTAGTTCTGAGTGAAGTGTTTATAGGGATATATACTGGTGCAGGTCATGAATACCATACGATTCAATGGCTAGTATTAGGAAATGGAGCTATGGGTTTCTGGCTACAAATATTTTTTATGGCTACGGCTGTTATCATTTTAGCAATGGGAAAATCACAAAGAGCTGGAGGACTACTCGTTGGTGCAATAGCAGCAATAGTAGCGGTATACCTAATTAAGTCTAATTTTTTACAGACAGAGTTGTTTAATCCAACACTTGATTTACCTGGTCCAATTCTTTATGGTGATATCACAGGGTCTTATCTACCATCGTTATTAGAAGTTGGGTTAGCTGTGGGAATCATATCTTTTGGAATATGCCTTCTTTTACTAGGAGTTCGAAAAATGAATTTTGGTGTATCAGTAAATAAATAGATGCTAGAACTAGCGTAAGAATCAATTATTGTACGAAATTAAATAGATTTTAACTTATTTCATAGATAAGCCTTCAATTTATGGTTAATAGAAGGCTTATCTAATGAAAAGTTATAGTTAGGCAAGGAAGGAGGATATCGATGGTATCAAATGTACAAATCGATTCACATAAGCATGAAAATGAAATGAATCATGCATTTGCATCATCAGACTTTTATCAGTTACTATCACTTTCTATGGTAACTCCTACAACGGAGATGGGGAATGCTCTAATAGAGGGTCGATACAGACAAGATGTGATTGGCATCTTAAACGACCTAACATGTCAGAAACAAATTATAAATCAACTAGAGGATGAATTTGGTGTCTTGGAAGAAAATTTAGGCGATATAGATATTTTGCTACCTACTATGAGAAAAGAGTATACGAGACTATTTAATCATCCTGAAACTCCTCGAATTAGTATATATGAAACATTGTTTTTGAGTAGTAGTATTGATGAAGTGATGCTATTTGCTAGTCCTGAAGCTTTGGATGCAGAACGATGTTATCAAGAAGCTGGGATTCAGCTAGTGGCTAAATATCATGAACCTGCAGATTATTTATGTACTGAACTTGAATTTATGATGTATTTGTATAGACAAAAAGGTATGGCGTTGTATGAAAATGACATAGAGCAGCTTACTAAGATACAACAACAAATTGACTATTTCGAAAAACAACACATTTGGAATTGGGTTCCGAAATTTTTTGAAAATGTTGAGAAGGAATCAGAGTTACAGATTTACCAATTAATTTCCAAATTAGCTAGATGCGGTTTGGCGAAAATATCATCTACTACAGATAAAGTAGCACTTTCCTAACACATGAGAGGGTGTGGATATTCATGCATTTTAAATATGGTACTTTGATTCAAGTTGATCATACTCGATGTTTGAATTATCAGCATCACGGGGTTCAATGTGGTCACTGTATATCACAGTGTCCTGGTGAGGCACTTTATATAGAAGGTTACAAAATTAAGATAGATCGAGATCATTGTTTAGGTTGTGGATTATGCTTCGCTGACTGTCCTACAGAAGTATTCAAAGCTAAAGGATGGGATGAAACAGAAGTTGTCAAAGAAGTAAGAAAGCAAGGAAAAGAAGTCACGAAGTTTTATTGTGGCAATCATGAAAAGCCGTATCTAAAAATGGATGAAAAAGATAAAGGTGCAGTGCAATTGATTACTTGTCTAGGTAGTTTATCGAAAGTTGCTTGGTATGAAATAGGACTACAGACAAATGTAGAGTTACATTTAGAAAAATGTAGCCAGTGTTCAATGAAATCTTGTGTTGAGAGAATTCAACTAGCGGTAACAACTGGAGAGGAATGGCTACGGTCTTCAGGATATGATCCGCAGTTTTCAGTTATACATGATTCCGATATTGAAGATGTGAAGAAAAGAAAGAGATACAAAGCAATTTCGTCTGGGCTAGAAGTTACTTCTAGAAGAGACTTGTTTCTATCCATAATTGGAAGAAGCAAAGAAAAAGTTCAATATATCTTAGAAAAAGATTCGTTGTGCTCCAACTCAAGTTATACTAAAAAGAAAGAAAATTATCTTCCTAACTGGCATAGACGATTAGTGCGCAGTTATGTTTTAAATACAAGAGAAGATCGAATAGCTGCATATTGGCCATCCATCGAGAAACAATCGTCTTGCATCCATTGCGGCATATGTAGTAGGAATTGTCCTACTCAGACATTGCGTACCAGCTTGCATAACAACAAGGTAATAACTACATTTACAAGTGGCACATGCATAGATTGTCGTATTTGCATGCTCTTTTGTCCTGTGGAAAGCATTATAAGAGATCGCCGACCGAATGTTAATCCTTTTAAACAAGAAGTCCTTCAAGAAATGAGAGTATCTCATTGCACACGTTGTGAAAGTCTAGTGGTCGAGAACGAGCAAAGTGGTCTATGTTATTGGTGCAAGAATGAAGCAGTAGAAGATGATCTAGTAAATGATGTATGGAATAATTTAATTGATAATAAATTTTAAGTAACATACGAAAAAAGGACCCTTTAGAGGGTCCTTTTTTTAAAAAAGCTGGTACAAATCATAAATCTATAGATGGAAATATCTACTGTAATCTAATTTTTTAACAGTTTTCTTAGTAGTATAGTTTTTTAGTGACTAGATATAAGCTTTATTGATATAATTAAATAATTAGGGTATTATTTTTAGTCAGATTTAAGATTATTGGTTAACTTAATATCTTTAGACATAGAAGGGGATGAGAATATTTGAGTGTTATTATTTCAAAGTTCAAGGAAGTTTTGTATTCAGTTTTACCGATAACAGTAATAGTACTTATTTTAAATTTTACTTTAACACCAATTGAGACACCTTTAATAATAAGGTTTCTTATCGGTGCTATGCTAATTATTGTAGGCTTGACGATTTTTTTGATCGGTGTGGATATTGGGATTACGCCAATCGGTAATACGATGGGTTCAGCTATAGTAAAGACAAATAAAATTTGGATAGTGGCTATTGCTGGATTAGTACTTGGCTTCTTTATCTCTATTGCAGAACCTGATCTGCACATTTTAGCAGGACAAGTAGACTCAGTAACATCAGGACTTATTTCAAAGGTTAGTATCATTGTGATTGTTTCGATTGGAATTGCTGTATTGCTTTCTATTGGTCTTATAAGAATTGTATATAATTTTCCTTTATATAAGTTATTGACAATCTTATATGGAATAATACTTATACTGGCGATTTTAACATCACCAGAGTTTTTGGCAATATCATTTGATGCATCGGGAGCAACTACTGGAGCGTTAACTGTTCCGTTTATTTTGGCACTCGCTTTAGGTGTTTCTAAATTAAAAAAGGACAGTAAATCTTCTGAAAAGGATAGCTTTGGATTGGTTGCGATTGCGTCTACTGGTGCAATCATAGCGGTAATGATTATGAGTATACTTTCAAAGACAGATAAGATAACTGGTAGCCTTGAGCAAGAAACAACATCGACAGCAATACTGAAGCCGTTTTTGCATGAATTTCCAGTAATAGCTGGAGAGGTAATGCTTGCTTTATTACCTATTTTAATAATTTTCATAATATTTCAGAGAATATATTTTAAGTTATCTAAAAAGGTTGTTCGTAAAATTTTATTCGGTATGTTGTTCGCTTTTAGTGGACTAGTTCTATTCTTAGTGGGGGTTAATGCTGGATTTATGGATGTTGGTAGTGCGGTCGGATACAGCATAGCTTCCTTAGATAATAAATTTTATGTTGTTTTGATAGGATTTATTTTGGGATTAGTTACAATTCTAGCTGAGCCAGCAGTTTATGTACTTACTCATCAAATTGAAGATGTTACCAGTGGATATGTAAGACGAAAGATTGTTCTGTTTACATTGTCTATAGGTGTTGGTATAGCAGTAGCATTGTCTATGGTAAGAATTATTATTCCGGAATTACAATTATGGCAGTATCTGCTGCCAGGATATATTATTTCTATAGCAATGACTTATTTTGTTCCAAAACTGTTTGTTGGTATGGCATTTGATTCTGGTGGAGTTGCATCAGGACCAATGACGGCTACCTTTATATTGGCATATGCTCAAGGTGCAGCAAGTGCGATAGATGGCGCTAATGTTTTAGTAGACGGTTTTGGAATGATTGCGATGGTTGCAATGACTCCGATAATTGCCCTACAGGTGCTAGGTGTTATATTTAAAGTAAAGTCGAAAAAAGGAGGAATACAAGCACATGGCGAATGAGTCAAAAACAGTAGATGTCGAGTTGATATGTTTTATTATAAATTTCGGTTCGGGAAGCAAATTAATAAAAAAGGCTAAGCAATTTGGAATTCCCGGTGGGACAGTATCATTAGGAAGGGGCACAATTAACAATCGTATTTTAGATTTTATAGGACTTTCTGATGTGAGAAAAGAAATTGTTTTCATGGTAGCTGATAAAGAAATAGCGTATAATGCTCTTGAAGAGCTTGATAAAGAGTTTCAATTTAATAAGCCAAATCATGGTATAGCTTATACGACGACTATAAGCAGTACGGTAGGAACTAGATGCTTTGAAACTGAACAAAACAAAAATTCGAAAAATGATGACTCAGATGACGATGACGATAATAATTCAAAAAGTGATGATTCAGAAAATGATAATATAATAAGAGGTGTAGATAAAACTATGTATCAAGAAATAACGGTAATTGTTGATAAAGGTAAGGCTGAAGACGTAATTGATGCAGCTACCAAAGCAGGTTCAAAAGGTGGAACCATATTAAATGCTAGAGGTTCGGGGATCCACGAAACCAGTAAAGTGTTTTCTATGGAGATTGAACCAGAGAAAGAAATTATTATGATTCTTTCTGAAGTAGAAATGACCGACAGCATAGTATCTTCAATTACAGATTATTTAAAAATTGATGAACCAGGTAACGGTATTATATATATTCGAGATGTTAATAAAACTTATGGTATATATAAGTAACAGCCCATTAAGGGCTGTTTTTTTGCAACGAAATATCAATCACGGCAGCAATGACTAGAACAATACCGACATATTGCCACGCAAGTAGTTGTTCATGGAAAACCAGCACACTCACTAGCGTAGCTACCACAGGCTCAATGGTCGCAATTATCGATGCTTTACTAGTTTCAACATATTTCAAACCCTGTGTATAAAGAATATATGCTAGCATTGTCGAGAAGAAGCTCAATCCGACAATATATAGCCAAATTTCTGCATCAAGAAACAATGCCTGCTTTGACCATAATCCGCTAAATGGGGTTACCGCGACAGCGGCAAATACAAAGGTATAAACGGTAATAGTTAAAGAGCTATACTTCTTAAGGGCGTATTTACAGAAGATACTATATAACGCATAGAAAAAGCCTGATCCTAAACCAAGTAGCAAGCCATACATTGAAATAGTATCGTTGTTATTCGGTAAGATACCTACGACAAATGCGCATCCTAGCATTGTGATAAAGAGTGCTAGCATTTTTCGTGGTGTAAATAATTCTTTAAATAAAAATCTAGACATAATTGACACAAAAATCGGCGCTGTATATAAGAGAATTGCTGATATAGCAATGGAGGTTTCTTGAATTGCGCTAAACATACACCAATTAAAAAACACAATACTAATAATTCCAGTTCCGACAAAATATTTACTATCTGCGATTTTAATTTGCAATAATTTTCTGTTTTTAATAAGTACATAAATTAGTAGAAATATAGCTGCAGTTATTGAACGTATAGCAACAATCTGAATTGATGTAAAGCCATGTGCACTTAGGTATTTAACGAATAGACCGATTATTCCCCATAAAGAAGCCGCTACTATTATATATAAGTAAGCAATCCGTTTAGTCATTGTCTTTCTCCCGTATGTATGTAATGTGAATTGATATTAACAGATTTAAATTCTAAGAAACAGCTTCAATTTTTTAAGTGCACCCTTATAATTCGGATAACGAAGTGGTAGGTCAAATGTTGTTGTTTGCTTAAGGATGCTTTTTTTGTGCGAAAATGTCTCGAAGCTATGAACACCGTGGTAAGCGCCGATACCGCTGGCGCCAATGCCACCGAAAGGCAGATAAGGTGAAGCGACATGATATACTGTATCGTTTATACAGCCACCCCCAAAGGAGACACATTTTAATATCTCATTATGAATTTTGTCTGATTCTGAGAACAGATATAATGCTAATGGTTTAGGTCTATTGTTTATAAGCTTAATGGCATCCTCACTTATATCTTCATAGGTAAGAACAGGCAATATTGGACCGAAAATTTCATCTTCCATAACTTTATCTTCCCATTTGATATCTGTTAGGATTGTTGGCTCAATGCGTAAAAGCTTACGATCACTATTACCACCGATTAGACAGTTACGCTGCTCAATAAAGTTAGTCAGGCGATTGAAGTGCTTCTCAGTGACTATTTTTGTAAAATTTTCATTGTTGAGGGGTGCTTCCCCATAGAATTGCTTGATATAATAACATAAGCGTGGTAATAGCTTTTCCTTGATGCCAGTATGGACGAGCAAGTAATCTGGTGCAATACAAGTTTGACCGGCATTTAAGAATTTACCCCAAACTATTCGCTTAGCAGCCAGCTCAATATCAGCATCGTGGTGAACTATACAGGGACTTTTGCCGCCTAATTCAAGTGTAACTGGTGTTAACTCTTTAGCAGCAGCTTCCATTACTATTTTACCTACATGCTTACTGCCAGTGAAGAAAATATAGTCGAATTTTTCTTGTAATAGCGCGGTGCTAACCTCAACTCCACCTTCAGCTACATATAAATATTCGATTGGAAAGTTATCGTTTATTATTCTGGCAAGTAGCTTAGAGGTATTCGGTGTTAGCTCGGACGGCTTAATAATAGCGCAATTACCAGCGGCCATCGCACCTAATAAAGGTGCAATGGCTAATTGGAACGGGTAATTCCACGGTGCAATAATTAGAACAACTCCATATGGTTCAGAGTAGACATAGCTTTTTGAGCCTAAATGGGTAATCGCTGTTCTAAGCTTTTTGGGCGCTGCCCAATTCTTTAGATTTTTAACAATATGATTAATTTCTTGTATCAGAAAACCGATTTCAGTAGTATAAGTATCTAGCTCTGATTTATTAAGATCTTGCTTAAGGGCATGTATTATGTCCTGCTGGTGATTGATAATTAAGCGCTTGAATTTTTTGAGAGCTTTAAGACGGAATGCAATATCTTTAGTTGGTTGATATTGAAAGAAGCTATGCTGAGCATTGATTATTTGTGAAATATTGTGTGAATGTGTGTGATCATGCGAATGTGAACAATCATGACCTATATCATTGCGTTGCTGCGAATCGTTATGTATATTCATAGCCAGTCTGCTCCTTTAATTTCGTCCTCGTTGTCTTAAAAGGCTCATTTTATAGGCAATTCGTTCTTTGATAGCATTAGTTGATTCTTCATCAATTTCTAATCTTATTATTACATTATCATTAGTTTCATCGAATTCAATAGTTAGCCAGTCGCCTTCTTTTGCGTTGTCAGGCAGTGTATCGATACTAATGATTTGCTCTATTTGCTCATCGCCCACAAGTAGGACTGCTTTATTCTCGACAATTCTATCTAGTACAGCTTTTTGTTGCATGAATGTCACTCCTAACTTTAAGATTTAGATAAACCAAGTGATTTTAATAAACCAAGTTTTATTATGAATATATCATACAATAAAGTAAAATTTGCGACAATCAGACAATTATGTGAAGATTTAAAGCTACTATGGTACATTTAAGTAGTATAGAAAGATAACAAAATCTTTGATAATATTAGATGTTAATCTCAAATGAGAGGAAAATGAAATAATGATTATAATTGATAAACCGTATGTTTCTGATTTATTTGTAGAAACAGCAAGCAAGCTGGGAATACCTGTGCTTAATAATGATGCAGTTAAAGAGTTTTCGTTGGATAATAAATTAATCGATAAATTGATATTGCTAGATGATGCTGAGTTTATTGAACGCTTTAAGAGTAATATCAGTCAATTATTATACTGTAACTCTGAGAATCCTATCTATTGGATAACTAAACATTTGTCGTTTACGAATTTGCCTAGCGTGATCGAGATTTTTAAGGATAAGGCTAAATTCAGAAAAGTCATGCAGCCATTATATTCGGATTTTTTTTATAAGGAGATCTTATATAAAGATTTGCATGAAATTGATGTGAGTGATTTAAAGTTCCCTTTTATTATTAAGCCATCGATTGGTTTCTTCAGTATGGGTGTTTATACGGTTACTAACATAGCAGAATGGGATAAGGTTAAGGATAATTTACATAAAGAAGTAGAAAATATGGGTGAGCGGTTTCCAATTGAAGTTGTAAACTCAAACAATTTTATTATTGAGGAGTATATTGAAGGCGATGAATATGCGATAGATGCGTATTATGACACTAGTGGCAAGCCGGTAATTATAAATATATTGAAGCATATATTTTCATCTGACACTGATGTAAGTGACCGAATATACATGACGTCAAAACAAATTATAGAAAACTATTTAGAGCCATTCACTAAGTTCTTAGAGGATATGGCTACGAGGATAGATATTAAAGGTTTCCCAATGCATGTAGAGGTAAGAGTCGACAACCAAGGCAAGATAATACCGATTGAGGTGAATCCGATGCGATTTGCTGGTTGGTGCTTAACTGACATTGCTTTTTATGCTTATGGGATAAATGTGTATGAGTATTTTTTCAAGCAGAAGAGACCAGATTGGAAGCAGCTTCTAAGTGATAAACAAGACAACATATACAGTATGATAATCGCTGATTTGCCAAAGGATATTGAAGTAGAAAGCATAACAGAGGTTGACTATGAAGGGTTTATGGGTCATTTTGATAAGCCATTAGCTATTAGAAAAATTGATTATAAAAAGCATGGTGTTTTTGCATTTTTGTTTACAGAAACGCGCACAGAAAGATATGGGGAGCTAGAAGCTATTTTGCAGTCTGATCTAAAGGAATTTCTGGTTATGAAATAGTATCGAAATTTAGAAATACATAATATTAAGACAATACATAATATCAAGATAATAGATTAAAGCTATATAAAAATAATTAAAGGAGCGTAATTATATGCGTAAGCTTACATTATTATTTTTTGTTGCGATTATTGGTATTATGGTTTTGGCAGGATGTAATCTAGATCAAGATGTAGCACCTAACCCTGCGCCAGTACCACAACCAAATGATAACTCGGATTCAACAAATACAGATCAAAAGCAACCTGACCCAACGCAAAAAGATAAAGATAAAGACGAAGCTAAGACTCAAAAGATTACTGTATATTATGTTAATAATGAATATGTAATGACAGGTGATGAAGAATTAGAACATGTTTTACCAGTTGAAAAGGAAATAACGCTTGATGATAGTAATAAAACACTTGCACAATTAGCTATAGTAGAGCTTCAAAAACAGCCAGACGATGAAAAACTGGATACTCAATTAAATTTGTTCGCGATTAATAGTGTAAAAACTGAAGGAGATACTGCTATAGTTGACTTTTCAAGCGAAGGACTTAATGGTGGATCGCTGCAAGAGCGGCTAGTATTATCGCAGTTACTATATACTCTAACTGAACTCGAAGGTATAAATAAAGTGCAGATTCTGATTGATGGCCAAGTTGCAGAATCACTGATGGGTCATTTTATGATAGATGAGCCACTAACATTGGAATAAAGCTAGAAGATAATTACAAGATTGAAAAGTCTGTTGAATTAATCAACAGACTTTTCTGTTTGTTCGACATTGTCTTGATTAAGCAAGAATCCTGCTATCACAGCAGTGATAGGGATTGCTAAGATTAGTCCAATACTACCGCAAAGAGCTCTTACAAATTCCGTAGCCAAGAAATCCATATTAATTAGCTTAACGAATGGCTGCTCATACGCCATCAATAACAAGAGTAGAGGAATTGATGCGCCGGTGTATGCAAGAATCAGTGTGTTCGACATTGTACCCATAATATCTTTACCGACATTCATGCCTGAAGTTACAAGTTCTTTAAAGCTTAAATTAGGGATCTTTTTATTTATTTCATCCATAGATGATGCTATCGACATACTAACATCCATTACTGCCCCTAACGCTCCGATAATAATACCAGCTAACAATAGACCTTGAAAGTTAAAATCTATGCCTTGAGGAATATATAGTAGCATTTGTGCTTCTTCATCAGATAGTCCACGTAAATTAGCTAGCTTGCTAACAATTATGGAAAGGATGGCGGCAGCCGCTAATCCGCCGATTGTTCCTAAGGTAGCGGCTATTGATTTTTTGGTCCAACCAGTTATAGTTACAAAGGTTATTGTTGATGCTGCTAAGCTGGTAATTAACGCTAATAATACTGGGTCATATCCTCTGAAAAGTAGTGGCAGCATAAATTTGCCGATTAGAAATATTGTAATTCCTAAGGTTATAACAGCTTTAAGACCTTGCGATCTACCGATAACGATTAGCAGTAATATGAATAATCCTAATAATATAAAAATGTATGTATCTCTTGCATAGTCCATTAAATATCCGTTTAAAACACCATCACTGCTAGTTTCTAATACTAACAATACCTTATCTCCTGCAGTAACCCAAAGGTCATAAGCAGGATTTCCTAACATAGTATTTTCACTAATTAATATCTTGCCTTTATGCTCTCCTGTTAAGATTTCGACCTTGAAGGTTTGAACATCAACGCTCATGCCCCCACCGTAGTCAAGTCCTCGTTTTTCATCGATAATTTCTATAACTTTGGCCTTCACATGTTCGTTAGTAGGGATTGCTAAAGCACTATCAGGTAAGAACTCGTCCGATAATAATTCGTCAGATAAGAACTCGTCCGATAATGTCTCATCAGGCAACATCTCATTTGCATAACTAGAGGACGGTAATAATATTATTAATAAAGTTATTAGTAGAAGTAACGTATGTTTATGTTTCATATTTTCAAGTAACTCCTTTATCTTAAGTTTCAAAAGGCCTTATCTTCAACGCTGTATTAGTGATGCTTTTTGAAAATGTTACTAAAATAGCGCATATGAAATATTATAGCATACACACCACCACGCCACTAAATTATCTCAACAGAATCATAACTGCTCCCTATCTATTTGATAAGGAGCAGTTCATAGATTCTATTATCTACACCGAGGGCATTCGTTAGTACGGTCTATTTCCAGGTGATGAACCAAATCCCGGTCCACTACCAGGATAAGGTCGCGGTCCAGGTCCAGGTCGCGGTCCAGGTCGAGGTCCAGGTCCAGGTCGCGGTCCAGGCCAAGGTCCAGGTCGAGGTCCAGGCCAAGGTCCGGGGTGTGGAGGCCAAGGACCAGGATGCGGATGCCATGGGCGATGATGATGGTGTGGTGGCCATGGTCTAAATACAGGACCAAACCACGGGAAAAATGGATTGAATCCAGGACCAGGACCGAATTGATTAGTCATATTGTCGTGGTCGTTATCATTGTAATACATCATACATACCTCCTTAGTAAGTGTTCAAGGTAAGATAAAAACCTAACCTAGTGTACTTTAGTGTATGATGTATTACTCAGAAGTGACTGAGCATTTACCTATATAGTAAAGCCTATATTTTTTGACTGTTTCAAATAGTTATATTTTTTTGACTGCTTCAATTGGATCCAGATTAGCAGCCTTCATGGCTGGATATAAGGCTGCAAGTAGACTAACAATAGCACCAGATAAGCCAATATATATTACTGATGTAATAGGAATGAATAATTTGTACTGAGAACTATAGATTGTAGCTAAAACGAGATTGGATATTACTAATCCGATAATTGTCGTTATCACAAATGAAACAATAAATAATAGAATTGTTTCTGTTAAAATAATTGAGGCTATATTTTTCTTGCGATAGCCTGCTGAACGCATAACTCCGAATTCAGGGAAGCGTTCATTAACAGATGCCATCATAGTTGCAGTTATTAGAAAGATGCTAACGACTATGAGTATTAATATAGTAAATACTGTATAGGTATTAAATTCTTCGAATAATTGTTGTCTAGAGTCGAGATTACCTAAGCTTACAGTAGCTTGTACCTCTGGCATTAGTGTTTCAATAGATGCTAGTAATTGTTTGATTTCATCTATTGAATCTGATTTCAAATGTAGCTCGATCACGCCTAAATCAGTCTTTTCGTTAATAGAATAATCACTAGTAGCTAGAATGTCTTTAAGCATATCAATAGAGTTCGAAGAGATATATGAGTGTTCTTGAATACGTTCATTAGCAACAGTAATTCCATTGAAAGTTAGACTGATAGTCTCTGTTCGAGGCAAAATTAGTATATTAGCTCCATGTTCTTTTAGGGAAGTAGTTAACGATGTTGACAAGAACTGGGTTATGGTCATAAGCGTGATAATTGCTAGCAATCCTAAGCTTAGTCCAATAATTAGAAATATAGATTTAGCTTTGCGTTCTAGTAAGCTACGATAAGCTATTTGATATAAGCGCATTGTTATACCTCTCTATCTTCTGAACACAAGTATTCTTTATCGCTTAAGGTATCTGAATCAATAATGCCATCTCGAATTACTACAGTTCTAGAGGCATAGGACAATGTTTCTGGGTTATGAGTAACCATTATAATTGTCTGATTATTGGTTTCGTTTAATTTTTTAAACAAGGTTAAGATTTCATTACCGGTGTTCGTATCTAAGCTTCCGGTTGGCTCATCAGCAAAAATAATTGCTGGTTTGTTAACGATTGCTCGTGCAATCGCAACTCGCTGTTGCTCTCCGCCTGATAGTTCTTTTGGCAGACGGTGCTTCTTATTTAATAGACCAACTTGTTCTAATACTGTTTCCGCCATAAAATACTGTTCTTTGCGACTGTATTTACTAACAGCTAAAGGCACCATTACATTTTCAATTGAAGTTAAATAACTTAGTAGATGCATTTGCTGAAAGACAAATCCGGTATAAGAATAACGAAAATCAGCTCGTCGTTCCTGATTTAATTGATACACATCTATATCGTCGATTATAAGGCGCCCTGAGGTTGGTGGATTTAATGTTCCCATTATAGTTAATAAAGTACTTTTCCCTGAGCCAGAGGGACCCATTAAAGCAAGGAATTCCCCTTGATTAATGGTCAAATCTGTAGTTTGTAATGCGGTGACATTCGCACCTTTTAAATTATATATTTTGGTTACATTTTCTAAGTTGATAAATGCCATTAGTAGCCTCCTCCCTATAGCTTAAGTGCGTCGACTGGATCTAATTTAGTTACTTTATTAATTGGATACAAGCTAGCTAATATTGTGAGTAGAATCGAAATTATAACAGATACCCCACCAAACCAAACATTGAACTCAATGGTAAGTGGAAGCGATATAATATATGGAGTAATATATTTTGCCATAATAGTACCGACAGCGTAACCTAGTAAACCACCGGTAGCACCTATTATTACTGCTTCCGTAATTAGCACCTCGAAGACATGAGCTCTTCGCAATCCAACAGCTCTTAATACTCCTATATCTACCTTTCGTTCGAACACATAATTCATCATGGTCATTCCTACAATAAAGCAGCTAATCAATAATATAATAATAGACCCTAATAACATAAACTCTTGAATTCTCTCAATTGTAGCTTGTCTAATTGCGACAGACTCCTGTAGAGTTTTCACTTCAGTATTTGGCAATACCTGTCGAATCTGTTCGGCGATATCCGGTAACGGGCAAGATGTACATAAGGCAGCTACTTCTATAAAGGATATCTCTTGTCCACGATTTTTAAGTGACTGTAATGTTAACAACGGCAAAAATACTACCTTATCCTCATCGGTGTTTGTTACGTTAAGGATACCAGTGATAGTAAATTCTTGATTTTCTATTTGAAGCGTGTCGCCTACTGATTTTTGCAATTCCGTTGCTATATTTCTGCCTAGCAATACCTCATTTGTTTTAAACGGAAGTTGTCCGTCCCATGACCACCAGGGCTTTAATTGTGATTCAAATTGAAAATATACCCCTAACAGCAGTGCTTTAGTAGCTTCAACATTGCCGACATCTAATAGCTTAGGTGATACAACTGCGATGCTATTTCGCTCTGGTATTTGGTAAACCTTCATATAATCATCAGCAATTAAAGGGGTGGGAGATACATCCAGATTGGAGTCTGGCACAGTAATGATAATGTTAGGGCCTAGTCGATCAAAGCTATTTCCAATTTCTGAACTCATTGAAGTATTCAATTGATATAGTGAGTTTACGATTGCAACTGCTACAATAATGGTGAATAAAAGGAAAAAGACGCGTTGTTTGCGTCTAACAATATTTTTGATAGCAATTAGCTCTAATCTCATTACTTTCACCTTTTCTGCAGAACTAAGTTTTCTTTATATTTCTCTAGGTGTCCAGTCTTGTATCTGTTGGAATGGAATTAAGATAGTATCTTTGTCAACTTCGTAATATATTTCCTCGGGTGGGTGATTCATGCAA
>Ga0265293_10004850_pt1 | contig 23188 bp, 21 predicted proteins | sample Munlanlewell138R_FD_192505 | JGI IMG/M metagenome (GOLD analysis project Ga0265293, IMG submission 192505) | Leachate microbial communities from a municipal landfill in Southern Ontario, Canada - Leachate well 138R | ecosystem: Engineered > Solid waste > Landfill > Unclassified | place: Canada... | reverse complement strand
GAATTTTGCCACCACAATCCACGCTATCCCAAGCGTAATCAGGATGGGATAAGGGGAAAAGTAAAGCATAAAACCGGTGTAGGTAAAGATGCCGCGTCCGCCGCGAAAGCGATGCGTAGCCGGCAGACAATGCCCCACCAACATCGCCAAGCCATAAAGCAGCATATAGTTCATGGCGTGGATTTTGCCCACATGGGGTATCAGCTGTGTGCTTTCCAAGAGGATGAGCAACAGCTCTATCACCTTCATAAAAAGATATGCCTTTGCCATATCCAAAGCACCCACCAAGACTCCCAAGGGACGGCTGATATTGGCGTAGATATTTTCTGTGTCTGCCAGGCCGGTGCCCACCTTGTAGATATCCAGGGAGCGAAAGCCTTTTGCCACAATGCGGGCTGTGGAAAAACAACCATACAGGTATGCCAATACTACGATGCCTGCTGCAATTAGATAAATCACCTTTTACCTCCATAATCACGCGCGCCAAAGATCACAGAACCCAGGCGCAGCATATTGGCGCCTTCTTCCAAAGCCACCAGATAGTCGTCACTCATCCCCATGGAAAGCCAGCTCATATCAATGGCAGGATCATCCAAGGCTTTCAAGCTGTCAAAAAGCTGTTTCATCTCTTGGAAATAAGGACGCGTACGCTGGGCATCCGGACTCATCAAACCGATGGTCATCAAACCGCGAATCCTCAAAAAAGGCAGGCGGGAGATTGCCAACACCAATTCCCGGGCGCTCTCCAGATCCGCCCCGCTCTTGGAATCCTCTTCCGTTACATTCACCTGGATCAGGATATCCTGAATCCTATCCATCCTGCCCAAGGTGGAATTGAGCTTTTGCGCCAGGCGCAGGGAGCCCACGCTGTGGATGAGCAGGGGGTTTAAAGCCAGGAGGGCGTTGATTTTATTGGTTTGCAGATGACCTATAAAGTGAAATCCGCCATACTCCTCTGTGACAAAAGGGTGCTTGCGCACGGCTTCCTGCACCTTGTTTTCCCCCCAGTGTGTGATGCCAGCCTTGAGAGCGGCATCTATCATTTCCACCGGATGGGTCTTGGTGACAGCCACCAAAATGGTGTCCTGGGGATCACGCCCCAATGATCTTAGTTTTGTGGCAATGGCATCCTGCACTGCCAATACGTTTTCCCTGATGGGGAGCATCAACACTCCTTTATCGTGTGTTCTATGTGGTAAAACAATGATAAACAGTATGGTTATCCACTTAAAATCTGATTTCTTCAAAAAAACAAGGAGGCTGTAACTGTCAAGTGGAAATGTATGCCTTGCCCAAAATCACTTCTCCCCTGTTAACCACCCTTGTCTCTCCCTTGTCTCGGCATGGGTGAGACAAGGGTGATACAAGGGAGGCTAATGAGCAAGGCGCTGCACGTGCTTAGGGATCAGGGGACAGGGGTCAGGGAACAGGGGCTTCGTGTGCGTGCGGTAACACTGGCCTTCACGTAAGGGTGGTTCCACAGGTTTTAACCGGTTTTAAAATAAGGACTTACCACCTTTTCAACACCGTGGCATAACACTTAAATCATCAGCCTATATCTGTCTTCCAAATCTAATTCCAGCAGTTCGTGTAACCCGTTGTTAATTCAGGGACTTAAAGCCGACTAAAGTCAGCGAAACGACCGGATAAATCCAGTGTTACTACTCGCGCAGCGAGCACCTTAAAGAGTCTCGGCAGAGACGGCAGTTTAGGTCAAATGCGGGTTATAGATAGTTTCTGAGTCTCGGCAGAGACGGCACTTCAGGGCAAAACAATCGGGCGCAGCCCGCCTTACTGTTAGTGGCAGCGAGCCTAAAATTCGTGTTCATTCGTGTAATTCGTGGTCACACTAAAAGCAGCGGAACACCGCTACTCCATTTCCGGCTCCACAGACTCCTCATCTACAATACCTTCCAAATCTTCCTCCAGATATTTATCCAAGCTTACCGTAAAGAGGTCCTGATGCTGGGAATCTTTGTAAAACACACAAAAGCTATCATCAGATACATAAAGGACGTGGACGGTGCGATCGGGGGTAAATACCCAAATCAACTGATCCGTTTCCTGATCATAGTGCGTGGGCTCTCCATGTATTTCAACGAGACGGTTGACGATGATCTCCACATCTTCAGACTCCAGATAGTGCCAATGTTTCACAAACCATCCCACCACGGTTTTATGGGTGGGTTCAATATATAGAATCACGGCTTCTACCATGGGGTCTATGTTTCTGCAATAGTATTTCACCATTGCCCCGTCTATATCGCGGGCAAAAAAGTTGTATTCTGCCAAAAGCGAATCGGCTTTGGGCCAAGGATCGCCATAGGAGATATCAAAAACCCCCTTCTGGGCTTGCAATCCAAAAGCGATCAAGAGCATTGCCAAAAGAAATATTATTCGTTTCATCTGTTCCACCTTATCCATATTACGTCTCCAACTATTAAAACCTTCAAAATGCGTCAATGAAAAGCTGTAACAAGGGGTGATCCATCCCGAAATTCTTTGTGGGGTGTGCAAATTTCTCTTGCCTGATTTTGATGCTTAGCGAAACTGGGTTCGAGTGGACAGTATTTTATCCATCACAGCATAAAGCACTGTGAAAGCAGCAACAATAGAAGCTAAGGAGTTTATGATGAGACGGCTTTACCGTTTATTTGCACTGCTCATAATGATGATGAGCGCACTGGGGCTAAGCGCTCAGTATGCAGAAGGATTGTTTTTTTCTGAATATGTGGAAGGGTCTTCCTTTAACAAAGCCTTGGAGATATTCAACGGAACCGGGCAGACGGTGGACCTGAGCCAATACACCATCAAGCTTGCCGCCAATGGAGGTTCTTGGCATGGCACCAATATCCTGCATATGACGGGCAGCCTGGATCACAATCAAACCTATGTGGTTGCCCATCCTCAAGCAAATACCGCCATCTTGGCGGTGGCGGACGTAACTTCGCAGGTTGCAAACCATAACGGTAATGACGCTTTCGGGCTCTTTTTGGGAGAAACAATCATTGATATGATAGGCATCTATCAAAACGATCCCGGGCAGGGATGGCCGGTGGCTGGAGTGCCCAATGGCACGCTGAATCATACCCTCATCCGCAAGCCACACGTTACCAGCGGCACCTTGGATTGGGATATGTCTGCCGGCACAAACGCCGAGGACAGTCAGTGGATAGTGGAGGCTCAAGATTATTTTGGCGATCTGGGCAGCCACACCTTTGCCCCCAATACCGGCAACATGGTGGCCACCCCATCGTTTGACCCTCCCGCCGGAGTGTATACCCAGCCCATCAGCGTTACAATATCCTGTGCCACCGATGGAGCCAGCATCTATTACAGCACCGATGGCAGCACGCCCAATGCATCATCCACCTTATATACAGCTCCCATAGCCATTTCCACCAGCACCAGCCTCAAAGCCATTGCCATGGCGCCAGAGATGGATGCCTCGATCGTGGCAACGGCAAATTATAGCTTCCCGGTAAACGTGCCCAGCCTCAGCGTATTGGCAAGCTCTCCCGCCGATGGCAGCACCATCTATCATCTCAGCGGTGAGGTGGTGCTTACCTTCCAACAGCCCTTCCGCAATCAAAAGTTTGTGCAGGACAGCGGCGCCGGCATCTTGATAGATGACGATAATGGCGTCATTACCAGCACCTATAATATCGGCGATGGCATCACGGGGATTATGGGCAAGATGAGCGAATATGGCGGAATGCTGCAATTTGTGCCCACGTCGAATCCGGGGGTCGCCACCTCCAGTGGCAATCCCATCGTGCCTATCGTAGTATCATTTGATAATCTTTACAACCACTTCAACACCTATCGCAGCAGAGTGGTGAAGGTGATGGGAGTGGAATTTGAAAATGCAAGCGGAAACTTTGCCAACGGCATCGTGTATCCCGTGTATGATCAGGATACAGAATATGATATCCGCACCACATTTTATGATGTGGATTATATCGGAACGCCCATCCCCGTGGGTGAAAGAGATATCATTGGCATACCCAATTCACGGCCTGAGGGGAACTTCTTTACCCCGCGCTGGCTCTCAGATTTTGAGGGTGCGGTGGCTACACCCGTCTTTAGCCCTCCGGCTGGAACCTATATGGAGCCCATCAACGTGAGCATCACCTGCGCCACAGATGGTGCCACAATCCGCTATACCACAGATGGCAGCACGCCCAGCGAGAGCTCCACCCTTTACAATGCTCCCATCCAGATTGCCAGCAATACCACGCTGAAAGCAATCGCCTATGCCACTGGCATGCCTCCTTCAGCAGTGATGAGCGCAGAATACAATTTCCCCGTTGTGGTGGCAAACCTCAGTGAACTGCGTAACGCCCCGCTGGATGGATTGTATAGGGTTCAGGGCGAGGTGATCCTCAGCTTTCAACAAAGCTATCGCAATCAAAAGTTTGTGCAGGATGATGCAGCAGGCATATTGATAGACGATTATAATGGGGTGATCACCCAAGGGTATCAGATTGGCGATGGCATCACCGGATTGGTGGGAACCACTATGGAATTTGGCGGCATGTTTGAATTTGTGCCCACGCTCAATTCCGCACCCGCCAGCAGCACCGGCAATGCCCTGCAGCCGTTGCCCATCACCTTGGCTCAATTTGTGAATAATTTTGAAGAGTGGGAATCCCGTTTGGTGAGCATTCAGGGCGTGCGCTTTGAACCTGCTGCCGGGGATTTTGCCAATGGTGCAGTATATCAGATATTGGATGAGCTCAATTATGAAGATGGCGAATTTCGCAGCACCTTTTACGATGTGGATTATATAGGACTGCCCAAACAAAGCTGGATGCTGAATATCAGCGGCATCCCCAATTCCCGCGAAGATGGCATTTATATCTCTGCCCGCACTCTGGCAGATTTTCAGATCAACGATATGATAGCGCCCCTCGTGTTTGAGCACACGGTGGAAGACGTGGATAAAGTAAGCTTTACCATGGGCTTTGCGGCGGTAAACAATATCAATATCCCCCACGACCTATCCGGATACAGGCTGTATCGTAATGGAGAAATCATCCATACTGCCGATGCGGCGATGAGCGTGAGCTTTACCGATGAGGATATCCCCGTGGGAGAACACAGCTACCATGCCAAAGCCATCTATGGTGGAGGCATCGAAAGCCCTGCCACCCAAGCCTTCAGCTTTACCGTTACGGATGCTGATGATCCCATCCTGCCCGTGGCACAAACGGCATTGAAAGGCAACTGGCCCAATCCCTTCAATCCCAGCACCACCATCGCTTTTGAGCTAAAAGAAGCGGCAAATGCCAGCCTTGAGATTTATAACCTGAAAGGACAGAAGGTGAGAAGTCTGGCGAACGCGCACTATCAAGCCGGGGCGCACAAGGTGGTATGGGATGGCTGTGATGACGCAGGACGGGTCTTATCCAGCGGTGTCTATTGGGTGAAGATGAATAGCGGTAGCTATCATGGTGTGCATAAGATAGTAATGATGAAATAAAGGAGGTAACAGACCTATGAAAAGCTTAACCAGAATTGGACTGTTCATCATCACCAACATCCTGGTTATGATGGTGTTGAGCGCGATCCTCGCCTTTTTCAATATTCCCATGGATCAGCTGTGGGGATTTTTGGTGATGTGTGCCGTATTTGGTTTTGGCGGATCTTTTATATCCCTCTTCCTCAGCAAATTTATGGTGAAGAAGGCATATCGGGTGAAGCTGATAGACCCTGAAAACGCACAAGGGAAAGAGCTGTTTGTGATCCAAACCATCCGCAATATGGCAGATCATCATCGCATCAAAATGCCGCAGGTGGGCGTTTTCCCCTCTGTATCATTGAATGCCTTTGCCACCGGCGCCAGAAAAAACAGCGCGCTGGTAGCTTTTTCGGACAGCCTGTTATACAACCTTTCAGAAGAAGAGATAGCGGCTGTGGCAGGGCACGAAATGGCTCACATCATCGAAGGCGATATGGTGACGATGAGCCTCTTGATGGGCTTGGTAAATACCTTTGTGATGTTTTTGGCGCGTATCTTGGCAGCTGTGTTGGATTCAGCCCTCAAGGATGATGAGGGAAGGGGCGGATTGGGCTTTATTGGATATCGCTTGGTGGTGATGCTTTTGCAAAACGTGCTCTTTCTCTTGGCGTATATCCCCGTAAGTGCATATTCACGCCATCGTGAATATCGGGCGGATGCCGGCAGCGCCAAACTGGTGGGCCCTGCGGCGATGATCTCTGCCCTGAGGGCTCTGGAGCAAAACGTTAGGCCTCCCAGCCCCAAAAGAATGGCAACCGATATGGCGATGATCCACAATAAACGCAAGGTATCACTGTTTGCCACCCATCCCACTATCGAAGACCGGGTGCAGCGCCTGCAAAGGATGATGTGAATCTTAAAATAGAAAAACACGCCCTGGGCGGCTATGGGCTGGGGTGGCAAGATGGCAAGGCTGTCTTTGTGCCCTATGCTCATCCGGGAGACGAGGTGGAGATACGCCTGGAGCGGGAACGCAAGGATGTGGCATTTGCCAGCGTGCAAAGCTATCTGATGCGCAGCGAAATCCCTCCCCAGGGATTGTGTGATGCCTTCGGGCCGGTGGAGGCATGCGGTGGATGTGATTGGCAGGATATCAGCTATGCATCTCAATTGAGATACAAGCATGAGCTTTTGAGCGAGCTCTTTAGAAATGCTGGTTTTGAAGCGGATATCAAGGCATTTGTGCCTTCACCTCATGAATTTAACTACCGCAATAAAGCGTTTATGCCCGTTTATGAAAGTGAGCGCGGCCTCAGCTTTGGCATCTATAAGAGGGGATCACACCTGGTGGTGCCCCACAAAAGCTGCCGCATCCATCCGCCAATCTTTGACACGCTGGCACTGCGCACGGTGCAGCTCTGTCACCAAGCCGGCGTGCAGCCCTATGATGAAAATCTGCATACAGGACATCTGAGACATATTGGGTTCAGAATCAACCGCGAAGAGAACCTCCTGCTCCTGATCTTGGTAACCCGCACCGCCAAGCTCCCCTTTTGGAAGCTGTTGGTAAAGAAGCTGCAAGAGGAATTCCCGGCATTGACGGGCGTGGTGCAGAATATCAACAGACAGCGTGGAAATGTGATTTTGGGGGATGAAGAGAAGCTGTTGTGGGGCAAGGGGTATCTCACCGATACTTTGGCAGGCAAGCAATTCAGGATTCAATACAACAGTTTTTGGCAGATAAACACGGCTTTGATGGAATTGATCATAGAGAAGCTGCGCAAAGAGATGGATGCGCAGTGTACCCTCATCGATGCCTTCAGCGGTTGTGGCAGTATTGGCATTTCTCTGGCAGATAAAACCCGGCAAACCATCTGTATCGAATCCAACCCCGCCTCTGTGTTGGATGGAGAATTTAATGCGCTGCAAAACGGCGTGGCAAACATCGGCTTTGTGGAGGCGCCCTGTGAAGACGCTCTGCCCGCGCTGATGGAAGATCAATCCCTGAGCCTGAAGCCACTGAATATCATCCTGGATCCTCCCCGTTCTGGTTTGCAGCAACCGGTATTGGAAGCCCTCATCGCCTCACAGGCGGAAAAGATATTCTATCTCAGCTGCTCCCCCATCACCCTGGTGCGCGATCTTAAAACACTGTGTATGGATGGACCTTATCGCCTGGTGAAGCTGCAGCCATTTGATATGTTCCCGCAGACGTGGCATATCGAGTGCCTGGCAAGATTGGAAAGAAAAGCATGAGATATCTGGCAATTCTCTGTCTTTTTTTGCTGCTCTTTTCCTGTGGGATTAGCGATCCAGATACCGCTGCGGAGCGGGATATCAGAGACCTGATCTATGAGCTGGGCAGAGATTTTAATTGGAACAATATCGATGGCATCATGGGTAAAATGCATCCGGAATACAGGCATAAAGGCATGTATCAGATGCAGCTAAGACAATTGTGGCTGGATCGCCTGGCACAGTATTCCCTCATGGAAACATCCATCAGCAGGGTGGAGATAAATGGGGATTATGCGATTGTATTTTTACAAGCCACCTTTAGCTCACCCTCTGGCAGCCTTACCTTCATGGAGCCCGAAGATAACGGGGATTATTCTTATTTTTATTATGATCATGGCAAGTGGTGGATTTATGGAGATCAAGGCTGGATAAGTAAATGAAAGGTAACATACTATGCCCCGTGGCAAATATCATAATTATAAGACAGCAGCCATAGCAGAGCTGTTGTGTATCAATGAGTTGGCAGTGTCATCCCATCAATGTCATGACATTGGTTTGAGATTTCACTTGACCAAAAGTAGCTATCAGGTTTTTTAACATAAATTCGAAATTTGAGGATTATAGTGAAAAGAACTATTTTCATTGTGCTGCTATTGGTGCTGGGAACAAGCATCCTTGCCCAAACAGAATCCCCCTCCACATCGGTGGGCGGGATATCGGCATACAGCTATGACGGAGCTCGTGCCGGAGTTGAAAAGCTGAAGATGAACGTCTATATATTGGGACAAATCTATAGGCCAGGCCTTTATGTGGTGCCAGATGATACAAACTTTATTACTCTTTTGGCATTGGCTGGAGGTCCCAAAGAGGACGCAAAACTAACCAAAATTCGCATCATCCGCCCCAAAGGCGAGGGCAACGAGCCGGAAATTCTATGGGTAAACCTGAAGAAATATATGGATACGGCCGATGAAAGCCTTTTGCCGGTAATGATGCCTGGAGACACGGTAATACTATCAGGAACAATCTTCTATGCCTTTAGCAAGGTGGTTGATTTCCTCTCCAAGGTGGCTATAGCCCTCAGTGTATATAATATAATAGTAAGACTTTAAGGACGGAGCTAAGATATGGAACAACAAAACCAATCCCCCACCCCTCAAGACGAAATCAGACTCTCTGATTATCTCCGTATCCTCCTCCAATACCGTTATTTGATTGTGTTGGTATTCGTGATTGTGGTATCCATCACCATCGTATATACAGGAAGGCAGCCCAGGATTTATTCGGCATCCAATCGCATCTTATTGGAAAGTAAAAGCAGCACCAGCGATATGATGTTTTTTGCCCCGGCTGGAACAGGCAAAACCGGTCTCAACAACCAGATTGAGCTGATCAAGAGCAAGCCAACGATGAGCGCAGCTTGGGAGATCATGAAAAAGTATCCCGAATGGGAGTCTTTTCCCATCGCTACCGGAGGCAACCCTGCAGGTAGATTGCGTGGGGTGAAGGTGGAATCCAAGCGTGATACCGATATCCTTTCCCTCAGTTTCGAATCCACCAGCCAAACAGAGGCAATGGCAGCCGTCAATAGCATAGCCGAAGCCATTCAACAGCAAAATACACAACATGCCCGTGTGGAATTTACGGCAATTCGTGAGTTTTTGGAAACTCAATTGGATGCTATCTCCCGTCGTTTGCAGGGCTCTGAAAACGATCTGCGTGAGTTTAAGAATCTGAACAAGCTCACGGAGCTGTCTACAGAGACCACTCACCTGATCAAGTCTGCCACCGATATCGAATCTGAGTACGAGGCAGCACTCACCGATCTTGCCATCAAATCTCGCTCTTTGGAATTGTATAGAGAGCAGCTTGCAGAGCAAGATTCCATTGTGGTAAATATCAGCTCCATCCTGAATACCCCCCTTATCAATGAATTGCGCAAACAGGTGATAGAAACCCAATCCCTAATTACCAAGTTGATAACCAAAAACGATTATCCCTTGGACCATCCCCAGATTCTGGCCTTGGAAGAAGAGATGGAGCGCACAAAAGCCAACCTGGATATGGAGATCAAAAAGCTGGTGGCAGTTACTTCAACAGATGATCCGCTTGCCATGCGCAACCAAACTTTGGTAAAAATAATCCAAACCACAGTGGATTTGGAACTGGCACGCACCAAAGTGGACGGCTTGTCTCAAACCAAAGAGATGTATGACGAGCGCATTATCTCTTTGCCCAATACAGAATTGGAACTGGCGCGCCTGATGCGTAACGTGCAATTGGATACCAAAATCCATGGCATTATGATGGAAAAATATGAGGATGCCAAAATAGCCGAACAGGGCAAACTGGGTAACGTGCGCATCATCGACTATGCTGAGCGTCCCTCCACTCCCATCAAGCCCAAGGTTTCGATGAATATCTTGGTGGGCATTATCTTAGGCCTCGGTTTGGGTGTGGGAGCAGCCTTTATCGTGCACTCCCTGGATACCAAGCTGCGCACATTGGAAGATATGGAATCGCATGTGCGCCTCCCAATTGTGGGCACCATCCCCACCATCAGAGAATCTGAATCCAGATTGGAAGAATTTAATGCCATGATAGAAAAGGCAGAGGGAGAAAACAAAGAACAGCTTAGCCGCTCCATGCACTATGTGATGATGCAGCTGGTGGCTCATTATGCCCCCAAATCTCCCATTGCCGAAGCATATCGCACCCTGCGTACAAACGTTTTGAGCCGCAAGCCTTCCGGCAGCACCACCATGCTGATCACCTCCTCCGGGCCCAAAGAAGGAAAATCCACCACCACTGCAAACCTTGCGATCACCCTGGCGCAGATGAATGCCAAGGTGGTAATCGTGGATATGGATATGAGACGTCCCATGATCCACAACAAGTTTGCCATCGAAAAAGAGAACGGACTTTCAGACTTTTTGATTGATTCTGAAGTGAAGATTGAACAGGTGACAAAACCCAGCGGCATCCCCAATCTGGATATTGTAACCAGTGGATTTGTGCCCCCGAATCCCTCCGAACTGATCTCCTCCTCACGCACAGATGTCCTCATCGATGAGCTGAAGGATAGATACGACTTTATCCTCTTTGATACGCCCCCTGTGATTGCCGTCACAGACGCGCTTATCCTCACCAAAAAGGTGGATCTCACCTTCCTCATGGTAAGGATTGGATTTACAGAAAAGGGAATCGTGAAACGCACCAAGGAACTGATGCAAAACATCAGCAGTACCATAGACGGAATCATCGTAAACAACATCTACGTACAGAAATACTATAGCAAGCAAAACTATTACTACTATTACTATTACTACTATTACTACTACGGTGAAGACACGCCCAAGAAAATGAAAAAGAAAAATGCTGGCGGCTTCCTACGCAAAAATAAACCTGTCGCTTGAGGTATTAGGCAAGCTTCCGCAAGGCTATCATCGCATCGAGACCCTTTTTGCGAGCATAGATTTATGTGATGGCATCAGATTTGCTTTGACAAAAACGCCATCCATAAAATTATGGTGCAACCTGAAGGAATTATCTGGCACCAATAACCTTATCTTTAGGGTGGCAGATTATTTATTGCAGGAATACCGCCCTGCCCACGGCATCCGGATAGAGCTGGAAAAGCGCATCCCCATAGCTGCAGGATTGGGAGGTGGCAGTAGCAACGCTGCCCTTACACTTGTTGCATTGAACCGTCTCTGGGAGCTGAATCTCAGCCCTGAACGCTTGGAAGCGATAGCCGCTGCTTTTGGCAGTGACATCAATTTTTTCCTTCACGGCGGATGCTGTTTGGGAGAAGATCGCGGTCAAGAGATTACAGCATTGGATGATATATCTATTTCAAACATCCTGCTGGTAAATCCGGGGCTCCAGATTCCCAGTGCCGAAGCCTATCGGCTGGTGGATGTCGAATCCATTTCCCAGCCTCACAGCTATAGGCAAACTATAAGAGAGAATAAGTTCTTTAACCGGCTGGAACCCGGCATCAGAGCCAGGTATCCCCTGATCGACGCGATTTTGAGACAGATGACCAAAGCCGGCGCCCACTCTGCCCTGTTGAGTGGCAGCGGAAGCACCTGTTTTGGCATCTATGACAACATCAATGCGCTCAATAAAGCTCGTGCTGAATTTGAGGCACAGGGTTTTTGGACGCATCCAACCAAAACAATAGGCAAAGAAGAGTATCAAAAGTGTACGCAAAACTTAAGCTAATAGCAGGAAATGCAAACCGCCCACTCGCCGAGGAGGTAGCCCGTTATGCGGGTATCCCTCTGGCAGACATCGAATTATTCAAGTTTGCAAACGATGAATCTTTCGTGAAAATAAACGAAAACGTTCGTGGTGCGGATGTGTTTGTAATCCAACCCACCTGTCGCCCCGTAAATGACAACATGATGGATCTCTTGATCATCATTGATGCCCTCAAGCGCGCTTCTGCACAGCGCATCAATTGTGTGATCCCCTATTATGCCTATGCCCGTTCCGATAAAAAGGATCAACCTCGCGTGCCCATCACTGCCAAATTGGTGGCAGATTTGATCACAATAGCCGGTGCCCACCGTGTGATAACTGTGGATTTGCATGCAGATCAGATACAGGGCTTTTTCGATATCCCTGTAGACCACCTCTTTTCTGTGCCCACCTTCGCCAGATTCTTTCACACCATGCAGATGGATAATATAGTGGTGGTAAGCCCGGATTCCGGCGGTGCCATTCGCGCTCGTGCTTTGGCAAAACGGCTGGATTGCGGATTGGCGATTGGAGACAAACGACGCAGCGGCAATGACGACCAAGCTGAACTGCTTAATATCATCGGAGATGTGAAGGGTAAAACCGCCATCCTCTTTGATGATATCATCGATACCGGTGGTAGCCTCATCAAGGTGGCACACGCCCTTGCAGAGCATGGTGCCCATAAGATATTAGCTGCCTGCACCCATGGTGTTCTATCCGGCAAATCGGTGGAAAACCTTGATAAATCACCCATCGAAAAGCTCTATGTGACCAATACCATCCCTTTAAATGAAGAAAAAGCAAAGTGTAAAAAGATAGTGCAGCTCTCCATTGCCGAGATGTTGGCCATGGCAATCAAAAAGATCCACATTGAAGAATCTTTAAGCGTTTTATTTAAATAGTAATCCCAAACTGGAGGAATAAATGATACTAAATCTCGCAGCACAACCTCGCAAAACGGTGAGAAAATCTGACCTCACCAAGCTGCGTGCAGATGGCATGATCCCTGCCGTACTCTATGGCACCGAGTTGGAATCCACTTCCATTTCTGTCAGCCAATCAGAGTTTATCCGTTGCTACAAAAAAAGCTTCGAAGAATTGACCTTTTATGAGATAGAACTTGAGGGCAAAAAATACCACACCATCCTCAAAGACAAGCTGATCCACCCCGTGAGCCGTCAGTTTTTGCATATCGATTTTCTGGTCATCCCAGCCACCGCTGAAATGGAATTCGACGTCCCCATCCGCTTTGAAGGGGAGCCTGCCGGTGTCTTGGAAGGCGGCTTTGCCGATATCATCCAAAGAAGCGTCAAGCTGGTGTGTCAGGCAAGCAATGTGCCCCAATTGGAGCTGGATATCAGTGGCTTGCATGTGGGTGATTCATTGCGTGTGGGAGACCTGCCCAAAGGCAATTGGACATATAGAGACGATGATGACGTAGCCCTCATCGTGATGCACGCCAAGAGAGTGGAAGAGGAAGTGGAAGTGGACGAAGACGCCGCAGACGAAGCTGCTGATGGCGATGCCGCTCCCGAAACCGACGAATCACAGGAGTGAAGCTAATTCTGGGACTTGGAAACCCCACCGAGCGCTATCAAGATACGCGCCACAACCTGGGGTTTATGTGCCTGGACCTTTGGTGCCGCACCCACAAAAAGAGATTCAAAAGTGATGACTTGTATGACTATATCATTCTCAAGGACGCAGTTTTGCTAAAGCCTGCCACTTGGATGAACAGATCAGCCGATGCAATTCGCCCTGCCCTCAAGAGATGGAATATCTCCGAGAGCCTGGTGGTGTATGACGATCTGGAATTGCCTGCTGGCAGTATGCGCGTGCGCTCTGGAGGAGGCGATGGAGGTCATAATGGCATCAAATCCCTTTTTGAGGTATTGCCTTCCGATACGCTCAAGCGCATCCGCCTGGGAATTGACAAAGATGCCCGGATGGATGCAGCAGAGTATGTCTTACAAAAAATCCCGGCAGATCAGGAAGAGCTGATCCAGCCCATGCTGGAAAAAGCCGTTCAGCTGCTGGATATCTATATTAACCGAGATTTTACTGCTGTCTTAAACGAATACAGCAAATGGAAAAAATCCTATTCCAGACCCAATGAACTGGAATCATAAGTCCAGAGGAGGAACTTAATGATCAAAAACTACGAACTGATGGTGATCATTTCACCCAAACTCTCCAGCGACGAAGCTGACGCGGCAAACGAAGCCATCCTCAACCTGGTTCGTGAAAACCAAGGTGAGATCGTCAAAACCGATCCCTGGGGCAAAAAACTATTGGCTTACCCTATCGAAAAACTGCAGGAAGGCTATTATTATGTAAATTACTTCAGCATGGAATCCACAGCCGTAAAAACCATCGGACGCCAGCTGAATATCAACGAAAAAGTGCTCAGACACCTCTTTGTGGCAAAGGGCGAATAAGGAGAATAACATGGCAGATCTTAAATTACCCAGGCTGAATAAAATATTCATCGCCGGTAGGATTACCCACGATCTGGAACTTAAATACACCCCCAAGGGCACATCAGTTCTCAGATTTAGCCTTGCTTCCGATAGAAGATACAAGGATGAAACCGGTGAATGGCAAACCCAAACCACTTTCGTGGATATCGTAGTGTGGAGCAATGCAGCAGAATACCTGTACAAACAAGCCAAAAAAGGCACCGCCGTCCTCGTGGAAGGTCGCCTGGAAATCCGCAGCTATGTAGATCAAAACAATCAAAATAGAAGAATCGCCGAAATCGTGGCTGACAACGTGCAAACCTTGGAATGGGGGCCGCGCGATGAAGGCACAGCCGGTGAAGACATCCCTCTTCCCCAAGAGCCGGAAGCACCCGCCACAAAAGATGACGTCCCCTTCTAAAATAAAGGAGTATAAGTGAATATCATAGACAGAAAAAAGAGATTCTCGCGCCGCAAATACTGCCGTTTCTGCGCCAATAAAGAGCTGGAAATAGATTATAAAAACGTGGATACCCTGCGTCAGTTCATTTCTGAAGTGGGCAAGATCGATCCTGCCCGCGTTACCGGCACCTGCGCCAAACACCAACGCAGACTCACCGCCGAAATCAAGCGCGCCCGCCAAATGGCACTCATTCCCTACACCATCGAATAGTGTTTTTCTATCCTCTGCTCCTGGGTTTTGTGGCCATCAGCTTTCCCTTCCTCAGCTTGATGGGGATGATGGCCATCAGTGGACGCAGTTTTTTTAAGACTGCGGGTTCCCTATCCGGGATGCTCCTGCCCTTCTTTGTGCTTCCGCTTATCTTTTTGCTGTGGCAGCCGCAAACGATGATGATCGCGGCATTGGATGCCATCATTGGCGTGGGAGGAGTGTGTTTGGTGTTTTTGTGGTATTTGAAATCAAAACGTAGCCTTAACAACGCCTTCACGGTATCCACCCTCATCATTATCATCTATGGCATCTTGCGCATCTTTTTGTGGGGACCCCAGCTGACAGGGCTTCACGCTCAAGCGTTTGAAAGCATCTCAGGGCAATTACCCGCACATTTGGATGCCCAGATGATAAGCAGCACATTGAGCATTGTGAAGGATTTTTGGCCTGTTTATTGGATACTATCCCAGATTATGGCGTTGTTTGTTGGTTTCATCATCTTCCAACGCATGCTGGGGATCAAGTTCCAATGGGCAACCCTGCGTTTCCCCGCCATATACAACGTCTTGTTTTTGGCTGTTTTGCCCCTGTATTTTGTACCCAGCGTCAGCACCTACTTTTACAATGGACTGATCGCCCTGTGTGCCATTCCCTTTTTACAGGGCTTGGCAATGTTGATACAGCGCATGGCACTTATCTTTACAAACAACGTGATCAGGGCTGTGATCCTAATCATATTACTTTTAAACTTCCTATCGTATCCCTTCATCATCCTTTTTGGATTTTCCGGGATATGGTGGAATCAAAGAACTACTAAACCTGGAGGTAATCCTGCATGAGAGTTATCTTGCTTCAACACATAGAAAAACTGGGAAAACAGGGGGATGTGGTAAACGTCCGCCGCGGTTATGCCAGAAACTATCTAATCCCCCGAGAAATGGCACTTTATGCCACGCCTCAAAACATGAAAAACATTACCCAAATCAAAGCTCAGGCCGCTGAAGCCGAACAAAAACAGCTGGAAGAGCTAAAAAAGCTTGCCCAAACCATAGACTCTATAAACTTGGTCTTCATCCGCAAAGTGGATGAAAATGACAGCTTGTTTGGCTCAGTTTCTGATGCTGATATCACGGCTGCATTGGCAGAGCAAGGTGTGCAAATTCACAAATCTGCCGTTCAGCTGGAAAAACACATCAAAGAACTGGGACAAATGCAGGTTCAGATCAAATTGCATAAGGAAATCGAATGCTCCGTCAATATCGACGTCCGCAAAGATGCTGAATCCACAGAAGCTGCCCCTACGCCCGAGCCAGAACCCACACCGGAACCTGATCCTGTTCCTGAACCCGAGCCCACACCCGAGCCGGAACTTGAACCCGAACCTGAACCTGCTCCAGAGCCAGAACCGGTTCCAGCTGAAGAGCCTGAGCCTGAACCCGAAACACAAAATGAAGAACCGGCCCCCGAGCCAAACACCGAAACCGAAGATATTAATTGATTGACCAGGAGGTCTCATGAGTGATACATTGTTCAATATCAAGCAGATCATTGCTCTGATTGTCTTCATCATCGCATTTTCGCTGATGGGGATGATGACCGGCCAGCCCTTGATGGTATTGTTTTATGCTGGCGTAATAGCGCTTGCCAGTGGCATCACCTTCCTGATAATCCGCAAAAGGCAACGCCATAGTGAAATCTCACTACAGAAAAACCCCTTGCCCAAGAGAATCTTTGGCGCTATTCTCAGCCTGCTGGCTTTGGCAACGCCCCTCTTAATGATATTTTTCACCAATCTGATCACCATCCCCATCCAAATTGGCGCCCTCCCCATTGTCATTGTTTTGGGCGTCACCTTGGCTTTTATCGCGCTTTTTGCCCTTGCCATCTTCTTGATCAATCATCTGGATGGCTTTGCCATGCGCCTTGTGGGATATCTGATTGTGATCTTGGTTTCCTTCATACCAGGGTTGTTAATCTCATTATACGACAAAACATCCAGCACCATAGGCTCCATCTACTACGTGGCTTTGGCAGTGCTTGTTTTGGGCTACAACGGGATAAATCTGCTCATAGCCAAAGATTGATTATCTTCAAGCCTTGTAAATTTCAAACCATCTGTTCTGATTGCCTTGTGGGGTGGTCAGGGCGGATGGTTTGACCATTTTCAGGTATTCTGCCAAACCCATGGCACTCACGCAAATCTCATACTATGGCAAAAGACTCGCCCTCAGATTGGGAGGCGAAAGATACCGCGGCTACATCTGCTTGTATCAAAATTGGAAAGACGTGGTGGGGGAGCTTTTAGCCCAAAAATCCTATCCCCTGCGCTTTCAGGATGGCATCCTTTATGTGGCAGTAGAGAATAATAGCTGGCAACAAGAACTGCTCTTACACAAAGAAGAGATCATCTTCAAATGTGTGCGCGCCTGCCAGCAGGAAATACGTGATTTGCTGTTTTATATCAGGAGCTAAACATCATGCCCGATATCCTCATTGCCCCTTCCGTTTTATCTGCAGATTTCTTGCGCTTGGGTGAAGAGCTGGCTGCCCTGGAAGCCGCCGGCGCCGATCTCATCCATCTGGATTTGATGGATGGACACTATGTGCCCAATCTCACCTTTGGCTATCCCCTCATCCAAGCCATCCGCACACACACCAGCCTGCCCCTGGACGCCCATCTGATGGTGACCAACCCCGCTGATTATGTGGAAAGGCTGGCAGATCTGGGCGTCAATTGGATCAGCTTTCATCAGGATACCCAGCCCCACAGCCACCGCCTGCTGTCCAAAATACGAGATTTGGGAATGAAGGCAGGCGTGGCGCTCAATCCTTCTGTGGGTCCCGAAACCCTGGATTGGATTTTGCCCCAGCTGGATTATGTGCTCTTGATGAGCGTCAATCCCGGGTTTTCCGGCCAAAGCTTCATCCCCTCCGTAATCGCCAAAACTGCCGCCCTGAGAGCCACTACCAGCCAGCTTGATCATCATATCCACATCGAAGTGGATGGCGGAGTAAACGCCCAAAATGCAGGCTTGCTCATCGATGCCGGAGCCGATATGCTGGTCTCCGCATCCTATATTTTCAATAGTGAAAACTATTCTACTGCCATCAACAATCTCAGACGATCCCCCTCGTCATAATCCCAACATACAGGAATCAATCTATGTTCAGCAACCTCAGCGATAAACTGGATAAAATATTTCGCAACCTCAAAGGACGCGGCTACCTCACAGAACAAAATATCAAGGACAGCATGCGTGAGATACGCATGGCGCTCTTGGAGGCAGATGTCAATTTTCGCATCGTCAAAAACTTTGTAAGTGAGGTGGAAAAGCGTGCCTTAGGTGAAGAGGTGTTAAAATCCCTCTCTCCCGGCCAGCAGGTGGTGAAAATAGTATATGAACAGCTTTCCGCCCTCATGGATACGGAAGGTTTTGTTTTTAATGTGTATGACAACAGACTCACCAAAGTGATGATGGTGGGCCTGCAAGGCTCTGGAAAAACCACCGCCACCGCCAAATTGGCATTGATGCACCGCAAAAAGAATATCAAGCCCATGATGGTGGCATGCGACGTCTATCGCCCCGCCGCCATCGAACAGCTCAAGGTCTTGGGTCGCCAAATCGATATCCCCGTGATCTCCACGGATAGCAAAGACGTGATCCAAATTGCCGATGCAGCCCTTGCCCAAGCCCAAAAAGATTTTACCAACCTCCTCATTTTCGACACCGCCGGCAGGCTGCATATAGATACCGAAATGATGGACGAAGTACAGCGCCTCAAGGCACATATCAAGCCGGATTATATCTTCTTTGTGGCTGATGCCATGACCGGTCAGGATGCCGTGACGGTGGCGAAGGAATTTTATGACAAGCTTGCCTTCGACGCCGTAATCCTCACTAAATTGGATGGAGACGCCCGCGGCGGTGCAGCCCTCTCCATCAAAGCTGTCACCGATCGCCCCGTTGCCTTTGTGGGCACAGGGGAAAAGGTGAACGATTTGGAAGAGTTTCATGCCGAGCGGATGGCTTCCCGCATCTTAGGCATGGGAGACGTGCTCAGCCTCATCGAAAAAGCCGAGGAAACCCTGGAAACAGAAGCCCAGGAAAAGCTGGCGCGCAAGATGCTCAAAAACCAATTCACGCTCAACGACTTCCTCAAACAACTGCAGAGCATCAAAAAGATGGGCTCCCTGGAATCCATCATCCGCATGATCCCAGGCATGGGGCGTAAGCTGCCTGCCGATATGAAGATAGACGAAAACGCCCTCGTCCACGTGGAGGCCATCATCCAATCCATGACCAATCAAGAGCGTGAAAAACCGGAAATCCTCAATGGCAGCCGCCGCCTGCGCATTGCCAAGGGTTGCGGACGCAGCGTTACAGAGGTCAATCGCCTCCTGCGCCAATTTGAGGACATGAAGAAGATGATGAAGCGCTTTTCCACCCCCAAGGGCATGAAAGACCTCGAAAGAATGATGAATCAATAATCAACGTGATATAATAGGAGAACTACCACTTATGCAACGTACTATGCTGCTCATCATCCTCAGCCTCCTGTGCTTTGGACTCTTTGCCGAAACAGTAACCCTGGGATCCGAAAGCAACGCCCTCAACGTGCTGCATTCCTCAGATAATGAAACTGTTTTGCAATACAAAATAGGAACCTTCGAAAAAGAATCCGTACAGATTGACGGCGAAAAATGGTTCCATGTGAGCCTGCCCAAGGAAGGGCACAGTCAAGACAAGGGATTCCCCCAGCTGCCTGTTTTCAACCGCAGTATCGTGATCCCGGGTTCCAGCGCCATGCACCTGGAAGTCTATGATATCCAATACGAGGATATCACCCTGCCCATCGCACCCTCCAAAGGTGTGATCACTCGCGATATAAACCCTGCCACCGTTCCTTACACTTTTGATAATATTTACAAAAGCGAAGATTTTTATCCCACAGATATCGCCTCCCTCTCCGAACCCTATATCATGAGGGACTTTCGTGGTATCACCATCCAAACCAATCCCTTTGCCTATCAACCCTCCTCCCAGACGCTCAGGATTTATACCTCTTTCAAAATCCGCGTCTATGCTGGTGGCATCAATCTCACCAATGCCCTCACCACCACCCGTGATAGCATCTCCCGCAGCTTTATGCCCATTTACGAAAACCACTTTGTAAACTGGAACCAATACCGCTATACCCCCGTGGATGATAGCTTTGGCAAACTATTGGTGATCTGCCACAGCAGCTTTATGAGCACCATCCTCCCTTATGTGAATTGGAAAAAACAAAAGGGTATCGATACAGAACTGGTGGAGTGGTCCACCATCGGCAGCACCGCCGCTCAACTTCAAACCTATATCCAAAATAGATATAACGCAGATAACAGCCTCACCTTTGTCCAGATAGTGGGCGATGCACCCCAAATTCCCACCCTCAGCCATGGAGGCGGAGGGGCAGACCCCGTCTTCTCCCTGGTGGCTGGCAATGACAACTATCCCGATATCTTTATCGGACGCTTTTCCGCCCAATCCACCTCCGATGTCACTGCCCAAATCAACAAAGTGATCGCCAGTGAAAGGGACTTTACCACCTCCGACACCTGGCTGAGAAGTGCCATGGGCATCGCCTCCAACGAAGGCGGATCCGGCGGTGATATGGGCGAATCCGATATCCAACACATGAATATCATCCGCAACAAATTGCTCAACTACGGCTATACCACTGTTGACCAGGTGTACGATCCCGGCGCCTCCGCCTCCACCGTCACCACCAACGTCAATGCTGGCAGAGCGGTGATCAACTATGTGGGTCACGGTGCAGACACCTATTGGGTCACCACCAATTTCAACAATACCAATGCCTCCAACCTCTCCAACGGCACCAAAGCCCCCGTGATCATGGACGTGGCCTGTGTAAATGGCAACTTTGTATCTCAAACCTGTTTTGCCGAAGCTTGGCAGCGCAACCCCAATGGTGGCTCCGTGGCAATGTATGCCTCCACCATCAACCAATCCTGGGCATCCCCCATGCGCGCTCAGGACGAATTTACAGACCTCCTGGTTGCCAATTCCAAAACCACCGTGGGCGGCCTCTACTACAACTCCTCCTGCGAAATGATGGACCACTATGGCTCAGACGGCATAAACATGTTCAAAACCTGGCATATCTTTGGTGATGCCTCCATGCTGATGCGCACCAAAACACCCGTCGCAATGAACGTCACCCACCCTGCCACCCTCATGTCGGGCAGCACCTCCCTCACCGTCAATACCGGTGTGGGCAATGCCCTGGTAGCCATTACCTATAATAACACTATTTACGGCAGAGCCGTCACCAATTCCTCTGGAGCCGCCACGATTACCTTGAGTAATCCACCCAGTGGAGTGCTCTCCTACACCATCACCGCCACCGCTTTTGATAGGGTCACATACGTAGGCACCATCAACCAAACTCCCCCCTCTGGTCCCTATATGAGCGTCACAAACGTGACATATAAAGATGGCAACAACAACCAGCCTGAATACGATGAAAGCGGACGCTTTGACGTCACTTTCAAAAACGAAGGCAACGTGACTGCCACCAACGTGACCGCCACCCTCACCTGCAGCACTGCCGGGATCAATATCACGGACATTAGTGAAACCATCTCTTCCCTGGCAGCCGGCGCCAGCCTCACCCGCAACAATGCCTTTGTGTTTGATATTGCCAATAATATCGCAGATGGCACCGTGGCAATGTTCAAGATTACCATGACCTCTGGCAGCGAAACCTGGGAACACCAGTTTGTATTGGAGCTCAAGGCTCCCACCCTGGAATTTGGAGAGATCACCATCTCCGATCCTACTGGTAACAACAACGGTATGATAGACCCCGGTGAAACCTTCACCATCAATATCAGTCTCAACAATACCGGTGCTGCGGCATCTCCCACAGGAAGCGCCACCATCTTCAGCGGACTCTTGGGGCTGGATATCAACCCCACCACCGTCTCTTTCCCTGCCATCACTGCCAATGGCTCCACCCTCCTCAGCTTCTCTGCCACCTGTGATGCAGAAGTTAATGCCGGAACCCTCGCCACTTTGAATCTCACCGCCACTGCAGGGGCTTACAGCGCAACTGGTTCTGAAATAGTGGAAATTGGCGCGCCCTCGGTGGTAACCATTGGCACAGGCACCTCCTCCCAATCCTACCCGCTGGATAGATATTACAACTACAGCACCCACGAAGCCCTCTACCTGGCATCAGAGCTGATCACCCCCGGCAGTATCAAAACCATTGCCTACCAAAAGGCAAGTGGCACAGACGTCAACCCCATCGAATCCGTGAAAATCTATATGAAAAACACCACCGACGCCACTATGTCTTCCGGTTCTTATAGCTTGACTGGCTACACTCTGGTTTATGATGGAGACTTCCCCAATACCGCCACCAGCGGCTGGATGGAAGTGGAACTGGATACCAGATTTGCCTATAACGGCACCATCCTCTCCATCCTGGTCATAAAAGGCAATCAAGACTGGACCTCCTACTATCCCAATTGGACTTATACCACCTCCACTGCCAATCGTGCCAGACAAAATCGCAATGACAGCAGCCAGCCCACCTCCCTCACAGCCACAACCAATCTTCCCAACCTACGCATCAAGATCTTCCCCACAGAAGGCTTTTTGGCTCCGCCTGAAAATCTCATCGCCACCCCCAGCCATCGCAGTGTAAAACTGGATTGGGAAGCCCCCGTCACTGGCAACCCCACTGGCTATAAAATATACAAAAACAACAACCTACTCACCACCGTCACGGGGTTCACCTATACGGATACCGCCGTCACCAACGGCACCACCTATTCCTACTATGTGAAGGCAACCTACAGCTCTGGTGATTCTGATGCCACAGATACCGTCACCGCCACACCCAATCTCAGCGCTCCCACCAACCTCATCGCCACCCCGGGTAATAGCACTGTGCTTCTGGAGTGGACAGCCTCCGCAGGTCGTGAAGATTTGGAAATCCTTGGCAGAAGCCAAGAGGGAGACCGTGCCCTGAGCGGATATAGGATTTATAAGGATGGCACAGCCCTCACCACCGTCACGGGAACCTCTTACACGG
>Ga0265293_10004849_pt1 | contig 23196 bp, 17 predicted proteins | sample Munlanlewell138R_FD_192505 | JGI IMG/M metagenome (GOLD analysis project Ga0265293, IMG submission 192505) | Leachate microbial communities from a municipal landfill in Southern Ontario, Canada - Leachate well 138R | ecosystem: Engineered > Solid waste > Landfill > Unclassified | place: Canada... | reverse complement strand
TTCTTCTGTTATAATTTCTCTCATAGGAAAGGATTACCTCCAATACTTGTATTTGTAGTGATTTACATTATATCAGAGGCCTTTCTTATTTTTTATTATTCTGTCACATATGTATTATCCCATTTCACTTTTTCTCATAAAAAAACCGGGATAAATCCCGGTTTAATGTGTTTTTTACTGTACTATTAGTTCATTGTAGACCATAGTGCAGCGTAATCTTGTTCAGATGCTTTTCCTAATCTGTCGTTCATAAGATCAAGAGTGAATTGTGGGTCAAAGGACATGATTGTTCCTAGGTATGTTTTAAGAGCTGCTTCTGGAGTAATTCCATCAATCATAACGTCTGTAACATACTTAGTACCAGCTGTTGACCATTCGCCTGCAACCTTTGTAAATTCTTCGTTGTCAGGTTCTTTCATGTTTTCTGCTAATACATAGATTCTTCCATCATCATATTCGTTTAATACTTCATATCTTCTTTGAAGATTTCTAGAAGCTGTAACTGCTTGAGTTACGTCCCAGATAGGATCTCCAGAGTTGTATGCTGTAACATAGCCAAAGGAGCCAACATCAAGAGCATAGTCAGGATGTCCAGTAGTGATACCAGGTGTTCCTCTATTTGTTACTGTGTTTGTAGCTGTGTCTAATTGATGGTATAAGAGATAAACTGTTTGTCCATCAATAAAGATACCATTGTCTCCATCTTTAGAATCTTGAAGTATTCCAAATCTAAAGGTATAGAAGCTTTCGGGTTCTCCATAAACAAGGTTTACATACCAGTTGATAACTTCTTTAGGTTGCTCTGTGTAAACTGTCATTACGTTTGGAGCACCAAAGTCAGCTGCCCAGCTGTTAATCTTTGTGGTGATGTGCTTAGAAGAAATAGCGCCAATACCTACCATGTAAGCGGTTGGTGTAAGCTTCTTAACAGCATTTTCCCATGAAATTAGCCATGTATCCCAATAGTAACAAGATCCAGCTTTTCCATCAGAGATTAAAGCTCTAACGTCAGCAGCACTCATTGTAAATAACTCAGGATGTACAAGACCTTCTGTGTAACATTTACGTAAGAATGTAACTGCGTCAACCATTTGAGGTTTGATTATAGAGTCTTCCCAGATGTTGTCGTTAGGATTCCATAAAGGAATTAAAGCACCAACGTGGTTTGCACGTGCGTCGTGACCGTGGAAAATGTCTTGCATTAGCCACATTGTTCTGGAAGCAAAGCCCCAAGTGTCATTTTCGTCGTTGCCATCAGGATCGTTGAATGTGAAAGCTTTAGATACTTCATAGAAAGCATCCATTGTTTCAGGTTTTTGTAGTCCAAGATTGTCTAACCAGTCACCTCTCATAGTTCTAATAAACCATGATGGATGTCCGTCTCCGCCTCTAGGAATACCCCAAACTTTACCATCCCATGTGTATAGCTCTTTCCATTCTTCAGGTATAATGTTTTGCCATGTTTCGTTGTCAGCTAAGAAATCATCTAATGCATAGATAACACCTTCTTGCGCCCAATCGATCATGTCATAACCTGTGAAAAGAGAAACGATTCCTACTAGGTCCTTTGACACTAATTGAAGGTTAATTGTTTCAATATATGTGTCTCTAGCAGGTGAATGGAAATTAAAGTTGATTCCATACTTGTCAGTAACATAGTCTCTGAATTCTTTCTTAAGATCTAAGTTTTCTGTTGTGTCACCATAATAGGCTAGACCAGTAATATCCATAACTGCTGGTTTTTCTACACCTTTGTCTGGTTCTGTTGTTTGAGTTTCTGTTGGTTTTGTTGTTTCTGTACTTGTTTCTGTTGGTTGTGTTGTAGTTGTTTCTGTAGGATCTACAGGCTTATTATCACAAGCAGCAAAAATAAAAGAACTAACCATTAGTAATACCAAGATTAAACTCAATACTTTAGTTTTCTTCATAAAAACTCCTCCTTTTTTATTTGCTATAAAGCACATAGGATATTACTAGATAAGCATAAAGTTGTCAATGAACTATGGTTAAAAATATTGATATTTGTGCCTATTTTAAGGAATATATTTGAAAATGTTAGGTGATTAAAAATAAGAGTAAAGATTTCTAACATATTGATGTTAGATTATTGAACAACTACATGAAAGTTAATTCTTCGTCAATTTTCATATTTATGTTGTGGAAAAGAAAATTCAAAATTGATTTTTTATTGGGCTCCCACAAGAAAGTTAAATAATTTATTCCTTTGTTTAAAGAGACATCTGCAAGGGTAACAAAACCATCCACAAATTCTTTTTTCAGATAATCTACTCCATTTATAGAACAGGTTATAAAGCCCTCTCCTTCAAAAGTTATAAAGGTAAATTCCTCTGGGTTTGGAATACCTAGATTATTCTCTGATGATTTTCTTGCCTCATTACTAAAAATATTAAAACTAAGTAAAACTTCACCAGGTTTTTCTTGTTCAAAAGATATTCCTTTGCTACCAAAGGTTACTTGTTGCCAACTACCTATACTTATATTCTTTTTATGGGCCATTCTTTCATTGTTGCTTTGAGTAGCTTTGACATAATCAATCCAAGGATTAACCATCTTGTTGGAAAGATATACATACTCCGGATAACCTTTTGAAAGAATCTTAGCCTCTGTTTTTTCATAGTCAAAAAATACTTGCTTATAATCTTCTTTTAAGTTGCTCTTCATTTTATTTAAGACATATTGAAACTTTGGAAATATGACAGTTTTATTAATTTGATTTATGTATATATGACCTTGCCCATAATTCATTTTTGCAACTATATCAAACTCTTCTGTATTTTTGTTTGCTTGCATATACTTTGATACTGTATATGCTCTTCTTAATTCAGTTTGACCATTTTTTACATAAAGCTCCTTGTTTAGACTTTTCCTACATGTTTCAATAAAACTTTTAGTATTTTGATTTTTTTTCAAAAGATTATTGGCTAAGATAAAGTTTTTTGAATCTGGTCTACTATATGAGTAAGTGGTTATTCCATACAAATCTGAATTTGATATGTATTTCGTATAATTATCGTAATCTGTTAATTGTCCTTGATAAATATCATTTAATTCAATTAATTCAAAAGAAGTCTTTAATAGATCATTCCAGTTTGCAAGGTCCTCTTTTTTTAATTCTTCTATAACAAGGATTTTACCTTCTTTAATTTGTTCTTTTATTTCATTAAACTTAAAGTATTGGCTTGACTCTAAATAATAGATTTGTTCATTATGGTATCTAAAATTAAAAATATCTTTTAACAAATTTATTAATAATAGTTGTGCATTAGCTGAATAATCAATCTTTTTACTTATATTCATTTGATTTGCTAAAAGGATTGCTGATTCATCTTGTATTGCTAGAAGTGTTGAAAAAGATAAATCACCTCTTCCAAAACTTCCCTCCCCTGTTTCAAGTATATATGAGTAAGATTTTTCATTATAATCTTTCTCATATACATAAGATGTCACTTCTCCATTATTGTTGGCTTTTACATAGGGATCATTTCCCCAAAAAGATAATAAGTTATCATTTAGAGTAGAAAGAAAATCCTTACTATTAGTCTTAAAACTGGTTAGAAGCGGTTTTAAAGAAAGATTCATACCTTTAAAAATAGATACATTTTGCTCCATTAATAGAATGGAAATACCCTCCTTTAAAATTCTTTTTATAGTCTTATGAATAGTGCTGTCTTTCTCCACACAATCTTTTCCTAAAATTAAAAGATCTGTATTACTTGAATTCACATATTCCAAGTCTATAACCTCTATAGTTTCTACCTTGTTGTCCTCTAAGAATTTAAAAATTTCTTTTGTTTTAAAACATGTGATTTTCTTTTTTCTAACCAAAGAAAAGATTTCTTCATACTCATTACTATCAGTATGGAAAACATTAATGTCATGACTTTGCTTATCTAATAGCTCTTCTTTCTCATAAAACTCATATGTTAAGTCATTTTTTGATATAAGTTCTTGGTCTTCTTTTCCAACCTTATTTTTTACTTCAAAGGAAAACTCAACTTTTTGAACCAAGCCTTGTCCTATAAAAACAGTTTTTTCAAGTATTGTCTTCTTATTTAGAAGTATTCTTAATTGTCCTTCAATATCCTTGTTTTTATCATTAACTAAAAACACCTCTCTTTGAATTTTTTGATTAGCAAAATATAGAGACTGTTTATTGTAGTCTATAAGGGCAAAAGGTCTAAAGGCTTGCTTTTGTATTTCAAAAGATTCTTGTGTCTCATAGTTTTTACCTTCTTTCCAGAAGCTAAACTCGCTTGTATGGGCTTTAACCAACAAAGGCTTTATACCTTCACCCTCAAAATCATCATAAGGTAAAGATATATCTTGTTTTTCATTTCTTAAAAGTTTTAAACAAGATTGATTCCATGGACCAAAACATATTATTCCCCTGCTTCTACCGTATTCAATTATCATTTTAAGATCAAGCGCTGTAGCTATATCAATGTTCTTATAGTCTATAAAGGCTTTTCCGCCCATAAGATGAAGTGCTGTGTTGGGACCTTCATAGTGGTAAAACCCAATTTCGCCTAGATGTAAGGGTTTTTTCTCATCCCACCAATCGGCACCTGCTGCATCTTTACCGTAATGTCTAGAAATTATATCTTGCTTACTTTCATCCCATAATGAACTATCTCCTTCATGATAGGCATATCTAGTTGGATCTAATTGGTTTATAAGTCTTCTGAGTTTAGGTAGATTTTCTATTGTTTTTTTAGGGTAATCAAGCTCATCCCCTTTTAAATTCCAACGCATCTCATTTTCTACACTCCATAAAATAAGACTTGGATGATTTTTATCTCTTTTTACAAACCTTTTAACATGATCTCTTGCATTATCCCAATAAATATCACTGTTCGAAGCTTGAGCTCCACCAGAACCATGTAGACCTGTTTCACCAGTTATTAAGATACCTTCTTCATCAGCAATATCCAACAAAATCTTTGGATGGGGATAAGTATGAAGCCTGGTGTGATTCATATTCCCATCTCTTATCATTTGATACCAACTCTTAATCCAGCCTTTAGTAAATTGGTAGGTAGTTACCTTGTGTCCCCAATCTGAAAATAGATGAATTGGTTTTCCATTTAGCAACAAGTCTTTTCCCTTAATTTCAACCTGTCGAAAACCAAATCTCTCTTTATAGGAAGTAGATGATTTGCTGTTATTAGAAGAAGATATAACTATTTTCAGATAATATAAATTTGGACTATGAGGCTCCCATAGTTTGGCATCTTTAAATATATCTTGGATATGTAAAGTCTCTTTTGAATTAGCTTTTATCTTTAGTTTTTTATTCTCAAAATTAAAAACCCTTTTTTTACTTTTAAATTCTTCAATACAGGTCTCTATTTCTAGGTTTTTATCTTCATTTTCAGTATTTTTTATTTCTAAAATAGCTTCAATTTCTTTGTTTTTATAGTAGGTCCTAATACAGACATCCTCAAGATAAACAGAGTCTTTAATAAGCAAAAAGACATCTTGCCATATGCCAGCATTTCCTGTAATCATATCGGTACCAGTAGGTGTCATAAATCTTCCATATTGGTCTTTTTCGTAATCTATCACTAAAATACAAAGCTCATTATCACCTTCTTTTACTACATCTGTTATATCTACTTCATTTGGTAGTGTTGGATGAACAAACTTTGATAAGAATTTTCCATTTACAAACACTTTTGAATAAGGCATCACAGCTTCTAATAAGATAAAGTATCTTTTAAAGCTATCAATGCTTTCAATCTTAAAAATTCTTTTAATCCATGCATTTTTTGTAAGTGTCCATTTTTTGGGATATCCATAATCATCATATAGAAAATCCAAATCTTCAATATTTTCTAAGTCTTCTTGGACAAAATTTCTAAAAAATTCCTCTTGACTGCTTTTTACACAGTCAAGAGGTTTTCTCCATAAAGATGGTACTAAATATGCTTTTTCTAACCAAGCGTTTTGTGGGATATTTTCTTGCGAAAAATCCTCATTATATATAGGATGAAAATCCCACCATCCGTTTAGACATATCTTTTTCATATCATACCAATTTTGTTTTCTTTACACCTTTTTTATCACAATCAAAGGTTAAAATCTCAAAGGGCTTAAATTTAAACTCTTTTGTATAACCAAATAAAGGAAAGTCAATGTTACAAGTATTTCTTTTATCTAAATTGTTAAACAACCTAATTTGATATGAATCACTGTCTTTGTTAACTCTAATAGTAATAATTTCCACTGACTTGTTATCAATTAAGCACATTGGGCTTGCTTTTTTTCCATGCTCTGTAGGAGTAAAGTTAAGTGCAATAGGTTTTTGATGTTTAATAAGAGCATATGTATCAATGCTTTCGTTAATCTGATCATAATCTCCAGCAACAAACCAATAGTCAAAAATTCTTTCACCTATATCAATTCTTGGAGAGAATCTATCTAAAGGTAGAACCTGTCTATCTTCCCAAGGATGAGCAGCAAAGCCTGGTGTTCTCATAACACTCATTCTTATTTCTCCTCTTTTAGTAGAAGAACCATAGGTTCCTGTGTTAATCACACCAAAGGCATCTGTTTTATTTGCTAGCATTAACCATTGTTGAGAAACGTTTTCGTTGCCATTTGTCATTAATAGGTCTCTACCATAGGCAGTTTTACCAATACACTTTGTATTTGTTAGATTTGTAGGGAAACTTAATTTGTACATAACATTTTTGTCTAAACTAAAGATCCTAACATTTACCCCTACTAGGTTATCTAATTTATTAAAGGTATAGGTTACATTTGCTGTAGTTTTTGAATATACAAATGATGCCTCAACTACCATTCTAACATCTGAGTTTTCAATTACTCTAACAGGGTCAAGAGTGTCTACATCAACACCACAAATTTCTGCAGCTTGCTTGGGGTTGGCCAATTTAAATCTGCCTCCAAATTCCTGATAAGAATCCACTGTCATTCCCCAAGAATCACAATTATCTTTAATTACAATAAGCTCTCCCGCCTTACCTTTTAGGTATTCCTTGCCCTTAACAGCATAAGAATCAATTAGACCAGTTTTTGTATTTAATTTAACCTTCATTTCCTTGTTTTCAAATACAATGAAGTCTCCATCTCTTGTAGGTTTATCTAAAGGCTTTTTATCAACCAATCTTGTTTTAATATTAAATCTATTAATAGCCATAGGTTTTAAGTCAGCTTCAAATACTACCTTTTTGCCCCAATCTAAAGGTACATTAGAGGATTCTTTTTCATTTTGACATGGAACTAAATTACCTTTAGCATCAAAAACATCTCCCTTTGCAAAAGTATCAGGTTTCCTATTGGATTCAGCCAACATATATTCGCACTCCACAAGAGTCTTTAATGGGAAAGGATGTGGATTGTATACTATAACTGGATATTCTCCATCCTTTGCTGGCTCTTCCCCTTTAGTTAATCTGAAATAGGATCTAAATATCAAAGATTCACAAATCTTTAATCCATGATCTAATCTTTTTATTATGTCATCTTCAACAGACTGTATGGATGTTCCTGGCAAAGAGTCATGGAATTGACAAAAGAGTAAATCTTCCCATGCTTCTCTTAACATTTCATGTTCATATACATTAGAAGCTCCTGAAGCTATTGCATGGGATTGAATCTTTTCACATAACAATAGTCTATTTTCTAGTTCTCTATGTTTTTGTTTAACTCTAACCATTGATGTATAACAACCTACAGAAAAAGAATGAAGGGATCTTTTTAGCGTAAAGTCATTTTCATTTCTCTTTAAATAATCTTCAAAATATTCATCAGGTGAAGAGTGGACAACCTCATAATCAGATTCTTCCATAATAACTCTAATATCATCTAGATCTTTCTTTGAAGGTCCTCCTCCGTGATTTCCAACTCCCCAAAGAGCACACATAACTTCTTTGTCTTCTTGTCCTTCTACTAACATGGGATATCTATTTTTAAATTCTCCCAGTCTTGAGTTGTATCCAGGGGCTTTAAATACATTTATAGATTTTTTATTGTAACCTTCCCACTTAATATTTTTGAAGTGCAAGTTACTGTTGTCGTAAATTAACTTGGCGGGTCTTGTAATAATGTAGTTTTTATAACCTGCATCACTTAATATTTGAACTAAGCCTTGGGTGTGGCCAAAGGGATCAAAGTTAATTGCTGTTTGTCCTCCATCCACTCCAAATTTTTCCATAAAGTACTTTCTTCCTTCTTCAATTTGTCTAACAAAGGATTCTCCACTAGGCATATTACAATCTGGTTGCAAGTACCAACCCCCTATAACATGCCACTTACCTGCCTTAACAAGTTCTTTTATTTCTTCAAAAAGTTCAGGATCAAACTCTTCAATCCATCTGTATAAAACAGCTTCATTATGGTTAAATACAAATTCATCATACTCTTTACAAAATCTCACTGCTGTCCTAAAGGTTGAAACGGTGGCAGCAGCACCTTCTTCCCAATCCCATAACCAAACAGGGTCAATATGTGCATTACATATTAAATGTACCCTTTTTTTTGCATTTTTTGAATTATCCATTATTTTTCTCCTTGCTTAATATTTACCTAGTTTTAATCCTTTTTCTATAAAATAACGATAGGTATCGTAATTTACTGTTTTAGGTATAGAGTGGTCTGAATGTAAAACATATCCAAAACCCTCTTTTACTATGGGTATTTTTGATTCAAGCTCTTTATCAATTATAGATTTATCATTGGAATAAAGTGCTCTTACATCAATACCTCCCATTAATGACAAAACATCCTTGTAGTTTTTATGAATCCTTAATAAATCCATACCAGCCTTTACTTCTATTACCTGTAAGCAATCTATTCCTGCCTTTAGCATACCAGGTATCAAGGGTTCTACAAATCCACATGAGTGCATTATCACAGGTCTATTTATACTTTTTGCATAATCAATCAAGTGTTTATGGGCAGGAAAGAAAAATTCATAATACATTTCTTTTGAAAAAAAAGGTGAATTTTTGTATCCCATATCCTCGTAATAGAAAAATCCATCAGGATATCCAACCTTTTCAAAAAGTATTTCTTGCAATTCTACTGTAAGTTTAGCATAGGTCATAGCCATATCGGAAATCCATTTAGGATCATCTATCATTCCCATTAGCATGTTTACATGACCTACCACTGTATGCATAATCTCAAAAACACTTAAGCCTGACCAACAAAAGAACATATCTCTTTTTTTAGCATAAGCCATTTTTGACTTGTATTTATCAAAATCTATTCTTTTGTTACTTGCTGTTAAAATAGGTTTTATTCTTTCTAACCATTTATATCTATCATCTATTTCGAAATCAATATGTTCTGGAGTTGTATCATGTTTTTTATGCCTACGTAAAACTGCATAATTTCCATCTTTTTGAGTTATTGTATCTTCATCTTCGCTGATAAGCTCTTTACCGAAATCTAAATCTGCCATCATATCAAAAGTCCAACATTCGATAATGTCATGACCAAGTATCTCTTCAAAATCCTCTTTAATTGGCCAAACCTTAAAGGTATCAGACCAAAAGTGTTCATAGAGCCCTATCCTATCTACAGCCTGTCTTTTCAGTATCCTAGATATTCTTTCATAACTTGTAAGTGACATAGTTACCTCATTTATCTCAATTATAGCAAGGTAAAGAAAAAAAGGAAGTAAAAAAACAAGTTTTGTATTTTATGTAAAAAATCTAAAAGTATATTGACAAAAGCATATTTATGAATATAATTCACTCTATGAACTATTTTAGTAGTGAACTAATTAAAGGAATGAAAAACAATGAGTGATTTAAAAGAATCTTTATTATCCACCTTACAAAGTTTCAATAAGGCTATGAGAAAAAATAGGCAATCTTCTGATTTGATATTTCATGAGTTCTTAATTTTAAGAAACATTCTTCGGCTGGAAAAAGAAGAAAACAAAAGGGTCCACCCTTCTTATTTAAGCGATCGCTTGAATCTATCAAGGTCCTATATTACAGCAGTTCTTAACTCTTTAGAGGAGAAGAAAATGCTGATTAGAAAAATGGATACAGAAGATAGAAGAAGAATAAGTATTGAAATAACAAAAAAAGGTAGAGATGTTTTTGATGATCTTATTAAAAATGAACTTCAAGTGATAGATAAGCTAATTCACAATTTATCTGTTGAAAAAACCCTTATATTGGTTGATTTACTAAAACAAGCTACAAGTATTTTAAATGAAGAGGAAAATTTATGAAAAAAATTCTTAGTTTCTTAAAAAAGGATGTGTACAGAATACTAATTATTTTTACACTTACTTTTTTACAAACAATGACCGGCCTTTTCCTACCAAGTCTTATGTCGGACATTGTAGATATAGGTATTGTTAATGGAGACACTCCATTTATACTTAAGATTGGTGGAATTATGCTACTGGTAGCCTTCATTGGTATTCTTTGCCAGATAACAGCCAGATTTATTTCAGCAAAACTTTCAGCAAGATTTTCAAAAAATCTCAGATCATCCATCTTTGCAAAGGTAGAGTCTTTCTCCTTACCAGAGTTTGACAAATACTCTACAGCCTCTTTGATTACAAGATGTACCAATGATGTAACCCAAGTTCAACATTCTTTAGATATGACCCTAAGAATGGCCTTGTCTGCCCCACTAACTGCAATTGGTGGAATTATTATGGCCATAAGGTTTGGTAAGAATCTGACTTGGATTTTGATCTTTTCTTGTACCGCCTTAGTGTTCATTATGATACTAAACTTCAAGTTGACCGTTCCTAAGTTTCAAAAGATTCAAAAGAATGTGGATAAATTGAACTTAATTACTAGAGAAAATTTAAGTGGAATGAGAGTCATTAGAGCTTTTAATGCTGAAGGCCATCAAAACGAAAAGTTTGACCAAGCAAATAAACTGTTGACAAATCTACATTTGGTAATTGGTAGGATTATGTCCTTACTTCAGCCTATGACCATGCTAATAATGAATTTAACTACAATTGTTGTTGTCTGGCTAGGCTCAAGAATGGTAGCAGGTTACAGTATTAAGGTTGGAGAAATGATGGCCTTTTTACAATATGTCATGCAGATTATGTTCTCCTTCCAAATGCTTAGTATGACCTTCATAATAATACCAAGGGCCATGGTTTCTGTACGTCGTATTGAAGAAGTACTAGAAACTGAACCCTTAATAAAAGATCCCCTAGCAGAAGATTTGCTTTCTCCTGAAAAACTAGGCAGAGTTGAATTTGAAAATGTAAGTTTTTCATATCCTAATGCAATTGAGCCTGCTGTTTGTAATGTGTCTTTTAGTGCAATGCCTGGACAAACAACAGCAATTATTGGTTCAACTGGAAGTGGTAAATCTACCTTGGTTAATCTAATACCTAGACTTTATGATGTTAGCTCAGGATCGGTTAAGGTAGATGGGGTGGACGTTAGACATTTCGAACAGTCCGATTTGAGAGATAGAATAGGTTATGCACCTCAAAAGAATATGTTGTTTGCAGGTACAATAGAAAGCAACATTGATTTTGCAAGAGATATTGAATTTAAAAGAATAGAAGAAGCAGCTAGAATTGCTCAAGCTTCCAAGTTTATATCTGAAAAAGAAGAAGGCTTTTATAGTCCTATTGCTCAAGCAGGTACTAATGTATCTGGTGGGCAAAAACAAAGATTATCAATAGCAAGAGCTATTGCAAATCATCCAAAAATTTACATCTTTGATGACTCCTTTTCTTCATTAGACTTTAAGACCGAATCTAACCTTAAGAAGGCATTAAATGAAGAAACTAAAGATTCCACTGTTTTATTAATAACTCAAAGAGTATCTACAATTATAAACGCTGACAAGATTATTGTTTTGGACAATGGTCAAGTGGTTGGTATGGGAAAACATAAAGACTTACTGGAAAATTGCAAGGTATATTATGAAATTGCATCATCTCAATTAACTAAGGAGGAGCTTGCATGACACAGATGAATAACAATAAAAATAACAATAATAATAGTAATAATAAAAACTCATCTATTGATAGAGATGTAAGTATAGACAGAAGCAAAGATACATCTTCTCAAATGCAGCGTCCAGGTGGTGGAAGAGGCCGTCCTGGAAGAGGTCCGGGTGCAACCATGAGATTGGTTGAAAAGCCTAAAGACTTTAAAGGAACTATGAAAAAACTCCTTAGATACTTAAAGCCTTATTGGTTCATGTTGCTTTTATCTATAATCTTTTCTGCAGCCTCTACCCTATTCAATGTCCTTTCACCTAAAGAAATGGGAAAGATTACAACAGAGCTTTATGAAGCAGTTACCCATAGAGCAGGAAATGTGGACTTTGCTCTTATTGGAAGAATTCTTTTAATCCTCTTGTTTTTGTATTTATCAAATGCTGTATTTAACATAATCCAAGGATTTATTTCTAATAGTATTTCACAAAAACTAGGTTTTACCCTAAGAAAAAACATGGCAGATAAGTTTAATAAGATTCCTTTAAAGTTTTTTGATACAAAACTTCATGGAGATATTTTGAGTATTGTAACAAATGATATAGATACAATAACTTTTACCTTTAATCAAAGCCTATCTCAAATTACATCAACAGTTACCCAGGTAGTTGGAGTTTTAGTAATGATGCTCCTAATCTCCCCTTTGATGACTGGAGTTACCCTTTTGATTGTTCCTTTGACTACAATTTTTGTAAGTATTTTGGTCAAAAAATCACAAAAATTCTTTAAAGCTCAACAAAGAAATCTTGGTAACTTAAATGGACATATTGAAGAGATGTTTTCAGGTCACTTGGTTATGAAGATTTTTAATGGTGAAAAGAAGTCTTTAGAAGATTTTTCCCATTTAAATGAGAATTTATACAACTCTTCTTGGAAGTCTCAATTCTTATCTGGATTGATGATGCCTGTAACAGGCTTTATTGGCAACTTAGGATATGTAGCTGTTTGTATAATGGGTGGCTACTTAGCAGTTAAACAAACCATAAGCGTGGGAGACATTCAAGCTTTTATCAGGTATGTAAGGCAATTTAACCATCCTATGAGCCAAACTGCAGGTATAGCCAATACCCTACAATCCACTGCAGCGGCAGCTGAAAGAGTCTTTGGATTCTTAGAAGAAACAGAAGAATCAGATGATACTGACAAGTTAAGCAACTTAAATAACCTAAAAGGAAATGTAACATTTGAAAATGTTGTCTTTGGCTATGATGAAGGTATTGAAATAATCAAAAACTTTTCTGCAGATATAAAAGCAGGACAAAAAGTAGCAATTGTAGGTCCAACAGGTGCTGGAAAAACCACCTTGGTTAATTTACTAATGCGGTTTTATGACGTAAATTCAGGAAGAATATTAATTGATGGGATAGACATAAATGATATAAAAAGAAGTGAAGTTAGAAAGCAATTTGGAATGGTTCTACAAGACACCTGGCTTTTCAACGGAACCTTGTTTGAAAACATTGCCTATTCTCTACCTAATGCTAGTTTAGAAGAGGTTAGAAATGCTGCCCAATTAGCTAGTGCTGAGCACTTTATTATGTCATCAGGACAAGGTTACGATATGGTTATAAATGAAGAGGCAACCAATATATCATCTGGTCAAAAACAACTTCTAACCATTGCAAGAACCATATTATCCAATAGTCCTATGCTTATACTGGATGAAGCCACCTCTAATGTTGACACTAGAACTGAAATTTTAATACAAAAGGCCATGGATAACCTAATGGAAGGAAGAACCTCCTTTATAATTGCTCATAGACTATCCACCATTAAAAATGCTGACATAATATTGGTAATAAATAACGGAGAGATTATTGAACAAGGAAATCACGAAGAGCTTTTAGAAAAAGATGGTTTCTATGCAACCCTTTATTACAGCCAATTTGATACTGTTAGCAAAAATAGTATAAAGAGGAATAATCAAGTAGATTAACTATAACTTAATACAGTAATTTTTAACTTTAAAAAGAGGCCTGTAACTTTCCTTGGCTTTTATAAGACCAGGAATACCCAGGTCTTCTTGTCTGTTTACATACTTAAGATGAGAAAACTCATTTTTTAAAAACTCATTATTCATAACTGCATATGAGCCTCTAACGTCCACATCTGCCTTTTCAAAGTATACACAAGCCATATCATCAGATATCTGCTCTCCTATGGAAAAGGCCACAATACGGCCATTAGTAACTATAGCGCCGATTCTGAAGTCAACACCTATATCATAATTTAGAATTTCATTAATTGCCCTAGTCTCTACATTAAGGTCAGAAGAAAACTCTCTTTTTGCATTCCACTCTTCTTGAAGTTTTAAAACCAAAGGAATATCTTTTTTCTCAATTCTAATATATTCATATTCATTGTTCTTAACAAAAGCATTTAAATGATTTTTCTTCGTATGAAATTTCTTTCCTGAAAGGTTTATTAACTCTTCAACTGAATAAACGTACTCAGCAAAAAATTCTAATTCTTCTATTTCATATTTTTTCTCAAAAAGACTAACCTTATCTTCTGGAATACAATATACATAGTTGTTTCCATCTATATAGTCCTTATATTCCTTGCATTTATCAAGAGCTTCAAATATATCCCCTTCTCCTAAAGGCAAGGGTGAAGAATAATTGTATTTCTTTTCAAACAAGAATAAGAAACCATCTTGGATGTCATAAAGTAAGCCTGTACTTTGTCTCCATAAATAGGTAGAGGCAAATTGTGCTAAAGACATTTGTTTGTCTGCATACTTAAAAAACTCAAATATATTTTCAAAATTTGTATGTGATACTGGTTTGGGGTTGAGCATATTATACTATTGGCTCTTTCTGCCAGATATTTTCAATATTATTCTTTCTTATCTCAGGCTTGAGATATCTGACTGCATTTTCTATTATTTTTAAAACTTTTTCATTTTTGAAGGTGGGATATGTTTCATGCCCAGGCTGGAAATAAAAGAGTTTTCCATTTTGTATATTCTTAATCCAAGCGGATCTAAAGACATTACCTCCTGAAAACCAAGAAATCATTAATAATTCATCTATATCAGAAACACCAAAAGGTTCTCCATAGGTTTCTTCTTGTTCTAATATGAAATAATCACCCATATCTTTTGTTATGGGATGATTTGGATTAATGTTCCAAAGAATTTCTTTTTCTCCTGCCTCTCTCCATGACAAACTGCCATTACATCCGGTTAATTCTTTCATTAACTTTGAAGCATGGGCTGAATGCAAGAGGATTACAGACATGCCTTCTCTAACTCTTTTGCCTATTTCTAAAACTATTTGGTCATCAACCTGGTTATGAGCCATATGGCCCCACCAGATTAACACATCAGTTTGATCTAATACTTCATTGGTTAAACCATGACTTGGTTCTTCTAAAGTTGCAGTTTTGACGTAAAAATCTTTAGACTTAGATAAATAGGATGCAATAGCTTTATGCATCCCATCAGGATAAATCTTTTTTACTGCTTCATCTTTTTTTTCATGAAGAAATTCATTCCAAACCGTTACTCTAATAGTCATTAGGCACGCTCCATGTATTCACCAGTTCTTGTATCTATTCTAACTAGGTCTCCTATATTTACGAATAAAGGAACTTTTATTTGAGCACCTGTTTCAACAGTAGCTGGTTTTGTAGCACCAGTAGCTGTGTTACCTGCAAAGCCTGGTTCTGTATGTGTTACTTCAAGAACAACAAAATTTGGAGGTTCAATTCCAAAAACCTCACCTTGAGTTGAAAGAATTTGGACGACTTCATTTTCCTTTACAAATTTTAAGGCATCTCCCAATTGTTCTTGATTTAAGGGCAATTGGTCATATGTTTCCACATCCATAAAGTAAAATAATTCTCCATCAGAATAAAGATATTGCATATCTTTTCTTTCTACTCGGGCTAAAGGAAATTTATCAGAAGGATTAAAAGTCCTTTCAACAGTAGACCCAGACTTTACATTTCTTATTTTAGCTCTTACAAAAGCAGCACCTTTACCTGGCTTAACATGCTGAAATTCGATTATTTGATAGACCTGGCCATCCATTTCAAAAGTAATGCCGTTTCTGAAATCTCCTGCACTTATCATGATTTTTCCTCCATTTAATTATATAGTTACTTGACAATTGTATCTTTTTTAAAAGAAACTTGTCAATACTTGCTAAATTTAAAAAAGAGCATGCTCTTTTTTAAATACTTATGCTCTTTTAACCTTTTCAGATTTTAAACAGCTAGCGCAAATATTTGCTTTTCTTACTGTTCCGTTGTCATCAATCCTAACTCTTCTTATATTAGGCTTAAAAGTACGACGAGTTTTAATCTCTGAGTGACTCACTTTATTGCCAAACAAGGTTGATTTTTCACAGATTTCACATTTTGCCATTATTCTCACCTCCTAAATAATGAACCTAAATCAGTATACAAAATTAAATTTCAATAATCAAGTGTTTTTTTCTTTGTAATACCTACAATAATTGTTAATAACACAGATTTCACATTTTGGATTTCTAGCATGACATACTGCTCTTCCATGAAAGACCAATCTATGACAAAACTCAGCTGATTCTTCTGGTGGTAATATTTTTTCCAGATCCATTTCTATTTTTGTTGGGTCTGTATTGTCTGTTAATCCAATTCTTAATGATAATCTTTTTGCATGAGTATCTATAATAATAGCTGGCTTTTTGTATACCTCTGCTAAGATCACACTTGCAGTTTTTCTTCCAACTCCAGGTAGTTTTGTTAAGTCTTCCATATTATCTGGTATCACACCACCAAAGTCCTTTAAGAGCATTTGACAACAAGCTACAATGTTTTTTGCCTTGTTTCTATAAAAGCCTGTGGGAAAGATAATTCTTTCAATATCTTTAAGATCTGCATTTGCATAATCTTGTGCAGTCTTGTATTTGGCAAACAATTGTGGAGTTGTCTTATTTACCCTTTCGTCTGTGCATTGGGCTGCTAATTGAGTTGATATTAAAAGCTGCAAAGGGTCTAAGAAATCTAAAGTTGGATAAACTAAGGGATACTCTTTTTTTAAAAGCTCTATAATTGTATGTATATTTTTCATTCTATTTGCAGAATCCTATTTTTCCTTATCTAAAGCTATTTCAATTATTTGTACTGTATAGCTCTCTATTATTCCGTCATCATCTTCTTCTGGCCTGTATACTGTTAAAGACACAATATCGCCAGGTTCATAAGAGTTTTTTAAATCCATAAACCCTTCTGGACTTTCAAAACTTATATCATTTATTGAAACTATTATATCATCTTTTGCTAAGCCTTTGTTAAAAGCAGGTCCTGCGTAGCCTACATGCAATACTCTAACACCTTTTATAACTTCCTGCTCTTCACCTTCTTCTGCTTGTATATTTAACTCTTGAATTTCCCTATCAATCCCTATACTTAAGTTAGCTTTAAATTTATTATTTAGACTTTCAATTTCAAAGTTTTCAATTATTTCTGTAACCTTGTTTATGGGAAGGATTCTAAAACTTGGGTCATCAGATCCAAAGCAAGAATAAATGGATAAACCCACAACCTGTCCTTTTAAATCAGTTATGACTCCTCCATCTGTTTGCATATTTTGATGAGCTGTAACTCCTATGTTATAAAGGATTTCTTCTGGTGTTTCATTACTTGTAAGAATGATGTCATTAAAAGTATGAGATAATTTACTTACAATACCAGCTGACACATAACCCTTAGATTGGGAATTGCCACTGGCTACAGCTAATACCGACTCCCCTATAACCAACTTATCAGAATCCCCATATTCAGCATAATTCAAGACACTCTTTGTATCAATTTTCAAAAGAGCTATACCATTTACTAGGTCTCTACCTTCAAGTCTTGCATAGTATTTTTTATTAAAATCAAAGTTTACATAAACTTCTATTTGACTATTTTCTCTAAAATTAGTTCTATTTTCTTCACAAACTCCTTCAATTGCACTTTGAGAAGTAATCATATAGCCATCTTCACTTATAATTAAAGCTGAGGCCTCTCTAATAATCGTGGTCTGTTCTTCTACATATATACAGCGTATATAGGCGATAGAAGGCATTATATTCTCAATAGCACTTATAATTCCAGGGCTGGCCTCGAAAGGCAATACTTCAATTCTTACAACATCCTTGTATTTAGTTATAACTGACTCTGGATCTTCAGGATCTTTAACATCTGGGTCTTTTTCTTCAGGTGGCTTATTATTGCCATTTAGAATTGGACTTGAAGGACTTGGAGATATCTTAGGTTCTTCAAGAAGATCAATTATGGGAAATTTTAAATCTGGGTTGTGATATCTTTTTACCAATATCATAGTAATAATAATGATACATACAGACAATACAATGCATAAAAGCGTAACAAAAAAAGGAACTACAAATCTGGACATAAATCCTTTTTTATTAATAATTGTCTCTGTGTAAAATCCGTTACTTCTAATATTTTGGTTGTGATCTACACCCTTAGGGTGTGAGTTCTTGTCATTATTTATTTTTTCCATTTCAACCTCATAAATGATACTATCACAATAAATATAAGTGTTTGTTAAATATTTATGAATTTTCTACAAAATCTGCATTTTCTAAGGTAAAGACAAATTCTGTCCCTACACCCTTTTGACTATTAACCGTTATAACCTCATTATGCCTTTTAATAACACTAAAAACAATAGAAAGTCCCAAACCTGTAGCTGTTTTATCTTGGCTTCTGGACTTATCTGTTTTATAAAAGCGGGTCCAAATATTTTGAACTTCATCATTATCCATACCAACTCCACTATCTTTTACATGGACATAAATTTTACTTCTTCTTGGTTCTACTGATACTGATATATTCCCTCCTTCTTTTGTAAACTTTAGTGAATTGTGGATAAGATTAATAAGCACTCTTTCTATATCATCAGCATTGGCATACACATAAGTGCTTTCATCTGCAAAATGGACATTTATAAATATCTTCTTTTTTACAATCTCATGTTCAAAACCTAAGACCGACTTTCTTATTAAATCATTTATATCAAATCTTTTTTTCTCTAAAGGTGTTCCTTCATCAGCATCTATCTTAGACAAGATTAAAAGATCTCTAATCATATTTGTGAGTCTTTTTATTTCTACTCTAACTCTTTCTAAATAATAGGTTTGCTTATCCTCTTTTATGGTTCCATCTAATATCCCCTCTATAAATCCTCCTATGGAGGTCATAGGAGTTCTCAATTCATGAGCTACATTACTTGCAAATTCAGCTCTTTGACTTTCAATTTGCTCCAGTCTTTCCATCATGTTATTAAAGGTGTGTGATATTTGTGCAATTTCATTTTTGCTTTTAACATTTTTTATTCTAAATTTAAAATCCCCTTTTTCTGCAGATTTAGCAAGATTTAAAAGTTCACCAAAGGGTTTTGATACACTGCCTGCAAAAACAACGATATATATTAATGAAACTAAAAACAATATTACCAAGGGAACAGAGATTAACCTAACATTCTTCCAAAAAAGAGCTTCTTCAAAACTAGTGTAAGTACTTATTGAAATAGCTATATCTATTAGATCATTAGGATCATTTTTTGAAATGTTATAAGTGTCTGAAAAAATATATGATCTGGATATTAGATCTTTACCTATTAATTTACTAAATGAATCATCTCCAATAAATTTATTTACCCCTCTTTTATTTGAATTTTCAGAATTCTTATCAAATATAGATATCTCTTGTAAGTAATTGGTTGAATCTTCTTTTAAAAGATTTTCCATTTCAATGCTATAGGGCGAAAAAGATAAGACTTTTCCATTTTCATCAAAAATAATGACAAGGGTGTCAGTTAAAACGGTCATTCTATTTATAGCATCAAGCAAGTTTTTCTCCGCATTTAAAACATTTGAAGAAAATCCAGAATAAAGAGAAAAAACTCTTTTTTCAATTTCTGATTTAATGTGGGGATACATACTTTGAGCATTGCTACTTTGCCTATCTAAAATAAAGTAAAAAGCTTGAAAAATCATCAAAAGTGAAAAGAGTAATGAAATTATTACTGTAAATAAAATGAACTTTTTTAATGTTCCAGACATAAAATATTTCTTCATATCCTATTATTGAACTTCAAACTTATATCCAACTCCCCAAACAGTTTTCAATTGCCAGCTAACACCTTCTACATTAATTTTCTCACGAAGTCTTTTAACATGAACATCCACAGTTCTAGAGTCACCAAAAAAATCAAAGCCCCAAACCTTTTCTAAAAGCATATCTCTTGTGAAAACTGAATTGGGATTTGATGCTAACATATACAAAAGTTCAAATTCCTTAGGAGGTAGCTCTAATTTTTTACCTTTTAAAATAACACTGTAAGTATCTCTACTTATAACAAGACTATCAAAAGTAATCTCATCTGAAGGTGTTTCTTTTGCCTTTGTTCTTCTAAAGATTGCTTTTACTCTGGCAATTAATTCTTTAGCTTCAAAAGGTTTTACTACATAATCATCAGCACCTAATTCTAAACAAAGCACCTTGTCAAAGGTCTCTGCCTTAGCACTAAGCATCAGAATAGGCACATCGTCTTTTTGTTTAATTTGTCTGCACACTTCCTTACCATCAATTCCTGGAAGCATTATATCTAAAATAATTAAATCTGGTCTTTCTTCTTTGTGGGCATCTAAGGCCTTTAGACCATCATGTGAACAAACTACGCTATAGCCTTCTTTTTCCAGATAGAGGCTTAAAAGTTCACAAATATTTTCATCATCATCAACAACAAGAATTTTATACATTTCTCTTCTACTTTCTATTTAATAAGTATTTCTTTATTTGTTCTAGCTGATTCATATACAGCATCAATTATTTTCATTATCTCCAAGCCATCTTGGCCTGTAGAAATACAAGATGTCTCCCCTCTCAAACAATCTACAAAATGAGCAATTTCTCTTTCAAAAAGTCCAGTAAAACTAAGAGCTGAAGCACCATGGCAAGAAACATCCACAAATCTATCTGCTAACTCAGTATAGAGTTCCACATCTGGAGATATTTTAAGACCCCCTTTTGTACCAAATAATTCAATTGAATTCTCATCCTTTTTTATATTTAAATTAAAGGAGGTTTCTACAAAAAGCGTCATTCCATTATCAAATTTTATCATTGCAAGGGCTAAGTCTTCAACATTAAATTGATATTGGTCACCATCTTCTACTAAGTATCCACTAGCTCCTTTTGCCCTATTGGGCCCTAGGTTAGAATAGGTAACTCCATAGGCTGATATAGGCTTAGGGTTATTGGCCAAATATTTTACTAAATCAACAACATGTACAGATAAATCTATTAAAGGTCCTCCCCCAGAATATCTCTTATCTTTAAACCAACCACCAGGAGAGCCGCTTCTTCTAAGATACTTTGCCTTTGCATAATAGATATCTCCCAAGTTCCCTTTATCAATAAAATCTTTTGCAATTTCAGTATCATTCCCAAATCTTCTAACAAAGCCAATCATTAAAAGGCTATTATTCTTTTTAGCTACTTCTTGCATCTTTATAGCTTCGTTTGCATTAATAGCCATGGGTTTTTCACATAAAACACCCATCTTTTTCTCTAAAGCTGCAATGCTAGCATCCATATGTACACTATTCCAAGTACAAACACTAACACCATCTAATTTATGGTTAGCAAGCATCTCATTATAGTCTGTGTAAGAGTTTTTAATACCATGCTTTTTAGCAAAGTTTTCCACCTTAACCTTGTCAATATCGCAAACAGCTTCTACTTCACAAACATCTATTAATTTCTTATAACCAGCTACATGGAATTCAGAAATACTTCCTGTACCAATAATTCCTACTTTTATTTTATTTTTCATACTTGACCTCAAATTTATTTATACATTTGAAGTTTAACATAGGGGTTTTATTCTGTCAAAATCCATTTTTCCCTCTCTCTTTGAACTTTTTTTAAATATTGATGTATAATATCATAAGAAAATAAGCTACAGGAGTATTTATGAAACTGGGTATAGTAGGACTTCCCAATATAGGAAAAAGCACCATCTTTAATGTAATGACAAACAACAAGGCACAAACATCAAATTACATGTTTTCAACCTTGGAATCGAATAAAGGAATTGTAAATGTTCCAGATGAAAGAGTTGACTATCTATATCAACTTTATAATGCAGACAAAAAGACCTTTGCAACCATAGAATTTGTGGACATCCCCGGCCTTATTAAAGGCTCTAATAAAGGTGAAGGTATAGGAAATAAGTTTTTAGGCGACCTACGACAGATGGATGCCCTTTGCCATGTAGTTAGGTGTTTTGATGATTCGGATTTACTCCATATTTATGGAGATGTGGACCCTATAAGAGATGTTGAAACCATCAATCTTGAATTGATATTTGCAGATCTTGAAATAGTCGAAAGAAGAATTGAAAGAGACACAAAAGCTGCTAAAGCCAATGATAAGCAAATAAAAGAAGACTTAAAGTTTCTTGAAATTTTAAGAGATCACTTAATGGAAGGTATGTTAGCTAAATCGCTAAAAATAGCAGATGAAGATCAAAATAGAGTTATAAATGACTTAGACTTAATTACCATTAAACCTGTTATTTATGTTGCAAATGTAGATGAAGACAGTATAGTAGATGGTAATGAGTATTCAAAAGCTCTTAGCCAATATGCAAAAAATGAAGACAGTGAATTTATTAGTTTATGTGCAAAATTTGAAGAAGATCTGGCTTCATTGGATGTGGAAGAAAGACAAATCTTTTTGGATGATATGGGAATAAAAGAAACAGGTCTAAAACAGTTGATTAAAAAAAGTTATTCTATCTTAGACCTAATGAGCTTTTTAACAGCTGGGAAAAAAGAAGTTAGAGCATGGACCATAAAAAATAATACGACTGCTGTAAAAGCTGCTGGGAAAATCCACTCAGATATAGAAAGAGGATTTATAAGAGCTGAAGTCTTTTCCTATGACCAAATTGTTGAACATGGTTCATATGCAGCTCTTAAAGAAAAAGGACTCTTAAGAGTCGAAGGTAAAACATATATTTTTAAAGAAGGAGATATTGTACTTTTTAGATTTAACGTTTAAATGAAAATTGTTGCAATTATTTGTGAATACAACCCCTTTCACAGTGGACACGAACACCAAATTAGGGAAATAAGAAAAAAGTTTTCCAATAGGGTCAAAATAGTAAGCTTAATGAGTTCTAATTTTGTTCAAAG
>Ga0265293_10004847_pt1 | contig 23198 bp, 18 predicted proteins | sample Munlanlewell138R_FD_192505 | JGI IMG/M metagenome (GOLD analysis project Ga0265293, IMG submission 192505) | Leachate microbial communities from a municipal landfill in Southern Ontario, Canada - Leachate well 138R | ecosystem: Engineered > Solid waste > Landfill > Unclassified | place: Canada... | reverse complement strand
CTGAAAGGCAAGCCAGATGTCGCCGCTGCGCAAGGCCGCGTCGATGCGGGCATGGAGCGAAAGCTCCCACGGGGTCTGGGCGAGCCGTTCGCTGCCGTATTCTTCATAGAGCTTCAGCTTGGAGACGGCTTCGGACGAACTGGCGATGGCCGATTTCACGCGGTTGATCGGCCTGTTGGCGCTGTTGCGGTCCAGCCCGAAATGGATGTTGGTATCGAGAATATGCTCGCCGATGACGAGCGGCGCGGCGAACAGCGCTTTCAACCCTTCGAGCTGGGCGACAAGCTCATCGGTCGAGAACGGCTGCACCAGCCACACGAAATGGCCATCACCGTTATCGTAAATCTTGCTGCCGCCAAACGCCACCGACAGCCGCCGGGCGATCTGGCGCGAACATTCGCCGTGCAAATCCTTGGGCAAGCTGACCAGCATCTGCTCGAAATTGCTGATACAGGCGGCGGCCACATCGCTGCCCCCGGGAATACCATCGGAAACGAGGGCATCCACGTTGGGCAGGCCGGACGCGGAACTGGTAAGCTGCACGCCCTGACGCCACTTTTGCCAAAGCCGAAGCGGGATATAAACGGCAACCGCGATGATCGCCGAGCCGATGTCGGTATGGACATTGGCCATCATCAGCAATCCCGGCCCTGCCAGCATAACGACGCCGAACAGGACATATATGCCGCACTTTGCAGACCGATTGGTCCCCAGCTTCGCGGCGATGACCGTGAAAAGGAACAGGATCAGCAAAGGATGGCCGGCGAAGGATACGGGCCGCCCCGCCGCCAGTCCGGCCGCGCTTGCGATATCGACGAAAGCTTGCGGAATCCGGTCATAACCGAACGATGCGACGGACGTCGCCACGCTTTCGTTCGTGCGAGTGACGAACACGTCGCGCCCCGGCAACAGCGTGGCCTGCGCGGGCGAGCCATGGGCGCGGCCTGTCAGAAGATCGCGTGAAAGCACCACGGGAATGGATCGCGGGTCGATCCGGTAATTCGCGTAGACCTTGCCATCCATGGACATCAGCCCCGCCGCGACAAGCGCCGCCGCGGGATAGATCTTGCCGTCGCGCTCAAGCGCCGGCGGCCCGTCGATCGGCACTTCGAAAACATTGAAGTTCCACTTCGAAACCGCGATCCGGGTGCCGGATGGGGACGCGAACTGGGTGTCCACCCGCTTGCGCCTGCGTGACAGCGAAGCCTCGTTGGAAGGTTCCCGAATGACCAGCGTAACTTTGTCGTCCAGCCGTTCCAGCACCTTGTAAAGCGCGGAATCGTTCGCCGGATCGGCCCCCACTGCTTCGGGCATGTCGAGATAGATGTGCTTGGCGCCGCGCGCCGCAAGCTTGTCCAGAAGCTCCGCCTGCCGGGCGGTCGATCCCGCCGCCGTGCTCGCCGCGTCAAGCAGACCATCGTCGAGCGATACGACGACAGCCGTATCCGGCGCCGGAACCGACATATAGCGGAACCAGGGGTTCCAATAGAGATGTTCGGCATCACGGGCATCGCCGCTGAATACGCACGCCAATGCGACCAGCAGCGATACCAGCAATGGCGTTCTCAAAAAGATGCGCATTCGCAGCGCCTCGACCCGATTTTCCCGGGTAAAGGCTTAACAACAGATAGTTAACAAGCTGTTAGCCATCGGCTTGGTGGTTTGCGGGAAAAATGTGCGATTTCCGGTAATTGCCTCAATGACAACAAGCGCATGACCGGGAGCCGCGCCACCGGCGGGAGTTTACACCGCGCCAAGGCGTTCCAGCGCCCGATCCAGCATCAGGAGCTGCCACAATAGCCGCGAATGATCGCTCCGCCCGGAAATATGCCGGCCCGCCAGTTGCGCGATGGCCTGTCCGTCGAACCATCCGCTCCGTGCCAGACTGGCGCTTTCGCCGATGGCGCGCGCCGTATCCGCCAGCGGTCCGCGAAACCATTGCGCGATGGGCGTGACGAAGCCCTGCTTGGGGCGATAGAGAATATCGTCGGGCAGATAGCGCCGCATCGTGCGCTTCATCAGCCACTTGCCCTGTCCGCCGCGCGTCCGCATCGCTTCCGGCAGACGGGCCGCGAACTCGATCAGGCGGTGATCGAGCAGCGGTTCGCGCGCCTCCAGGCTCACCGCCATGCTGGCGCGATCGACTTTCGTCAGGATATCTCCCGGCAGCCAGAACGTGAGGTCAGCATATTGCGCGCGGTCCAGCCCGGACCGGCCGGGCGCGGCCCGCATCAGGGCTTCCAGTTCGTGTTCAGCGCGGTAATCGCCCCGCAGCTTCAGGAAATCGGGCGAATAGAGCCTTTCGCGCAAGTCCTGCGGCGTCACGCTCAGGGACCGCGCGTAACCGGCCTCGCTGGGCGCGGCGAGCGACTGGAACGTGGATTTGGCCCGCAAGGGCCGAGGCGCCCAGTCCGCCTTGGGCCAGATCGCGCCCAGCGTCCCGAACACCGAGCGGCGCAGCGGCGCGGGCAGCAGCGCCCGTGCCCGGTCCTCGTTGTGCTGGAACACATGGCGGCGATACCCTGCAAAGGCTTCGTCCGCGCCGTCGCCGGAGAGCGCGACGGTCACTGTCTCCCGCGCCAGTTGGCACACCCGCCATGTCGGCAGGGCGGAAGCATCGGCGAACGGCTCGTCGAACATGGCGGCGATGGTGTCGATGGCCCCGAAATCGTCGGGAGAGACCTGCCGCGCCCGGTGATCGGTGCCGAACAGCGCCGCCACCTGCTCGGCATAGGAACTTTCATCGAGCGCGGAAACGTCGAAACCGATGGAACATGTCCTGACCGGCCGCGCGCTGGCTTCCGCCATCAGCGCGACGACGCTGGAACTGTCCACCCCGCCTGAAAGGAACGCGCCCAGCGGCACGTCGGCGACCATGCGCGACGTCACGGCCTCTCGCATCAGGTGCAACAGTTCCGCTTCCAGATCGGCGGCCCTGCCCCGGTGACGTTCCAGGAAGGAGACGTCCCACCAGCGGCGGGGCTCCGGCATCGGCTTGCCGTGTTCCAGCAACAGGCAATGCCCGGCGGGCAGCTTTTGCACGCCTTTCAGGATACAGCGCGTATCGGGCACGTAGCCCCAGGTCAGGTAATCCTCGACCGCCAGCGGGTCGGCCTCGCGCCGCAGCAGCGGATGGGCCAGCAGCGCCTTCAGTTCCGAGCCGAAGATCACGCTGCCGTCGGAAAGCCGCGACAGGTAGAGCGGCTTCACTCCCAGCCGGTCCCGCGCAAGGAACAGCGTGCGGGCATCGAGGTCATAGATCGCGAACGCGAACATGCCATGCAGGCGCGGCAGGCAGTCCGGCCCCCAGCGCTGCCAGGCGGCCAGGATAACTTCGCTGTCGCCATCGGTGCGAAAGGTCGCACCCGCCGCCTTCAATTCGGCGCGTAACTCACGGAAATTGTAGATTTCCCCATTGAACACCAGCACGGCGCGGCCATCGCTCGACAGCATGGGCTGCGGCGACCCGGCCACGTCGATGATCGACAGGCGTCGGTGCCCTAGCCCCACGCCGGGCGCCGTCCACACCCCTTCGCCGTCCGGCCCGCGATGCACAATCGCGTCGCACATTTTCGCCACGCGCGCCGGATCGACCGGCTTGGGCGTCGGCAAGTGAAAGATTCCCGCAATTCCGCACATCGCAGCGGTGCCTAACGGATGCCCGCCACGCGGTCCATCCATGGACCGGGCGGACCGGCATCGCGCAAGAAGGCTTCCACCGCTTCCGCCGCAGGGGCATCGGGACTTTCCTCTGCGGAAAGGATCAGCCGTGCCGTCGCGCGCGGACGCAGCAGCAGCCGGTCGGAGAGGTTGGCCAGCTTGAGGCGCATGTTGCTTGCCGTAAGCAGATCGCCGGTGCGATACCACGTCACCGCGAGCCGCCCCGTGCCATCGGAAGCGAGCAACCGCTCGCTGGCCACGCCCGCCACGCCCGGCCCGGCGGATTGCCACGCCCAATCGCTGCCGGGCATGAGCGCGCCTTCCCCGAATCGCCCCGCCTCGCGCGCGTCGTCCTGCGCGGCATAGAGCGCGAAGGACACGTCGACCGTGCGCCCCTTCGCATCGGCATAGCGGCCCAGCAAGCGATGGTCCGCGCCGCCGCCGCGCGGTTCCCACCACGCGCGCGGGGCATAGTCCACGCGGTTCCAGCCGGGCACTTCGGGCAGGGCGATCCGTTCCGGCAGGGGCGCGGCGAGTGCCATGCCCGCCCCGGCCCATGCCTTGGCCACGATCAGGATCGCGGCAAGCCCGGCCAGCGCGACAGCGAAGCCGGCGCCATAGCGTTCAAGCCGCGCCAGCAGAGGCGATGCGTCCAACGCGGCCCCATCCACCGCAGCTCTATCCACGCCCGCATCGCCCGCGTCCTTGTCGAAGAACCGCCAGGCGATTCCCAGAACCAGGGCAATGACGATGGCAAAGAAAATCCAGCCGTAGACGATATGATCGAAACCCGCCGCCGCCTCTATCCCGACGATCTGCGCCATATAGATCGTGCCCCATGCGCGGATTCCGTTGGCGATGATCGGCACCACCACGCACAGCGCCAGGAACGCGGCCTTTCGCGTCAGGCTGCGAAAGCACAGGTGCGCGACGAGGATGCCCAGCGCCACCATGGCAATCAGGAACTTCACACCCGAGCAGGCCTCGGCAACCTCGAACAGACCGGCGGGCGTGGCAATGAACACCCCGTCGATGGTCGCGGGAATGCCGCTGGCATGGACGAGCCAGATGGTGATGACGGCGGTTATCATCTGCAAGGACGGCACCAGTTCGTCCCCGAACGGCACCATCAGCAGCATATAGGCGAGAGGAAAGGCCAGCACGGCCCCGGCCCGCGGGCCCATCATGGCAAGAACCGCCGTTATCAGCACCGCCACCGCGCCAAGCTGGCGAGCAAGGTTGAGCCCGGCAAAGACGCCCAGCACCCACAACAGGGCAGCGCCCGCCGTCAGGATCAACGGCGGCCACCACGGGCGCGGCGCGATCCGGGCGAGATGCGGTGCCCGCTGCCACGCCAGCCACGCGACGATGCCGGGGATGAGCAGGATGTGATTATAGGTGGAACTGTTCCACCACTGGTCCGCCATCGCGGCCCAGTCCTTCCAGAAAGTCCCGATCAGCACCGCGCAGAGCAGTGCCAGCCAGGGCAGGAACCCGCGCCATGCCTCCGGGATCGCCGCAAAACGGGCGGACAGCGGCGCGGCGCGGCGGGCCGCGCATTCAGGCGGCATCGCGGACCGGCCCTTCTCCCATGCCAACAAGCGCGGGCAAGGCCGAAAGCGCCGCCCGCCAGCTTGCGCGTTCCACGATCCAGCGCCGCGCAGCCTGCCCCGCCGTCGCGGCGGCGGCCTTGTCCGCTGCCAGCGCCACCAGCGCCGCCACGATTGCGTCATCGTCGTCAGCAACATTAAAATGCGTGCAGTCCACGGCGTCGATGCCGATTGCCGCCCTGCTCGTCAGGACGACGGGCAGCGCCATGGCCATGGCTTCCAGCACCTTGTTCTGCACGCCCCGCGCAATGGACAGCGGCACCACCGCGCCGTCCGCCGCGCGCAACCATGGGCGAATGTCGTCCACCCGGCCCCAGACATACACGCCGTTCTTTCCGTCATGCGCCAGAAGCGCCGCCACGGGATTGCGGCCGACGACATGGAACGTCGCGCCAGGCACCGTCCGGCGCAGGCACGGCAGGATGCGCTCGATCACGCGCAAGGCGGCCTCCGCATTGGGCGCATAATCCATCTGCCCGGTGAAGATCAGGCGCGGGCCGGAACAGGCCAGCATCTTCGGCTCGGGCGCCACGCGCGCCGGATCGAACGATGCCGCATCCATGCCATTGGCCATCACCGCCACGCGCGCCGACAGGCGCACGGCCTCCGGCAAGCGGGCGCGGAACAGGTCCGCCTCCCTCTCGCTGATGAGCACGGACACATCGGCGCGGCCCGCCAGCCGCGCTTCCTCGGCGCGCAGCAAGCGCCCCTCGCGCCGATAGACCAGCGCCATCGGACCCTTTCCCGCCTCGGCATAGGCATCGAACTTGGCCGAATCGACATCGACGAAATCCGCGATCACGCGGCCCGCGAAATCGTGGGGCACATATTGCCCCATCTGGCCGGAAAAGACGTAGATCGCGGAAATCGGCCGGGTTTTCAGCAGCGTTTCCACATAGCGCGCCAGCGCGCGGTGATGGAACGCATCGAGGCTGACGGGCCTTCCGCCTAAAAGCGCCTGCACGCCCGCCACGGCTTCATGTTTGCGGCGACGGATCAGGCAATAGCTGCGCGCCACGGCGGCCAGTTCCGCCTCTTGCGCCAGATCGTGCGAATCATCGGCGAACGTCGCGACATGGACCGGCGCCAGAGCCGCCAGCCCGCGCAAGACATGGTGCGAGCGGATCTTGTCGCCACGATCGGGCGGAAACGGGATCCTGTGTGCCAGGAACAGGATTTCACCCATCAGCCCGATCCACCCATCAACCGAGGCCGCGCGCGATCAGCGGACCCAGCCGGTTGGCGATAGCGAGCGGCAGGCGCCGCCACACCGCGATCTGAAGCGCGTGCCTGGCGCTGGTGGGATCGGCGTCGCGGCGCTCCACGCCCGGCGCCGTCCAGGCGGCATAGGCCAGCGGCTCCGGCTCGAAACCCCAGTTCCGCTTGAAATGATACGCGCCGCTGCCGGTCTTGGAGCGGCCGAAATCGAAATGCGTGCAGCCGCGTTCGCGGGCATGGCGCATCAGTTCGAAATACATGCGGTCATTGGCGCGAAGCTGGCGCGCGGCAAACGTGCCGCCGCCCCAATAGGGCATGACCGCGCCGCCATGATAGAGCGAGAGGACACTCGCGACCGGCCGGCCGGCAAGGCGCACCGTCAGGATATCGGCAGCCTCGCCGAACCCGTCGAGCACGGCGTCGAACAGCGCGCGGGGAAAGACCGGCGTGCCGAGGTTGCGGACGCTTTCGGCATAGACGGCATAGTGCGCCGCCCGTTCATCGGCGGACCGGCCCACCGTAACCGAAAGATCGTTCGCCAACCCCTTACGCACTTCGGCGCGTTGCTTGCGCGGAATGGCGAGAAGCTGCGCCTCGTCATCGGCGGCCAGCGGAATGACGAATCCGCAATGCGAATCGCGCCGCTGCGTCCAGCCCGCGCGGCCTTCCGGCAAGACTCCGCCGCGCAACTCGATGGTGGGGCAATTGCGGCGCAGGGCCGTTTCCTCCAGCGCGGCGAACAGGCCATCGGCCCGCACGCCGGGCAGGGCCAGCAGCCCCCCGCCCACGCCGAAACCGCTCCCCGCCAGCAGGCGCCCGAACACGGACGAATGGACCTCATGGAACGGCAGCACCGCCATCAGTTCGCCTGCCCGTTCCTCCACCAGCGCCAGCGCGCGGTTGCCCGTGCCCTGTTCCACCGCTGCCATCCATTGCGGCAAGTGGAACGGCGTTCCCGCCGGGTGCGCGCGGATGAAGCGCTCGATCCGGGCGCGTTCGTCGGGTTCGGTCAGCGCTGCCAGCCGGATTCGCGCGTTCCCCGCGAGGAAAGGCGCGTTCATGCCGCTTCCAGCGAAACGGCACGCGCGCTTTCCCGCAGCGCGATCACATCCATGCGGCCCCAGGCGAACTCCCCGACAAGCTGGCGCAGCTTGTCCGCCATGCGGTCGAGGTTAGTGTAATGGCGCAGGCGCGAACGCATCGAGGCATTGGGAACGCGCGGCTGCTGGGGGTCTATCTCCCAGGGATGGAAATAGAAGATCGCGGGGCGCCCGTCGCGGCGGTTGACCTGCCGGATCGCCCAGCGCGAGAAGCCATAGGGCAGCACGCGGAAGAACCCGCCGCCGCCAGCCGCCAGCCGCTTGCCCGCCAGCATCGCGGTCGTCACCGGAAGCTCGACAAGATCGGCCCACGGCAGCGGCCTGAACGCGAAACGTGGCGCGGTGCTCCACCCGTAATGGTCATGCGTCACCGGGGCGACGCTGGAACTGTAGGTAAAGCCCTGCTCGGCCAGCACCATATAGGCCCAGGGTGTGCGGTAATCTATGGAAAAGCTGGGCGCACGATAGCCGCAGACCCGGCTGCCCGATGCATCCTCTATCGTCTTGCGGCTGCATTCGAGATCAGCGGCGAAGCTTGCCCGGTCCATGCGGAACACGCGCTGATGATCCCAGCCGTGGCTGGCGAGTTCGTGCCCCTGTTCCGCGATCCGCCGCATCAGCGCGGGATGGCGCTGCGCCACCCAGCCCAGCGTGAAGAACGTGGCCTTCACGTCCGTCTCGGCGAACATGGCGAGGATCGCCTCGCAGTTGCGCTCCACCCGGTCGTCCAGCCCGTCCCACGCGGTCCGCTCGATCACGTTCTCGAACGCGCCGACCTGGAACCAGTCCTCGACATCGACGGAAAGGCCGTTGAGAGGTGCCGTTGCAGTCACTTTGCGAAACTCTCCCGAGCGTTCAGGCGGCCGCGCGATGCCCGTCCTCGGCCTCGATCCATTCGATCAGCATGGTCAGCGTGTGGCGGATGGTGCGGTCCTGCTCGGCCAGACGGTTTTCCAGCGTCGCGACACGTTCGTTGAGCGCCGCGACCGTGGCGGCCAGTTCCGCTCCCTCGTGCATCGCGGGCGCTTCTGCCGCGTTCACCAGTTCGATAACCGCCTGCTGCAATTCCGCGATCTGCGCGTCGCGCTCGCCCAGCGCCTGCTCGAAATCGGCATGGGCGGATTCGGGCACGGCCGCGGCAGGCTGCGGCGCGGCGGCGGCTTCCGGCTGCGGGGCAACGCGCGGCGCGGGACGCAACAGCGAGATCGTGCCGTCGTCCGAGAACTCGGACAGCACCAGTTGCAGCATCACACCGTCGATCCGCGTGCGCTGATCGACGGCACCGAGCAGCAGCAGCCGGTTGACGATCTGGTTGATGCGGCGGGGAATACCGCCCGTGGCCGTATATATCTCCGCGAAAACGCGCTGATCGAAGGCCGGATTGCCGTCCCAGCCGACGCACTTCATGCGGTGCTCGATATAGGGCTGGACCTCGTTCGGCTCCATTGCCTCAAGGTGGTGGATGGCGATCACGCGCTGGCGGAGCTGGTCCAGCTCGGGATGCTCCAGCAACGTCTCGCGGAACTCCGGCTGGCCGAGCAGCAGCGTCTGCAACAGCGGGTGCGAGCCGAGCTGGAAGTTCGACAGCATGCGCAGCTCTTCCAGCGCGCCGATGGACAGGTTCTGCGATTCGTCGACGACCAGCAGGCAGCGGCGGCCCGCGCGCGCCTCTTCGTGCAGGAAGGCCTCGATCGCGCCCAGCGCGGACGCCTTGTCGTGTCCTTCGATGATGAGGCCGAACGCCTGCGCGACGACATGGACCAGTTCCTCACCGCCCAGCTTGCTGGTGACGATCTGCGCCGCCGTCAGCCGCGCCGGATCGATCGTCGCCATGAGGTGCGCGACCAGCGTGGACTTGCCCGCGCCGACTTCGCCGGTGATGACCACGAAGCCTTCGCCCTGCGCCAGGCCATAGCCGAGGTAGGACAGCGCCTTACGGTGCGTCAGGCTTTCGAAGTAGAAAGCCGGATCGGGCGTAAGCTGGAACGGCCTGCCCTTAAGCCCGTAGAAATCGTCGAACATCGTCGTTTGCTCCCTTGAGCCTAGAAACTGTAGCGGACGCCCAGCAGGGCAGAGGCGATCCACGAATCTTCCAGCGGCGCATCGCGATTCACGCCGTCGATGCCCAACGCGGCCGTCGCGGAGATGCGATCCGTCAGGTAGCGATTGTAGGCAGCCGTAGCGCCCAGCGCGCTGGCGTCGCCAGAAGAGCCTGCTCCGCTTTGGAACCAGTAGGCGTAAACATTGGTGTTGAACGAGGACCGCTGGTCGATCCGCCCGGAGAGATAGGCGGCGAGCCAGGTGTTCTTGTCGACAAGGCCGCTAGAATCTTCCAGCACCGTGCCGCGCGCGCCGATGAAGCGGCGGCGGTCATACCCCGCGCCGATGCCGGTCTGGAGATTGCCGAGGCTGAGCGAGTAACTTGCCGCGATGCCGCGCGCGCGGAATACCGAGGACCGCACCGATCCCAGCACGCCGGGCAGGCAGTTACCGGCGGTTCCGGCCTGCTGCCCTTCGCCATTCCCCAGATTTTCAAGGCAGCCCGCGAAATCGCCGGAAAGCGGGTTGCGGACCGCGCGGAACTGGCTGGGCAGATCATCAAGCGCGCGGTTCATCAATCCGCCGAAACCCGTCAGGTTGTCATAGACCGAAACGTTCAGCGAGCTGCGCGCCGTGGGCGCCCAGGCGAACGTGCCGTAATAGGTCGTGGAACCATAGCGGCGGCCGACATGCGCTTCCAGCATGGTGCGGTTGCTGGGCCGCCAGATCACGCCCGCATCCCAGATGAAACCGCTGGTGTCATAGGCGATGACGCGCGGCGAGCCCTTGTCCGTGACATAGCGCCCGCCCCTGCCGATCACCGGATCGCCGTTGGCATCGCGCAACGCGTCGCGGCTCGAAACCTCGACATCCTCGTATCCCACGCCGCCGACCAGCGCGAGGTCGGGCCCCACGGGCACGGTCACGTCCGCGCGCACCGCGACGTCGCGTATTCTCTGGTCGAGATTGGAGACATCTTCCTGCCGCCATGTCGCCCCGACGCCGAGACCGACGGGAAGGACATCGTAAGGCTTCACGCCCGCATGGACGCTCGCCATGTGCGAGACGCTGTCATCGAACACGTCGCTTTTGGGCTGTCCCGGCGCGACTTGCAGTGCATCGGGCGATTCCACGCGCGTATAGCCGACGTGGTAGGCCGCGTTGACCGCCACATCGCCCGCGTGCGTCGAGATAGAGGGACCGGCAAAGACCGAATAGACCTGCGTGACCGAATCGTCGTTGCCAATCGGGCCGAGCACCGCCGCGCCGGTTCCCTCTATGCGAGTGCGGGCGGCCAGCGCGCCCGCGTCGATCTGCACGCCTTGCGCCACCACGGCATAGCCGCGCGCGACGCCGCTTATCGTATCGCTGTCCTCGGCCTTTTTCCCCCAGCCGAAGCGGCGCTCATAGCGCAGCGAGAGCGAGCCCGCCGAGCGCGCGCCGTTGATCCCGGCATCGACACCGGCGGCGAGTTGCGAATAAGTCAGCAGGTCGTCGCCGGGGCTGAGTTCCTTGGTGACGATCTGCGCGGCCTCGATATAGGGCTGGACGTAAGTGCCGCCCCCACCTCGCGCCGAACGGGCCGCTTTCTTGCCCGCGCCTGCCTGTCCATCACCGGCATCGGAGCTGGACGGGCCGGAAGACTGCCCCGAAGTCTGGGCCATGGCCGGAACGGCAAGTGCCGCCGCCAGGATCATGGCGACTGCGCCGGACGAATGGATCGCGGCGCCGGTCTGGCGTTTCACCCGCATCTTCACCCCCTGTATCCGTAATATGTGCCGAAGCGCCGCCCGCTCGGGCTGAACGTCGCGGCGTTGAGCAGCAGTTCGATGTTGCGGCAGCCGGACAGCAGCGACACCGCGTCGTCCAGGGCGCCCTGCCCCGTCTGGTCGGCGCGCACGATCAGCACGGTCTGGCCGACATGCTTGGCCAGTTCGGCCGCGGGCGACGCGGCCAGAACCGGTGGCGAATCGAAGATGACGATCCGATGCGGCGCGCCCTGCGTGAGCCGCGCCAGCACTTCTGGCGTGCGCGAGGAAGCGAGATATTCGCTGTCCGCCGTCGTCGCGTTACCCGCGGGCAGCACCCACAGACCGGGAATATCCGTCCCGATCACGCAATCAGCCACGTCGACCGAAGGATCGACCAGCGCGTCCATCAGCCCCGGACCGCCCGGCAGGCCCAGCGCGCTCAGGATCGAGGGCTTGGCGAAATCGGCATCGACGAGGATCACTTCGCTTTCGCGCTCCGCCGCCATCGACAGCGCGAGATTGACGGCGCACCAGGTCTTGCCCTCGCCCGGATGAGGCGAACAGATGAGAATGCGCTGGCTTGCGTCATTCCCGCCGCCGCGCCGCAGATCGGCGGCATTGAGCAGAAGCTGGCGCTTCACGATACGGAACTCTTCCAGCAGCGCGGTGACCGTGCCCTCCGGCCCGATCAGTCCCTGATCGCGCAAGTGCTGACGATCCACAGAGTGCCGCGCGCCACGGAACGCCACGGCTTGCGGAGCGGGTTCCGGCACGGGCGGGAGGGCAGATGCTGCCACGCCCGCCGTATCCATCGGCACGGTTGGAGCAGCGGGAGCCGCCGCCACAGGTTGCGGCGGCGGCGCGACGGCGGCCGCTTCCGGGCGGTGGCGCATGGCGGGTTTGGGCGCGGGCGGCGCCAGGTCGCCGGGCACCGGCGGCGGCGCCAGATCGCGCAGATCGAACTTCCTGACGGCGCGCTCGATCAGCGATCTTGCCTGCCCGTCGCCTGACGTTTCGCCCGAATGCTCTTCAGGCATGGGAATTTTGGTCTGTTCCGTCATTCCCCTCTCCTCAGGCCACCATGCCGCGCTGGATAAACTCGACCGCCAGCAACACGACGAACAACACACCCAGCGATGCCGTGCCGGCGAAGAAATATTTCAGGCGCCGGGCCGCCAGCGCCTTCGCGCCGTCCGACATCGTGCGCGAGATCGCGCCGAGCACCGGCAGTCCGGTGGCCGATTGCAACTTCGCGGTGGTCGAGAACGTCGAGCGAAGCTGGCCGATGGCGAAAGCCGCCGCGCCGCCGCCGCCAAGGCCCAGCACCAGCACCGCGATCAGCAGGATCGGCCGGTTTGGCGCGACGGGGCTTCGCGGACTGGTCGGCGGGTCGACCACCTCGAACTTGACGGCTTCCCGCTCTGTCTTGATCTCGCCGCGCAGGCGCAATTCCTCGCGATCCTGGAGCAGCTTGGCATATTGCGAACGCAGCACGTCATAGTCGCGGCCGATGCGCTGGGCTTCCGCCACAAGCTCGGGATTGCCCACCTGATTGGCGGTATATGACGCGATATCGGACTGGATCGCGGCGCGGCGCGCCTGGATCGCCTGCACCGTCGCTTCGCGGTCCGCCCGGATGGATTGCAGCGAGGACCAAGCCGGGTTCGGCACGCCCGCCACGCCGCCATCGGCTTGCGCCTGCGCCTTCAACCCGGCGATCTGGTTCTTGAGCGCGATCACGTCCGGGTGGCTGTCGGTCAGCCCGCGAGCATGCATGGCGTTGAGATCGGCCGTCGCCTGCCCCAGCGCCGCCCGCGCGCCGCCCTGCGGAGCCGCGCCGGGCAGCGTCTGCGGCGTTCCCGCAAGCTGCCCGCTGATCGCGGCAGCCGCGCTCTGCGCCGCCGCCAGATCGGCGTCCAGCCCGCGCAACTGCGTGCGCGCCGCTTCCAGCCGCTGAAGGCCCGCCGCTCCGCCCTGAACCATGTCCGGGTGCTGCGCCTCGAAGGCCTGGCGGCGCTGTTCCGCGCTTTCCAGCTCCTTCTCGCGCTGCTTGAGCTGGGCGTTCACGAACGCCAGCGTCTCCGTCATTTCGCCGCGATTGCCGGAGATGTTCTCCTCGCGGAAAATGTCGATCATCTTCTGCGCGATATCCTGCGCCAGCCGGGCGTTCTCCGCGTCGGACAGCGTGCCATAGTTCGCGTCCGCCGTGATCTCGAACAGGTTGTCCTGCTGGCTTTCGACTTTCACTTTCTTGGCAAGGTCAAGCACTGCGGTTTCCATCTGCCGCGGCGTCTCGATCGCGTCCCCCAGCTTGGTGGAACGCACCACTTTCTCCAGATTGACCGCGCTGGTCAGCGTCTGGCGGATGCGCTCGATATCGCGCTTGCGGTCCGCCACGCCGATGCCGACCTGTTCGGCCAGCGCGTCGTCGAGCTGGATGAAGATGCGCGCGCGCGATTGATAGGTGTTCGGCACCATGGCCACCACCAGCCAACCGAGCAGGCAGATCGCCCAGGCCACGGCCAGCGCGATCCAGCGCCTGTGCCAGACGCTGTGGATGGCCGAAAGCACTTCGTCGTAGAGCGAGTTCATGAGTCAGCCGCGCCCCTCAGAACATGCTCTCGGGGATGATGATGACGTCGCCGGGGCTGAGCATGACGTTGGCCTTGCTGTCCCCCTTCTTGAGCAGGTCGCCCAGCCGCAGCGCGAATTCGCGCTGCTTGCCCGATTCCTTGTCGAAGCGGATCAGCTTGGCCCGGTTGCCCGCCGCGTATTCCGACAGGCCGCCTACCGCGATCAGGGCGTCCAGCACCGTCATGTTGGCGCGATAGGGAATGGAAGCCGGCTTTTCGGTCGCGCCGACGATGCGGACCTGCTGGCTGAACGTCCCCGCGAACTTGTTGACGATGACGGAAACCAGCGGCTCCTGAATGTATTGCGAAAGCTGGAGCTTGATATCCTCCGCCAGCATGGACGGGGTCTTGCCTACGGCGGGCATGTCCGTGATGAGCGGCGTGGTGATGCGCCCGTCCGGGCGGACCTGCACGCTGGCGCCCAGTTCGGGGTTGCGCCAGACGAAGATCGTCAGTTCGTCGAGCGGGCCGATGACGTAGTCCTCGCCCGGCCCTTCCTGCATCGCCACGAACGAGGCGGGCGGAAGCTGCGGGCCCGAACTTGTCGCGCAACCGGAAAGCGCCAAGGCGGCCATCGCGCAGCCCGCCAGAAGCCTGCCGGCGGAAAAACGGTTTCGGCTATCGCTGGGCATTCACTTCGTCCTCGGCAGCGCCCGCCTGTGCCGGGGAGGAACGGTTTTCCCGGCGGAGACTGGCAATTTCACAGCCGCTATCGGGAAAAAGGGTGAATATTGCGTTAGCCAAAAGGGCCGATTTCAGTGCAGTCCCAAATCGGGACGCACAAATAAGCAAGCGTTTACACGAGAATTTCGCGCGCCGGGCCCTGTCCCAGAAACGCCGCCGGGCTGGCGCTGGCGCCATAGGCTCCGGCGCAGAACACCGCGACGAGATCACCCACGTCGGCGCGCGGCAGCCCGGCCTTGTCGGCCAGCCTGTCAAGCGGCGTGCACAGGCACCCAACCACGCTGGCTTCCTCTTCCGCTTCCGCGCCGAAACGCGTGGCGATGGCCACCGGATAGTTGCGGCGGACCACGGTGCCGAAATTGCCGGACGCGGCCAACTGGTGATGCAACCCGCCGTCCGTCACCAGATAGGTTTCGCCGTGACTGATTTTCCGGTCCACGATCCGGGTCAGGTAAACTCCCGCTTCACCAACAAGATAGCGGCCCAATTCCATGCAGAATCGAGTTTTCGAAAGCAATTCCGGCAAGTACCCAAGCGCTTCGCCGAGCCTCTCGCCGACCAGCACGATGTCCACTGGCTGATCCCCCGCGAAATAGGGGATGCCCAGTCCGCCGCCCAAATTGCAGCGCGGCGGCGCGGCACCGATTTCATCCGCCAGACGCCCCGCCAGTTGCAGCGTTTGCGCCTGCGTATCCGCAATCGCTGCCGCATCCAGCGCCTGGCTGCCCGCGAAAATGTGGAAACCCCGCCAGTCGGCACCCGCCGCGATCAGCTTTCGCACCAGCGCCGGAACGCGATCCGCGTCCAGCCCGAACGGCTTGGCCCCGCCGCCCATCTTCATGCCCGAACCCTTGAGATCGAAATCCGGGTTCACCCGGACGGCGAGACGCGGCGTGGTGCCAAGCCGCTCCGCGATCGCCAGCGCGCGCTCCGCCTCGGCCTCCGATTCCAGATTGAGCGTCACGCCCGCGCGGATGGCGGCTTCCAATTCCCGGTCGCGCTTGCCCGGCCCGGCGAAGCTGACACTGGCGGGATCGATTCCGGCATCGAGAACCATGGCGAGTTCCCCGCCAGATGCTATATCGAAACCGTCCACCAGACCGGAAAAGAGTTTCAGGATCGGCCCATAAGGATTTGCTTTGACAGCATAATGGATCGAAATCTGTTCCGGCATCGCGACGCGCAGGGCCGCGACTCGCGCGCGGATCATCTCGCTCGAATAGACGAACAGCGGCGTATCGCCTGCCGTTTCGACCAGAGCCGTCACGGGCCTGCCGCCGATTACCAGCACGCCATCGGTCGCCGCGAAGCCGGGCGGGATCGGTCCGGTCGGCTTCATACCGCCGCCTCTTGCGCCAGTTCGGCCTGAAGCCCCGCGCGGTCAAGCTTGCCATTGGGCCCGACCGGCATCGTGGCACGCCAGTGAACTGCTTTCGGCATCATGAAATTCGGAAGCTCCTGCATCAGCTTATGGATCAGATCGTCGGCATTGCCTGAAGTTCCGGCAGTGGGTCTTACCACGAGATGGACGGCCTGCCCGAGGCGCGCATCGGGCACCCCCAGAGCCACGGCCTCGGCAACCAGCCCGGTTGCCAGCGCCGCCTCCTCTATCTCCTGCGGGCTGATCCGGTTACCCGCGCTTTTTATCATCGCATCGCGCCTTCCCACGAAATAGAGCAGGCCCTCCGCGTCGCGCCGCACCCGGTCGCCGGACCAGACCGCCGTGCCGCCATAACGCGACCCCTCGGGCGCGGGGCGAAACCGCTCGGCGGTGCGTTCCGCATCCCGCCAGTATCCTTGCGCGACGAGCGGTCCGCAATGCACCAGTTCGCCTTCCTCTCCGACCGCCGCCACTTCACCGTCATCGCCGATCACGAGAATCTCGGCATGGGGAATCGCCTTGCCCATGGATGTCGGATGCGTGTCGATCAGCGCGGGATCGAGGAAAGTCGAACGGAAGGCTTCCGTCAGGCCATACATCGCGAAAATCCGGGCCTGCGGAAATGTGGCGCGCAGCCTGCGCACCAGATCGGGCGTCAGCGCGCCGCCGCTGTTGGTCAGGCGCCTCAACCTGGCGGCGGTTTCCGGGGGCCAGTTCTGCTCGGTCAATTGCACCCAGAGCGGGGGAACCGCCGCCAGCGTGGTGATCCCGTGGCGCTCCACCGCTTTCACTGCATCGCGTGGCGTCAGGTAGTCGAGCGGCGCGGCGCAAGCGCCCGCATACCACGCGGAGAACAACTGATTCTGCCCGTAATCGAAAGACAGCGGCAGAACGGCCAGCACCCGGTCATCGGCGGCAAGGCCCAGATAGGCAGCGACACTTTCGGCCCCCAGCCACATGTTGGCATGGCTCAGCATCACGCCCTTGGGCCTGCCCGTCGATCCGCTGGTATAGAGAATGGCGGCTAGCGAATCAGGATCGGCATCACTCGCTACAAGCTGATTTTCTTCCTCAATATATTCATCCAAAACACTATTTTCATTGAATACGTCGCAAGTTTCAGGTGTATCGCCGGCCTCCAGAGAGGCCAGCCGCGCCGCCGTGCCGATCAGCAGGCTCGCGCCGCTGTCCGCGAGGATATGCGCGACTTGCGCCCGCTTGAGCAGCGGATTGACCGGCACATGCACCAGACCGGCACGCGCCGCCGCCAGCGGCATCAGGCAGGAGACTTCTCCCTTGGCGCACCATGTCGCCACGCGCCCCTCTGCTTCAGAGGGCACATGGCGCGCCAGCCAGCCGGCGAGCCGGGCGACACGGGTTCTTAAGTCCTTGAAGGTAAGGATACCGCCACGCAGCAGCAGGGCCGGATCGTCATCGGCCCCCTGCAGGGCAAGATGGTCGAGCGGCCGGGTGACGGGTCTGGATGGGCCGCGCACGGCTGAAGTCTCCTGAAGGACAAAAGGCAATTGATCGCAGTCGAATATCACCACGATCTTAAGGAAGTGCAATCCGATGCACGTCTTGCCACCCTGCTGTCCAGCCCGTGCCAGTCCGCGCCGTTCGACCGGCTGGAATGGTGGCAGGGCCTTGCCGCGCATTGCGGGTTGCGCCCGCGATTGGCCGTGGCGCGGAATGGGGAGCACTGCGCGGTCCTTCCCCTGCAAGACGACACGCGCGGCACCGTCAGCGCCCTTGCCAACTGGTATACGTTCTGCTTTCGCCCGGTCGTCACGCCGGGAGCCGACGGCACGGCCCTTCTGACGGCGTTGGCCAGCGATCTTGCGCAGCGATGCCATCGGCTGACGCTTTCCGGTGTGCCGGACGAGGACGGCAGCGCTAGCCTCGTGGAATCCGCGTTCCGTCAGGCAGGATGGTTCGTTTTCCGCGCGGCTTGCGACAGCAATCATGTTCTGGAACCCGGCGGGCGCGATTTCGCGGCCTATCTCGCCGGACGGCCCGGCTCCCTGCGCACGACTCTCAGGCGCAAGGGCGGCAAGGTTCATTGCGATGTGCTGACGACGTTCGATTCCGCCGCCTGGGCGGAATACGAGGATATCTACGCCGAAAGCTGGAAGCCGGGCGAAGGCTCCGCCGCGTTCCTGCGCGGTTTCGCGCAAGAGGAAGGCGCGGCCGGGCGCCTGCGGCTAGGCATCGCGCGCACCGGCGATGGCATGGCCGTCGCGGCGCAGTTCTGGACCGTGGAGGGCGGAACCGCCTTCATCCACAAGCTGGCCCACCGCGAAAACGCGAAGCCGCTCTCTCCCGGCACGACGCTCAGCGCGGCGCTTTTTCGTCATGTCATCGACGAGGATCGCGTGCGGATGATCGACTTCGGCACCGGCGACGATGCCTACAAGCGCGACTGGATGGAACAGGTCCGCCCCCGCTACCGGCTGACGATGCTTCGCGTGCAACACCCGGCAAACTGGTCCATCCTCGCGAAAAACCTTGCCAGACGCCTTGCCGGGAAAGCGAACGGTGGCTAGAGCGCGCCGATTCCCGTCGAGGGAGGAAAAGGGGAAGATGCAGAGCGAAACCGACCAGTTGTTGCGCCGCATTCTGAAGGATGTGCTTGGACTCCAGCCGGGGCAGACCGACAGGTTCACCGCGGACACCGGCCTGTTCGGACATCTGCCCGAACTCGATTCCATGGCCGTGGCCGGTCTTTTGACCGAAATGGAAGACCGGCTCGAAATCGTGATCGAAGATGACGAGATCGACGGCGAACTGCTTGAAACTTATGGAGCCTTGCTGGCTTTTGCCGAGGCGAAGCGCGCGCCGGCGTGATTCCGGCCCGCATGCTTCCGGTGACGTGGCCCTGGACGCTGGGCGGCGGCGCGATCAGCGAGGAATACGCGGTCGCTTTCGACCATGACCAGCCGCTGAGGCTGCTGATCGTCCCGGCGCTGTTCGACGAAGCGAACAAGCTGAAACGCCTGACAGCGGAAACGATGCGGCGGCTGGATGCCGCGGGGATCGACAGCTTCCTGCCCGATCTTCCCGGAACCGGCGAAAGCCTGCTCGCGCTCGAAACGCTCTCGCTGGACGACTGGCAGGATGCGATGACCGTGGCCGCCCACCGCTTCGCCGCAACGCATGTGCTCGGCATCAGGGGCGGCGCGCTGCTGACGCCACAGGGGCTGCCGGGATGGCACTATGCCCCGGTGAAAGGCGCGAGCATCCTGCGCCAGATGATCCGGGCCCGTATTCTCGCCTCGCGCGAGGCGGGCGTGACGGAAACGCACGACGCCCTGCTTCGCATGGCGGAAACTGAAGGCATGGAACTGGCCGGTTACAGCCTTTCCGCCGATCTCGTCCGGCAACTCGGATGCGCCATGCCCGTCAGCGCCGGACTGGCGATCGTGGATCAGGATTCCATCAGCGGTTCGGGCAGCGGTTCGGGCAGCGGTTCGGGGTTGTGGCTGCGATCTGAACCGGGCGAGGACCGCGCACAGGCGGATGCGCTGGCGGCAACGCTGGCAATCGGCATGCTGTCATGAACAGGCGTCACGTCCTCTTCCCCTGCGAAGGCTCCATGCTGACCGGCACACTCGATGCGGCGGACGGAGAAGCCGCGCTGCTCATCGTTTCGGGCGGCAACGAACTGCGCTGCGGCCCGTGGGGCAGCCAGTCCCGCATCGCCGCCGCGCTGGCCGCGCGGGGCCATCCCGTCTTCCGGTTCGACCGGCGCGGCGTAGGCGATAGCGAGGGGCCGAACCTGGGCTTCCGGCACAGCGGCCCGGACATCGCCGCCGCCATCGCCACTCTACGGGCGCAATGCCCCCATGTGCGGCGCGTCGTCGCCTACGGCAACTGCGATGCCGCCAGCGCCCTGATGCTGGCAGGCGGCGCGGGACTGGACGGGATGGTTCTCGCCAATCCCTGGACGTTCGACGAAACGAGCGGCGATACATCCGTGGAAACCCAGACCAGCCCGGCGACCGTTCGCGCGCATTACCGCCAGCGGCTGACCGATCCGGCCGCGATCCGACGGTTGCTGACCGGCAAGGTTCCCGTGGCGAAACTCTTCGCAAGCCTGCGCCGGGCGACGGCATCCACGACAACACCGTCGATGCTGGCGCGAGACATGGCACGCAGATTGGCATCCTTCGATGGTCCGGTCCGTATCCTCGTCGCGGGACGGGATCGCACGGCGCAGGAGTTCATCGCCCAGTGGGACGTGCTGGGGCACAGACGCGATTCACGCATCGCCACGTGCCCGCAAGCGTCCCACAGCTTCGTCGAGCCGGAATCGCGCGACTGGCTGCTCGCGCAACTGACGGAAATGCTGGCGCGTTAACCCGCCGCGGGCGCGGCCTGCTTTTCCGCAAACTCCCGCTCGGCAAGGAAGCGTTCGGCATCCAGCGCCGCCATGCAGCCGGTTCCCGCCGCCGTCACGGCCTGCCGATAGGTGTGATCCATCACGTCGCCGCAAGCGAAAACGCCGGGAATCGCGGTTTTCGGCGTGCCGGGCTGAACCAGGATATAGCCGCCGTCATCCAGTTCGAGCTGCCCCTTGAACAGCTCCGTCGCCGGAGCATGGCCGATGGCAACGAATGCGCCGTCCGCCGCCACTTCCAGCGATTCGCCCGTGACGGTATCCATCAGCGCCACGCCCGTCAGCCCGCTTTCCAGCGTGCCGACGAAGCGGTCGACCTGCTTGTTCCACAGGATCGAGATGTTGGGATGCGCGAAAAGCCGGTCCTGGAGGATCTTTTCCGCCCGCAGCGAATCGCGCCGGTGGATCAGCGTCACGTCCTGGCTGTGGTTGGTGAGGTAAAGCGCCTCTTCCACGGCGGTGTTGCCGCCGCCGATGACCACGACTTTCTTGCCGCGAAAGAAGAACCCGTCGCATGTCGCGCAGGCGGACACGCCCTTGCCGCTGAACTCCTGCTCGCCCGGCGCACCCAGCCACTTGGCCTGCGCCCCCGTGGCGATCACCAGCGTTTCGCCGACATAGGTATCGCCGCTGTCCCCGGTGGCAACGAACGGCGGGCCTTGCAGATCGACCGAAGTGATCGTGTCCCATAGCATGCGGGTGCCGACGTGCTCGGCCTGGGCCTGCATTTCCTGCATCAGCCACGGCCCCTGTATGACGTCGCGAAAGCCGGGATAGTTTTCCACGTCGGTCGTGATGGTCAACTGGCCGCCCGGCTGCAGGCCCTGCACCACGATCGGCTGCATCCCGGCGCGCGCGCCGTAGATCGCGGCCGAGAGGCCAGCCGGCCCCGATCCGATGATGAGCATGCGAGTGGTATGCGTTGCCATGCGAGAATCTCCTGTCGCGCGGCAGATAGGCATGGAACCGGCCAAGCGCCAGTGGGCGCGAAGCCGCCCCGCCGTTCCGCCCGATTGACGGCTCCTGATTGACGGCTCCTGATTGACGGCTCCTGATTGACGGCTCCTGATTGACGGCCGGACCCTTCCCGCGCAGAGTCCGGCGCATGACTCTGACAGGCCCGGTATCGCACAGCTTCATTTCCCAGCGGCTTCGGCTGCACTACGTCGACTGGGGCAACCCGGATGCCCCACCGCTCATCCTGCAGCATGGCGGACGGGACCATTGCCGCAGTTGGGACTGGGTGGCCGAGCAATTTCGCCACGACTGGCACGTCATCGCGCCGGACCTGCGAGGCCACGGTGACAGCCAGTGGTCTCCCGACGGCGATTATTCCACGCACGCTTTCATCTACGATTTCGCGCAGTTCGTGCATCAGCTTGGCCATGAGAAGGTGACCATCGTCGGCCATTCGCTGGGCGGTGCGATTTCAACAAGATTTACAGGTCTTTATCCCGAAAAGGTCAGTAAGATCGTGAACATCGAGGGCCTTGGCCCGCCTCCCGATGTCCAGGCGGAACGCGAGGGGAAAGGCTTCGCCGGACTGATGCGCGACTGGATCGCCAACAAGCGGAACGCGGCTGGCCGCCTTCCCAGGCGCTACCCGTCCATCGAGGCGGCCTATGCCCGCATGAAGGAGGAAAACGGCTATCTCACGGACGGACAGGCGCGCCACCTCACGCTTCAGGGGATAAACCGGAATGAGGACGGCACGTTCAGTTGGAAGTTCGATCACTATCTCAACGTGATGCCGCCGTTCGAGGCGCCGACCGACGAGATAGAAAAGCTGTGGTCGGCCATCCAGTGCCCTGCCCTGCTGCTCTATGGCAAGGACAGTTGGGCGACCAGCCCGGAAGTGGACGGCCGCATCGGACACTTCCGCGATGCACGGCTTATCGAATACGAAAATGCCGGACACTGGCTGCATCATGACCAGTTCGAGCGCTTCGTGTCCGACGTGAAGGCGTTCCTCGCCGAATAGGCGCGGAAACGCGATAGGGAGCCGGCGCGGTCGATCATGTCGCTCAAGATGCCCGAACCCGACCGGGGCGTGCTGGCTCACCGGGACGAGGTCGTCGCGGCCTTGCGCGCCATCGTGCCCGGCGAAGGCGTGATCGACGATCCCGACGGCCTTCGCTCCTACGAAACCGACGGGCTGACCGCCTATCGCCAGCCGCCCATGGTGGCCGTGCTGCCGGAAACGGTGGAGCAGGTTTGCGCGATCCTGCGCTGGTGCCATGAAAACGGCGTGAAAGTCGTGCCGCGCGGATCGGGAACCTCGCTTTCCGGCGGTGCGCTGCCGCTGGCCGACGCGGTCCTGCTCGGCATGAGCAAGTTCAACCGCGTGCTGGACATCGACTATGACGACAGGATCGCGGTGGTGCAGCCGGGCGTCACTAATCTCGCGATCACGCAGGCCGTGGAAGAGCGCGGCTTCTACTACGCACCCGATCCGTCCAGCCAGATCGCCTGTTCCATCGGCGGTAACGTCGCGGAAAACTCCGGCGGCGTGCATTGCCTGAAATATGGGCTGACGACGAACAACGTGCTGGCCGTCCAGCTTGTCACCATGGATGGCGCAGTGATCCGGCTGGGCGGGCGCCATCTCGATCCGGCGGGGCTGGACCTGCTGGGCGTGGTCGTCGGCTCGGAAGGACTGCTGGGTGTCGTGACGGAAGTGACGGTGCGTATCCTGCCCCGGCCGGAAGCCGCGCGTGCCGTG
>Ga0265293_10004846_pt1 | contig 23200 bp, 38 predicted proteins | sample Munlanlewell138R_FD_192505 | JGI IMG/M metagenome (GOLD analysis project Ga0265293, IMG submission 192505) | Leachate microbial communities from a municipal landfill in Southern Ontario, Canada - Leachate well 138R | ecosystem: Engineered > Solid waste > Landfill > Unclassified | place: Canada... | reverse complement strand
GGTGCACCAGTTAGTACGCCAGTACTACAGCTGGGTAGCTATGTGCGGAAGGGATAAACGCTGAAAGCATCTAAGCGTGAAGCCCCCCTTAAGATGAGATTTCCCAATTAGTAAGACCCCTTGTAGACGACAAGGTTGATAGGCTAGGTGTGTAAGTACAGTGATGTATTGAGCTGACTAGTACTAATAGGTCGAGGACTTAACCTTTCGTGATGATTCGCATCACATTCATTTTAGAAAAATCATTTATCTAGTTTTGAGAGCAATATGTCTGGTGACGATGGCAAGATGGTTCCACCTGTTCCCATCCCGAACACAGAAGTTAAGCATCTTAGCGCCGACGATAGTTATGACCAATAGCGAAAATAGGACGTTGCCAGGCATATATCTCAATTAATTTTGGAGGATTAGCTCAGTTGGGAGAGCACCTGCCTTACAAGCAGGGGGTCGGCGGTTCAAGCCCGTCATCCTCCACCATTAAATACGCCGAAATAGCTCAATTGGTAGAGCAACTGATTTGTAATCAGTAGGTTGCGGGTTCAATTCCTGTTTTCGGCACCACACTTGTCCCGTTAGCTCAGTCGGTAGAGCACTTGACTTTTAATCAAGGTGTCGATGGTTCGATTCCATCACGGGACACCACTTTTATATTTAAAATGTGCCCGGGTGGTGAAATCGGTAGACACGCAGGACTTAAAATCCTGTGGCATAACAGCCATGTCGGTTCAAGTCCGACCCCGGGCACCACTCAATTAAAAATAATCGGGTACAAATCAATCGCATCTATATAGATCATATTGTATGCAATCAGTCCCAAGCATTAGTTTCAAAATTAGTTTCTAACCAATATGGCGGTGTAGCTCAGCTGGCTAGAGCGTGCGGTTCATACCCGCAAGGTCGAGGGTTCAAGTCCCCCCGCCGCTACCAGTAAGGACCCGTAGCTCAGTTGGTTAGAGCTACCGGCTCATAACCGGTCGGTCGTTGGTTCGAGTCCAACCGGGTCCACCAGTTTTAACTTTAAATAACGATGGAGGAATACCCAAGAGGCTGAAGGGATCGGTCTTGAAAACCGACAGGGTGTAAAAGCCGCGGGGGTTCAAATCCCTCTTCCTCCGCCACTTTAATTTTCAAATCATTTATGGTATAATAATAGTTAGCATATCGCGGGATAGAGCAGTCTGGTAGCTCGTCGGGCTCATAACCCGAAGGTCGATGGTTCAAATCCATCTCCCGCAACCAATTATATATAAACGGTCCGGTGGTGTAGGGGTTAACATGCCTGCCTGTCACGCAGGAGATCGCGGGTTCAAATCCCGTCCGGACCGCCATTATAGTGGCTCTGTAGCTCAGTCGGTAGAGCAGTGGCCTGAAGAGCCTCGTGTCGGCGGTTCGATTCCGCCTGGAGCCACCATTTACTTGATTTTCACAAAAGTCTGACGATGTCAGGCTTTTTTTATACTTATCGAACTGATTGACTTTAATGTAGAGTTTTTTAATATTAAGATCATTGATGGGTTTGTTAGAATAGATATATATATCTAAAGGAGATAAGTGAATCATGAAAGTACTTGGTAATATTGTTTGGTTATTGTTTGGTGGCTTAATTGCAGCGGCTTTATGGTTTATTTTTGGCATACTTTTAATGTTAACAATTATTGGTTTACCTTTTGGTTTACAACTGATTAAGTTTTCAAGACTCATGTTGTGGCCGTTTGGTTATGATGTAACAATTAATTTTGATAAACATCCAATCATGAATATTTTATGGTTACTTATTGTTGGTTTGGGTGGCACTTTTCTATATTTAGTTATTGGTGTTGTATTTTGTATCACCATTGTAGGAATTCCTTTTGGTTTACAATGGTTTAAACTGACCAAACTATCCCTATTACCATTTGGTGCAGAAATTCGTGCAGTTTAAAGATGTTAATTTAGCGATATTTATAAATGAAATAAACCAGATGCACTTTTTTGATATACTATAAGTATAAAAAAAGAGGTGATCGTATGTTTAAAGACCCAAGACATTTTTTAGTTCGAGGTATTTTATTACTCATAGGTGGCCCATTAATTATTTTGGCTGCAATCTTTTTACCAAGCATGTTTGAGGTTTTAGACATACCAGCAATTATAATTATGGCGTTGATTGCTGGTCTTTTAATGATTGCTTACGGTGTGTTTATGATCATCGTATATCGAAGACAATTAGATTTAGCCAAACAACAACAAAATAATAAAAATAAGTAAGACTTTATAAACTAGATGGAGGTAAACACTATGCAAATAGGTTTTATTGGTACAGGTATTATGGGAAGTCCGATGATCAGACACTTAGCAAAAGCCGGCCACAAACTAACCGTTTTTAACAGAACAAGATCTAAGGCAGAAAAATTAAGTGATGTTGCAGATGTTGCAGACTCAATTGAAGACTTAACTCAAAAATCAGACATCATTTTTATGATTGTGGGGTATCCAAAAGATGTTGAGGATGTCGCACTGGAAGTGTTTAAAACTGCTAAAAAGGGTACGATTATTGTCGATATGACAACATCTTCACCAAGTTTAGCACAACATTTATATGAAACAGCTAAACAAAAAGGATTACACATGATGGATGCACCAGTCACAGGTGGTGAGTTTGGTGCTATTGAAGGAAGTCTTTCAATTATGGTTGGTGGCGATGAAAAGAACTATGAATTCATCTTACCGCTACTTAAAACATTTGGTCAAACCATTGTATATATGGGTAAAGCTGGTAATGGTCAAAGAACAAAACTTGCTAATCAGGTTGCTATTGCTGGTGCACTTTCTGGTGTTGTAGAAAGTTTATATTATGCATCCACTCTCAATTTAGACTTAAATAAATCATTAAAAATATTTATGGGCGGTAGTGCCGCAAGTAACCAAATGCGTATGAATGGAAAACACATCATCGATAAAAATTATGAACCAGGATTTTATATTAAACATTTCTTAAAAGACTTAAATTTAGCCATTGAATCATCAGTAAAACATTTAGAAGTTACTGTTAAAGTGAAAGAAATGTTAGATGTATTAGTTAACCATCATTACGAAAATAAAGGCACACAAGCTTTAATTCTATATTATTTAGATAATTTAGCACGCGATATATAGTATTTATACGAAAATTACATAATTAATGTCATTAAAGGTATGAAAATACTATTTTTTATGATAGACTTAATAACATAGAAAATATATTTTGATACTCAAAGTATTTTAAGGGAGATTAATTATGAAAAAGATTGCTGTTGCAGTATTATCCACCTCTGGGATGGACTATTTAAAAGAAAAAGAGCGAACAGAAATTGTTCGTTTAACGGTATTTTTTGATGGCAAAGAATATGTCGATCATACCGATATTAAATCTGATGTATTTTATGAGATGATGCTAGAAAAGCCGAATGCAGATATCCATACATCACAAGTATCAACAGGAAAGTTTCAAGAAGTTTATGAAAAAATCCGTGATCAAGGCTTTACAGATTTAATTGTTGTGACAATTTCATCAAAACTAAGCGGAACATATCAAGGTGCCTTACTCGCAAAAGATTTAGTTGAAGGTATTAGAATTGAAGTTGTTGATTCAAAAAGTGTATCATTTGGAGAATTTGTTTTAGCGCGTAAAGCACTTGAAATGATTGATGCCAAACAAGATGTTGACACAATTGTTGATGCACTACATCAATTAAGAGAACGTATTCAAATTTATGTTTTAGTCGATACACTCAAATATTTAGTGAAAAACGGTCGACTATCAGCAGCTGCAGGTTTAATTGGAACACTATTAAAAATCAAACCGCTATTAAAAATTATGGAAGATGGTTCCTTAAAACCATATGAAAAAATTCGTACAACAACCAAAGCTCAAAAACGTTTATTAGAAATTGTTTTATCAGAAACAGAAAATAAAAATGTTGAATTCTTTATTGCTTATACAACCAATAAAGAAAAGGCGGAAGAAATTAAAAATGAAGTATTAGCACAACGTCCAAATGCGAAATTCACACTCATACCATTAACACCAGTTGTCGGTGCACATGCTGGTCCAGGTACGTTAGGTTTAGGTTATTTTGAAGTATAAGGAGACTAAAATGGCATCTGCAAAAAAAATGATTAATACACTACTTGTTGATGTATTTAATCATATTTTAAGAATTGAAGAAGCAACCTTAAAAGAAAACAATGTTAAGCTTTCTATGACAGAGGTACATGTTTTAGAAGCAATTAGAAACACAGAAGTTCCCACGATGGGTGAGGTTGCTAAAAGATTGCGTATCACACTAGGTACACTGACAACTTCAATTAATATTTTAGTAAGAAAGAAAATGGTGTTTAGATATACTGATGACTCTGATCGCCGTAAAGTTTATTTAAAACTTACTGATGAAGCGCTCAAAGTATTAAAGATTCATGATGATTTTCATGAAGATATGATCAGTTCAGTGTTCAAAGATTTGAAGTTAGAAGAAGATGAAGTACTTTTGAAATCACTTGAGAATATCACCAATTACTTCAAGTCTAAATACTAATTTGATAAAAATATATAAAACGTCACACAATGAGAAACTATAATGGTTCTAAATTATAGTTTCTTTTTGTTATTTGGGTTGTAGATAGTATAATAAATTTGCGTTTTTTATGAAGTGGTTTAGATGAGGGAGGCAGCATATGTATAAACAAAACGTTGTTAAGGGTACATACTTTGAAATAGACTTTGACCAAGAGGTCATCGTAAAAACAGATGACTATGATTATTTAAAAGAACAAGTTCATGAGATTACTCGTAAAAATGATAAAACAATTATATTTAGACACCATCAAGGATTTTTTGATGTCGATGATTCATACATGATTGGTATGATTACAATCATTCACGAACAACTTATAAGACTATTTGGTGGGAACTTAAAATTAGGAAGACCACTTAATAAATTACTCATGGAATTGGTCAGTTATTTAGTGAAGACTCATCAATATAGTGAGGATGTTATCAGTTATATTTGGGAAATTTTTAATGACTTGGAATTAAAAATGAGATACAAACCACTCATGAATACTGATGCCGTTTTACTAAAAATTAAAGAGGCTGACCCGCATTATTTGTTTGAACTACCCCAAAGTGTTGAAGCACTTATTTATGACCAACGACCAAGTGCAACAGAAATTAGTATTTTAGATGCACTATCGATTGATGTTGTAATTGCCAATGATGATTTTAAAGTAGGGCGGTACTATAAACTGCAAAAAAATAACTTAGGCTTATTACCGGGACTTAATTTACCAGATAAACAAGTAAAGCTTCAAGAGTTAAAACCTTTTGAACTTGGCTTAAATATTAACCACTTAGATGATATGCCAAAAAATCCCAATATTAAACCGAGTTTTATTATCGTAGAACCTGAAAAGTCATATGTTAAAACCTCTGGTATTGTGTATTTAAATCAAAGAACACTCTTTTATGAAAAACTCTTTGAAAGGTTTCCTGAAAGTGTTATTATTATCTCATTACCTAAGTTATCAACTGTTGATTTATATTTTAATCAAGGCTTTTTTACAAAACTTGATATGCATCAAATAAACAATCATATGCAAATTTTTGAAATTGAGCTAAGAGCACTGTTTAAACATCCACATCCACATATTAAACTATCTATCCCGGATATTAAAAACACAGAAGACTTTAGCTACATAAATAAAGAGTTTCGCTACAAGTTTCAAGAGTTGTACAATGAGAAGTTGAAAATAGGTATTGATTGTAATACAGAGTTTTCTTTGAACAATATCGATCAATTTAGAAATTACAGTCATTGCCTCATCAACTTGGATGCAGGCTATGATATATTTAAACCAAAAGATATTTATCATATGTCTTATTTAAAAAAATATTCGGAAATAAACAATATCAACTATAGAAGACAAAAAGAAGTATATGTTAAAGGTAAGGATTTAGATGATTTAAAGTTTTTTAAAAAAATGATTTATCGTGGATTTAAACGATATGTTGTTAAAGAAGAACTTTTTGATCTCTATAAAGGGACAATTTATAGATACTTAAACGGTAAGTTGAATTATTAACAAACATTGTGAAAATAACACATTAATCCCATTTTTTTGTATAAAAATGGCTAAAGGGGTTGCATTCAAATCCCTTTTTTTATATAATAAGAAGGCTTGCGTAAATACAAGTAAAGCGTTGATCTGGGAGGTTGTTGATACACCGATAGCCGTTGTCGATGTATGAAGAGTTTCCAGGGAGTAAAGTCTATGCAAGGATTATAGGCGAAAGGAGAACAAAAATGGCAAAAGATATTATAAAAATCAGTCTTAAAGCATACGATCATAGAATCATTGATCAAGCAGCTAAAAAGATTATTGAAAGTGTTGAAAAGACAGGGGTAGAAGTCCAAGGTCCGATTCCACTTCCAACAAAAAGAGAAATCTTTACTGTGTTAAGAAGTCCACACGTTAATAAAGACAGTCGTGAACAATTCGAAAGAAGAACACATAAAAGATTAATCCAAATCATCGATCCAAACTCTAAAACAATCGATGCTTTAATGAGAATTGATTTACCATCAGGAATTGACATCGTTCTGAAAAAATAATTTAGATGTTAAAAGGCTAAAAAAAATTAAAAGAAAGAGGAAAGACAATGGCCAAAGGAATCTTAGGTAGAAAAGTCGGAATGACACAAGTGTTTGATGAAAACGGTGTGTTAGTTCCAGTCACGGTTATTGATGTTGAAAATAACGTTGTACTACAACAAAAGACTGTTGAAGTTGACGGTTATGCTGCAACTCAAATTGGTTTTGAAGACAAACGTGACAAGTTAAGTAACAAGCCTGAATTAGGGCACGTGAAAAAAGCAAATACTGCACCTAAGCGCTTCGTTAAAGAAATTAGATTTGATGCGCTTAATAATGAACTATTAGCTTTAGAAGTAGGGGCTACGATTAAAGCAGATATTTTCCAAGCAGGAGAAGATGTAGACGTAACAGGTACATCAAAAGGTAAAGGGTTTCAAGGTGCTATTAAGCGTCATAATCAATCAAGAGGACCTATGTCACACGGATCTAGATATCATAGAGGTGTCGGTTCATTAGGTGCGATTAAAGGAAACTATAAAGGTAAAAACTTGCCAGGTCAAATGGGTAATGAACAAGTTACTGTTCAAAACCTAAAGATTGTTGCAGTGGATACAGAAAATAACGTGCTCTTAGTATCTGGTTCAGTACCAGGTCCTAGAAAAGGGTATGTCGTTGTACGAAGTGCAATTAAGAAAGGTAACTAAGGAGAATAATTATGCCAACATTTAATGTATTCAATCAAGCTGGTGAAAAGATTTCTGAAGTTGCTTTAAATGATGCAATCTTCGGTATCACACCAAATCAACAAGTATTATACGATGTTGTCAATGCGCAACGTGCAGCGTTACGCCAAGGGACAGCAAAAACAAAAACACGTTCTGAAGTTCGCGGTGGTGGTAGAAAACCATGGAGACAAAAAGGTACGGGACGTGCACGTCACGGTTCGATTCGTTCACCACAATGGCGTGGCGGTGGAGTCGTCTTTGGGCCGATTCCAAGAAGTTATTCAGTCAAAGTGAATCAAAAAGTTAAGCAATTAGCTTTAAAGAGTGCACTTTCACATATCGCTTCAGAAAATATTTTAGTTTTAGTGGATAACTTAACAGTTGCAGAACCTAAAACAAAATTATTTGCAGAAATCATGAACAACTTAAAACTAGAAAGAAACACATTAGTTTTAGTTGATAGCATGGATAAAAATTTATTACTTGCAGCAAACAACTTACCAAATGTACTAGTTAGAGAAGTATCTCAAGCATCTGTTTATGAGTTACTTAAAGTTCAACATGTACTGTTAACAGAAGGTGCTGTTAAATACTACGAGGAGGTATTAGGATAATGGCTAAAGTCGTAGAAACAAAATATTATGATTTATTACGTGCGCCGATTATTACTGAGCAATCAATGAAACTCGTCGAAGAAAGTAATAGATATACATTCAAAGTACCTAAAACTGCAAACAAAATTGAAATTAAAAAAGCAGTTGAAGCAGTATTTGAAGTTGAAGTTATCAAGGTTAATACCATTAATGTATTACCAAAACGTAAAAAAGTTGGTAAATACGAAGGTTTAAAGCCAGGATACAAAAAAGCAATAGTCCAACTTAAAGAAGGACAAAAGATTGCTGCATTTGCAGTTTAATCATTAGTGAAAGATATAGGAGAATTAACTTATGGCAGTTAAAATTTATAAAAGAACGACCAATGGTCGTCGTAATATGAGTGTTCTTACTTTCGATGAAATTACAACATCTACTCCTGAAAAATCACTGCTAGCGCCAATAATCAAAACCGGAGGTCGTAACAATCAAGGTAAATTGACGGTTAGACATATCGGTGGCGGAGCAAAAAGAAAATATCGTATCATTGACTTTAAACGTAACAAAGACAATGTTCCAGGAAAAGTATCTACAATCGAATATGATCCAAACAGAACAGCAAATATTGCGTTAATTACATATTTAGATGGTGAAAAGAGATATATCTTAGCACCCAAAGGACTTAAAGTTGGAGACATGATCGTCTCTGGTGAAGAAGTTGATATCAAAGTTGGTAATGCATTACCAGTCATGCGTATTCCAGTAGGTAGTACCGTTCACAACATCGAGTTAAAACCTGGTCGTGGTGGACAAATTGCACGTAGTGCAGGTGCATCCGCTCAGATTTTAGGACGTGAAGAAAAATATGTTTTAGTACGTCTACAATCTGGTGAAGTACGTCGTATCTTAGGTACATGTAAAGCAACAATTGGTGAAGTTGGTAATGAATCACACGAATTAGTTCGTATTGGTAAAGCTGGTAGAAGCCGTCACTTAGGTATTCGTCCAACAGTACGTGGTTCTGTTATGAACCCGAACGATCACCCACACGGTGGTGGTGAAGGTAAACAACCAATTGGTAGAAAATCACAAATGACCCCTTGGGGTAAAAAAGCACGTGGTATTAAGACACGTGATACGAAAAAAGCGTCTTCTAATATGATTGTAAGACGTAGAAACGGATAAGGAGGGTAAACCATGGCACGTTCACTTAAAAAAGGACCTTTCGCTGATCATTCTTTATTAGAAAAGATTGCAAAGCAAGTTAAATCAAACGATAAAAAAGTTATTCAAACATGGAGTCGTCGTTCGACGATATTCCCAGACTTTATCGGTTTCACAATCGCTGTATATAACGGTCGTGAACACATACCTGTTTATATTACAGAAGATATGGTTGGGCATAAATTAGGAGAGTTCGCACCTACGCGTACATTCCGTGGCCATAAAAAAGAAGACAAGAAAGTTAAGAAATAGGAGAAAGATAATATGGAAGCAAGAGCAATCGGAAAAACCATTAGAATCGCTCCTAGAAAAGTACGTCTTGTTGTCGATTTAATCCGTGGAAAAGATGTAAAGGAAGCACAAGCAATTCTAATGTTTACACCACGTGGTGCATCACCAGTTATCGCTAAAGTATTAGACTCAGCGGTAGCAAATGCAACACACAACCAAAACATGAACCCAGACAACTTATATGTAAAAGAAGTGTGGGCAAACGAATCAATTACTATGAAACGCATGAGACCGCGTGCAAAAGGTAGTGGTCACTTGATTAGAAAACGTACATCACATATTACTGTGGTAGTTGCAGAAAGGGAGTAATTAAAGCATGGGACAAAAAACAAATCCAAATGGACTAAGAATTGGTGTCATCCGTACTTGGGAATCTAAATGGTATGCAGATGAAAAAGATGTACCAGCACTGATTAAAGAAGATGCTTTAATTAGAGAATTCCTTAACAAAAACTTCGAAAAAGCGGGTGTATCTCAAATTGAGATTGAACGCGTTAAAGCTAAATCTAAAGAAAGAATTACAATTAAATTATATGTTGCAAAACCTGGTATTGCATTAGGTAGAGAAGCAGCAGTTAAAAATAAAGCAGTTTCTACTTTAGAATACTTAACTAAAAAAGAAGTTATCTTAAATATTATTGAAGTAAGACGTCCTGAAAAAGTAGCGATTTTAGTTGCACAAAGCATTGCTGAACAACTAGAAAACCGTGCATCATTCAGACGTGCACAAAAAATGGCAATTCAACGCGCACTTAAAGCGGGTGCTAAAGGGGTAAGAACTTTAGTATCTGGTCGTTTAGGTGGTGCTGAAATGGCAAGAAGTGAAGGTTATTCAGAAGGTCGTGTGCCACTACATACCTTAAGAGCTGATATTGATTATGCTGTTGCGGAAGCAAACACAACATACGGTAACTTAGGTGTTAAAGTATGGATCTATCATGGTGAGGTATTACCAGGGCAAACGATTTTAGATACTAGAAAACCTTTCGAAGCTGGTCCAAGACGTGCTCCAAGACGTCGTCCACGTACACCAAGTGATGGCCAAAGAGCTCAAAGACCTGCTAGAAATAATAAGGAGGACTAATAACTATGTTAATGCCAAGAAGAACTAAATACCGTCGTCCTCATCGTGTATCCTATGAAGGAAAAGCGAAAGGTAGAAACGAAATTATTAATGGTGAATATGCATTAGTGGCAAGAGAAGGTGCATGGATTACAAACCGTCAAATCGAAGCAGCTCGTATCGCGATGACTCGTGAAATGAAGCGTTTAGGTAAAGTTTGGATCAACATCTTCCCACACTTAGCAAAAACCAAAAAACCTATGGAAGTTCGTATGGGTTCCGGTAAAGGTGCTCCAGACTCATGGGTAGCGGTAGTTAAAGAAGGCAAAATCATGTTTGAAATTGCTGGTGTGAGTGAAGCGATTGCTAAAGAAGCACTCCGTAAAGCTGGACACAAATTACCGATTAAAGTAAAAATTGTTAAAAGAGGTGAAGAAGCGTGAAAGCAGCTGAAATCAGAAATTTAAAAACTAAAGATATCGAATCTAAAATTGCTGAATTAAAAGCTGAGTTATTCAATTTACGCTTTCAGCACGCTGTGGGTCAATTAGAAAACACAGCTAAATTAAGAACAGTTAAAAAAACGATCGCTCAAATGAAAACAATCATTACTGAGCGTGGCGAGTAAGAGAGGATATGACAATGGAACAAGTTAAAAATAAAAAACTGTATACTGGGAAAGTTGTATCTGACAAAATGGACAAAACCATTTCTGTTCAAGTGGAAACACATAGAGTACATCGTATTTACGGAAAACCTGTAAAGGTTTCTAAAAAATTCCATGCGCATGATGAAAATAATGTTGCAAAAATGGGCGATACTGTAACAATTGCTGAACATAGACCGTTTTCTAAAACTAAAAAATTTGTTTTAGTCAGCGTTGATAAAACAGCAGTTATCATATAGAAGGGCGGAAAAGAGAAATGTTACAACAAGAATCTAGAATATTGATTGCTGACAATTCCGGGGCACGTGAAGCTCAAGTTATTAGAGTTTTAGGTGGTACTCGCCGTCGATATGCAAACATTGGTGATATCGTTACAGTCACAGTTAAAAAAGCAAGTCCAACCGGAACAGTTAAAAAAGGTGATGTTGTTCAAGCAGTCCTTGTAAGAACAAAACATGGCTTAAGAAGAGCAGACGGTTCGACAATTAAATTTGATGACAATGCAGCAGTCATTATCAAAGAAGACCTAAATCCAAGAGGTACACGTATCTTTGGACCGGTAGCAAGAGAATTAAGAGAAAAGAACTTTATGAAGATCGTCTCACTTGCACCGGAAGTATTGTAAGGAGGTAACCCAAATGAATATTAAAACTGGAGACACAGTTGTAGTCATTGCAGGTGGGGACCAATTTGCAATCGACAAAAAAGGTGTAAAAACAAGAAAAACAGGTCGTGTATTAAAAATTGATCGTGCTAGCCAAAGAGTCATTGTTGAAGGTGTCAACATGGTTAAAAAACACCAAAGACCTACATCAGCAAATGATAAAGGCGGTATTGTCGAAATACCAGCACCAATTCATGTAAGCAATGTTGCTATATTAGATCCAAAAACAGGCTTACCAACACGCGTTGGTTATCGTGTTGAAGATGGTGTGAAGGTGCGTTATGCTAAAAGATCAGGCCAAACTTTAGACAAAGTTACTAAAGAGGCACGTCAAAAAGCACAAAAAACAGAAAAAGTAGAAAAAACTTCCACAGCGAAAGCAGATAAACCTGCTAAAGTAACAAAAACAACAAAAGAAGCTAAACCAGCTAAAGCTGTTAAAGCTCAAAATGTTGCTAAAAATACAACTGTACAAAAGAAAGGAGCTAGTGGTAAATAATGAAATCAGCATTTAAAGAACTATATCAAACTACAATTGTACCTAAACTAGTTTCTGACTATAATTACAGTTCAGTGATGGAAGTACCAAGATTAGAAAAAATTGTAGTGAACATGGGTGTTGGTGAAGCTGTATCAAACTCAAAATTACTGGATCAAGCAGTAGAAGAGTTAATGCTACTTACAGGACAAAAACCTGTGATTACGCATGCTAAAAAGTCAATCTCTAACTTTAAATTACGTGAAGGCCAAGCAATTGGTGCAAAAGTAACCCTTAGAGGCGAAAGAATGTATTACTTCTTAGAAAAATTAGTATCTGTTGCCTTACCACGTGTAAGAGACTTCCGTGGGGTGTCAGCAAATGCATTTGACGGCCGTGGAAACTACACATTAGGTGTTAGAGAACAAATCATTTTCCCAGAAGTTAACATTGATAAAGTAAATAAAGTTCGTGGGATGGACATTATTATTGTAACAACGGCAAAAACCGATGAAGAAGCTAGAAGCTTATTAACTGAATTTGGTTTCCCGTTTAAGAAGTGAGGTGTAGATTATGGCAAAGAAATCAAAAATCGCAAAAGATAAAAAACAGCGTGAAATCGTAGCAATCTACGCTGAAAGACGTCGCAAGCTTAAAGAAGCGGGCGATTACGAAGGTTTATCCAAACTTCCAAGAAAAGCATCTCCAGTTCGTTTAAGAAATAGAGATTCATTGGATGGTAGACCAAGAGCATATATGAGAAAATTTGGTGTTTCTCGTATTACATTTAGAGAGCTAGCGCACAAAGGTGAAATACCTGGTGTGAAAAAAGCAAGCTGGTAAGGAGGAAGCACAATGGTTATGACTGATCCGATTGCGGACTTACTAACAAGAATCCGTAATGCGAATAAAGCGCGTCATCCGAAAGTTGACATACCATCATCAAAACTTAAACTTGAAGTCTTAAGAGTGATGAAACAAGAAGGATTTATTAAAGACTTTACTGTATCGAATACTAAATTTCCAAAGATTACAGTTACTTTAAAATATTCAGACTCTAATGAGCGTGTCATCAAAGGATTAAAAAGGATATCGAAGCCAGGTCTTCGTGTCTATGCTAGTATAGATAACTTACCACGCGTATTAAATGGTTTAGGTGTGGCATTAATATCTACATCAAAAGGAATTTTAACAGACCGTGAAGCTCGTCAACAACAAGTTGGTGGCGAAGTCTTAGCGTATGTCTGGTAATAAGGAGGAATATAAATGAGTCGTATAGGTAATAAAGCGATTGTTGTTCCTGCTGGTGTTACTGTTGACATTCGCGAAGGCAATCTTGTCACTGTTAAAGGACCAAAAGGACAACTAGAAAAACAATTAAACCCAGAGTTAAACATTCAATTAGATGGCAACTTATTAACAATAAGTCGTCCAAACAACAATATGTTTACAAGAAAAATCCATGGTACAACTCGTGCATTATTATTTAATATGGTTACAGGTGTATCTGAAGGATATTCTAAAAAATTAGAAATTAGAGGGGTTGGGTATCGTGCACAACTCCAAGGTAACACTTTAGTATTACAATTAGGTTTTTCACATAACATTGAAATGCCTATTCCTGAAGGTCTATCATTAGATATACCTAAGAATACTGAAATTACTGTGAATGGTATTGATAAACAAGCAGTAGGTCAATTTGCTGCTGAAATTAGAAAACACAGAAAGCCAGAACCTTACAAAGGCAAAGGTATTCGTTATGTTGACGAATATGTGCCACGTAAAGCTGGTAAAACTGCGAAGTAAGGAGTATAGCATATGATTAAGAAAAAATCATCCAATGAGATGCGACAAAAGAGACATTTAAGAATTAGAAAACATATCAATGGTACTCCAGATCGTCCAAGATTAAACGTATATCGTTCCAATACCGCGTTATATGTTCAAATCATCAACGATGAAGCTCAAACAACATTAACGAGCGCAAACACTAAAGAACTTAAATTAAATGGTAACCTTGAAGGCGCAACAGCACTTGGTAAAGCAATTGCTGAAAAAGCACTTAAATTAGGTATCAAAAAAGTTGTATTTGATCGTGGCGGATATTTATATCACGGCCGCATCAAAGCGTTAGCTGAAGCAGCAAGAGCTGCTGGCTTAGAATTCTAGGAAAGGAGTCTATCATGGCACAAGATTTTAAAGATAACAGAGAAGAAGCTGTATTTGAAGAAGAAGTTGTAGCGATTAATCGTGTAACGAAAGTCGTAAAAGGTGGACGCCGTTTCCGTTTTTCTGCACTCGTTGTTGTTGGTAACAAACAAGGTCGTGTAGGCTTTGGTACAGGTAAAGCATCTGAGGTACCAGAAGCAATTAAAAAAGCAATTGAAAATGCTAAAAATAATTTGATTGATGTTCCATTAGTCAATGCTACCATTCCACACGAAGTAGTAGGTGTGTTTGGTGGCGGACGTATGGTTATTCGACCTGCCGCACCAGGTACCGGTATTATTGCTGGTGGTGCAGCACGTATCATATTTGACTTAGCAGGCGTTCATGACGTATTAAGTAAATCATTAGGTTCTAAAACTGCAATTAACGTAGTGCGTGCAACATTCCAAGGTTTAGAATCATTAACAACACCTGAAAAAGTAGCTAAGCTGCGTGGTGTTCCAGTGGAAAATTTGGTGTAAGGCTATGTTAAAGATTACATTAAAAAAATCACTTATTGGTCGTCGTCCAAACCAAGTTAAAACCGCACACGCACTCGGTTTAAGAAAAATCGGACAGTCAGTTACAAAAGTAGAAAATGAAGCTATCAACGGTATGATCCAAACAATTGGTCATTTAGTTGAAGTGGAAAAGGCATAAGGAGGGAAAACCATGTTATTAAGTAATTTAAAACCAGTGCCTGGCGCAAGAAAAAACAGAAAACGTTTAGGCCGTGGACCAGGTAGTGGTACAGGTAAAACCTCAGGTAAAGGACATAAAGGACAACTTGCAAGATCTGGCGGAAATAATCGTCCAGGATTTGAAGGGGGTCAAATTCCTTTCTTCCAACGTATTCCAAAACGTGGATTTAACAACTACACAAGAAAAGAATACGCGATTGTAAACACCAAAGAACTTAACTTATTTGAAGATGGTACTGTTGTTACACCGGAATTACTCTTAAAGACAAAATTAATTTCAAAAGTATTATCAGGTGTTAAAGTTTTAGCCGACGGACAGTTAGAAAAGAAATTAACTGTCAAAGCAAATAAATTTTCAAACAGTGCTAAAGAAGCAATTGAAGCAGCTGGTGGAACAGTCGAGGTGATCTAAAATGTGGCAGCGCATAAAAAATGTATTAGCAAATAATTCAGTCATGGCCCGTGTGGGTATGACGTTATTACTTATCTTTATATTTAGAGTCGCAAGTTATATTCCGATTCCATTGTTTAATATTGAACTTTTTAAGAACAATGCAACATGGTCAACCGGATTCTTAGGCATTTTAAATAGCTATACAGGACAAGCATTGGCACGTTTTAGTGTATTATCCTTAGGGATATCACCATATATTACTGCATCGATTGCAGTACAATTATTACAAACTGTTATTCCTTCAATGAAAGAGTGGGAAGAACAAGGCGATGTTGGTAAAGCAAAAACACAACGCTTAACCAAATACTTAGCACTTGTCTTAGCATTTGCACAAAGTTTACTCTTAATTCTAGGAACAGGTGTAAGAGGTTCACAAATCCAAGTGGGTGTTGATAGTGGATTCTTTACATACTTTTATATGGCATTAGTTGTAACAGCAGGTTCTGCATTTACAATTTGGCTTGCTGATTTAATTACAGCAAAAGGCGTTGGTAATGGATCATCACTTATTATTGCAGTTGGTGTATTAACATCGATTCCAATTATGCTTACGACTTTAAGTAATAAATACTTAGGTACAGGCGAGTGGACTGATATTGCAATTTATGTATTCATCTTATTACTTTATGTAGCAATCCTATTAGGTGTTGTCTACATGAACGTTGCGAAACGTAAAATACCGATTAACTATGCAAACAGACAAGGTGGTAAAGTAAGAACAGATTCTAATATTCCATTAAAGATTAACTCTGCAGGGGTATTACCAGTTATTTTTGCTTCCACATTGCTATCGGTACCACTATCTATCGTAGGATTTTTAGAAGATAGTGTTGGTGCAGGTACTGCATCATGGGTTAACGCGATATTTAATTATCAAGAACCATTAGGATTTATTATTTATCTTCTCTTAATTATTGCATTTTCATTCTTCTATACCTTCATGGTGACCAATCCGCATAAGATTGCTGATAACTTATCAAAATCCAATGCGTATATACCAGGGGTACGTCCAGGAGATGATACTAAAAACTATATTGCGCGCATCTTGTTTAAAGTCACTGTCATTGGTACAGTCTACTTAGTGATGTTAGCAGCATTACCGATTGTAACTTCATGGGTCTTTGGCTTTGTTGGCCAAGAAGCAGCAAGTATTACATTAGGTGGTACCGGACTCTTAATTGTCGTTGGTGTGGCTGCAGATACTACACAACAACTTGAAGCACAAGCAAATCAAGAGACATATCAAGGATTGTTCTAATGAAAACTCGGATGATATTTGTTGGCCCACCTGGGGCAGGCAAGGGATCACAAGCAAAATTAATATCACAGGCATTAAACATACCACATATATCAACCGGTGATATGTTTAGAAGTCATATTAAAGGCCAAACACCATTAGGGATTGAAGCAAAACAATATACCGATCAAGGATTATTGGTACCTGATGCTGTCACAAACCGTATGGTTGAGGTACGCTTAAATGAAAAGGATGTTCAAGATGGATTTATCTTTGATGGTTATCCTAGAACACCTGAACAAGCAACTTTCTTAGATGACTTTTTAAACAAAAATGGTCTAAAAATTGATGTTGTATTAAATATTTCATCAGATGATGATATCATTATTAAACGTATTACTGGGCGTCGTACATGTCCTTTATGTGGTGCAATTTATCATGTGGATAACTATCCACCCAAAGTTGCCGGCATTTGTGATAATGATGGTACAACCTTAATTCAAAGAAAAGATGACCAAAAAGAAACCATTATCAGACGATTATCCGTTTATAAGGAAGAGACTTTTCCACTCATTCAATACTATAAAGATAAAAACTTATTAGTAGATGTGGATGGTAATCGCACATTAGAAGCAATTACAAAAGATGTATTAGAAATTCTGGAGCAAAAATGATTACAATTAAAAGTTCTAGAGAAATCGAACTCATGAAAACAGCTGGTGACATCTTGGCACGTACTAGGAAACATTTAATTCCCTATATCAAGCCAGGTGTTACCACGCATGAGCTTGATATGCTCGCGCACAATTTTATCGTATCACAAGATGCAACACCATCCTTTAAAGGATACCAAGGATTTAGCGGATCGATATGTACATCCGTCAATGAAGTTGTGATTCATGGTATACCTTCTAAAAAGAAAGTATTAAAAGATGGTGACATTATCTCAATTGATATCGGTGTTCAATATAAAGGCTATCATGCTGACTCTGCTTGGACATTTCCAGTTGGCAACATTTCTGATGAAGTTAAAAAATTATTAGAAGTGACAGAAGCATCATTATGGGCAGGTTTAGAAGCCATTAAGCCTGGTGCATCCGTCAATGATATATCTAAAGCAGTTGAAGCAACAATTAGACCACATGGTTATGGTATTGTTGAAGAATTTACTGGTCACGGTATTGGTCAAAGTCTTCATGAAGATCCTGCCATTCCCAATTATGGTCATGAACCCTTGAGTCCGATATTAAAACCTGGCATGACATTTTGTGTAGAACCTATGGTGAATATTGGCACCAAAAGGGTCCGTATCTTAAAAGATGGTTGGACAACCATCACTCAAGATAAAACATATAGTGCACATTTTGAGCATACAGTGGTCGTAACCGAAACAGGTTATGAAGTGATATCTAAAGCAAAGGAGTAATTATGGCAAGAGAAGATTTAATTGAAGTAGAAGCAAAGGTAAAAGAAATTTTACCAAACACAAAATTTATAGTTGAGCTAGAAAACGGACATACCGTTTTAGCACACGTATCTGGTAAAATCCGTATCCACAACATACGCATTTTACCTGGTGATAAAGTAACAGTAGAGTTATCACCATATGATTTAACACGCGGTCGTATTACATACCGCAAAAAATAAGGAGCAATTAAAATGAAAGTTAAAGCATCAGTTAAAAAACGTAGCGCAGATGACATCATTGTGCGCCGCAAAGGTCGCGTTTACGTGATCAATAAAAAAAATAGAAGACATAATCAAAGACAAGGTTAAGGAGATTAAACTATGGCAAGAATTGCAGGGGTAGATATCCCTACTCAAAAACGAGTGGTAATCTCGTTACAATACATTTATGGTATTGGTGAAAGTACTGCACAATTAGTACTTAAAAACGCTAATGTCTCAGAAGATATTCGAGTTAAAGATTTAAATGACGATCAATTAGCAGCAATCCGTAGCGAAGTTGCAAAAGTTACAACTGAAGGTGACTTGCGTAGAGAATCTACATTAAACATCAAACGTTTAATGGAAATTGGTTCATATCGTGGTATTAGACATCGTAAAGGCTTACCAGTACGTGGTCAAAACACAAGAAACAATGCACGTACTCGTAAAGGTAAACCAAAAGCGATTGCTGGAAAGAAGAAGTAGGTAGGAAATTATGGCAACTCAAAAAAGAAAAACAACTAAAAGAAGATCAAGAAAAAATATACCTTCAGGTATTGCACATATTCATACAACTTTTAATAACACAATTGTTACCATCACAGACCCATCAGGTAATGCAATCTCATGGTCAAGTGCAGGTGCATTAGGTATTAAAGGTTCTAGAAAATCTACACCATTTGCAGCACAACTTACAAGTGAAGCAGCAGCAAAAGGTGCGATGGATCATGGTATGGCACGTGTCGAGGTCTTTGTTAAAGGTCCAGGACCAGGTAGAGAGGCTGCAATCAGAAGTTTACAAGCAGCAGGATTAGAAATTACAGCGATCAAAGATGTGACGCCGGTTCCACATAATGGCTGCCGTCCACCAAAACGTCCACGTAACTAATTAAAAACCATAGGAGGTAAACTTGTGAAAGATTTAAAATTTGAAAAGCCAACATCTGTCGAAGAAATATCTCAAGAAGGTAACTTGGGTCGTTTCTTAATCAAACCACTTGAACGCGGTTATGGACTTACTTTAGGTAATGCATTAAGAAGAGTTTTACTATCATCATTACCAGGTGCTGCAATTGTCAATGTTAAAATTGAAGGTGTAGAGCACGAGTATTCATCCATTGAAGGCGTTTATGAAGATGTGATGGGAATTGTACTTAATTTAAAAAAGGTCGTATTCTCAGTTGATTCACAAGATCCACAGTATGAACAACATTTAGAGTTATATGCAGAAGGCCCAGGGGTTGTTACTGCAGGTGACTTTAATTTAGTAGATGACTTAGAAGTCGTTAATAAAGATCAACATATTGCTACTTTAGCAGAAGGTGCTAAACTCAATATGGTTGTTAAAGTAAGACGTGGCATTGGTTATGTACCAGCAGATCAAAACAAGCAATATTCAAAATACGAATTAAATGTCATTCCAATTGACTCACTTTATACACCAGTAGAGCGTGTTGTTTATCATGTTGAAAAAACACGTGGTGATTTAGATGAACTTACAATTGAAATTGAAACAAATGGTGCAATTTTAGCTAAAGAAGCTTTAGCACTTGCATCAAAAATCTTAGTCGATCACTTCCAAGTTCTCATTGAAATTTCAGAAAAAGCTCAAGATTATGACTTTATACGTGATGAGGAAGAAGAACCGGCAAGTAAAAAATCAGATACAAAAATTGAACAACTTGATTTATCAGTTCGTTTATTTAATGCGCTTAAACGTAGTGGTATTACCACAGTAGGTGAATTATTAAAGTTATCTGAAGAAGAAGTGATGCGTCTACGTTCATTAGGTAGAAAATCATTTAAAGAATTAAAAGAAAAATTGGCAGAACATGGGCTTGAGTTCGAACATACAACTTCTAAAGAAGCAAGATTCGCACTCGACTCAGAACAAGATAAGGAGTAATAATTATGGCAATACCATCAAGACTACGCCGTAGAACCGATCAAAGAGAAGCACTTTTACGTGACTTAGTGACAGACTTAATTATCAACGATCGTATTACGACAACAGAAGCAAAAGCAAAATCCGTCCAACGCGTTGCTGATAATATGGTGACACTTGCTAAAAAAGGTACTTTGGCAGCACGTAGACAAGCAGCTAAAACAGTACGATTAGAACCAGCGAATGAAGAAGGTCAAAATGCCCTTCAAAAGCTATTTAGTGAAATCGCACCACGTTATAACGACCGCTCAGGTGGTTATACAAGAATCATCAAAACTGTACCACGTCGTGGTGATGCAGCACCGATGGCAATTATCGAATTTATATAAATTTATGTTAAAAACCTTCACTTATTGAAGGTTTTTTAATTGTTATAAATATATACATTTTGATAAACATTATAAAATCATGCTATAATATGTTTACATGTATATGCCATTTAAGGTAAAATAGATGTATGAATAAAAAGGGAAGTGAGTAAAAATGTTAATATATAAAGCAGATAATGGAGAAACTGTTATATTTTCAAAGGGGAGCGCTTGGCATGTTCAAGTGGATGGTATGACAAATCACTACAAGGCAATTGATGGACCAAAAGTAAAATTAGTAGATAAAGTGGTATATTTATCTAAACAAGTAAAAAAAGTAGCAATTACTCAAAATCAATATGAAATCATTAAACGTACAACCAATGAACGTCAATATGTAACATTTGATTTCTTATCGAAAAATGAAATGAAATTAGGCACACGTTCATTTTATACCAATGCAGGTTTAAATATCCGTCAAAAACAAGAAGAAAAACGAAAAATACGTGAAGAAAAGAGTCAAGCACTTGCTGATAAAAAAGCAGCTGCGATTCAAAAAAAGGCGGATAAGCGTCTTCGCAAAGAAGAAAAACGTGCTGAAAAACTAGCAAGAAAAAACCCAGATATGTTTGATGAGTAAGTTTAACAAAATCATATAATAAAAATATCCCAATGGTAGATAGTCTATAATCTATGAAACCATTGGGACTTTTATTTTTAAAGGAACTTTAATCAAAAATGAGCGTCATTTTATGATAGAATAAAACATAAACTTAAAGTGAGGTGCCCCATGAAAAAATTATCAATTTACTTATTATTCACATTGTTTATTTTAACGATAACTGGCTGTGACTTCTTAGAAACTATATTAGAAGATCCGACATATATAGTCACATTTATGGATGGTGATACTGTACTTGAAACAAAGACAATTGGTGATTATCAAGCTGTAGACTATAATGAAGCATTTATTCCAGAAAAAGAAGGTTATGTTTTTGATGGCTGGTACATGGATAGAACCTATAACAATCCATATACACCTTATTTTAATTATAAAAAAGATCTTCGCCTTTATGCGAAGTGGTCTATTTTAATGTTTGATGTTTCAGTTTTAAATACTACGGATGGCAATACAGCTATTTATAGTTTAGCCTACGGTGAAAACCTATCATCGATTGATATACATGTAGAAGGACCAATCCTTGTTGGATTTATCAATACAGATAACAACCAAACCTTAGCTGTATCAACAGTTGTTACAACAAATCTCAATTTAAAAACAGTTTTTGAAACAAATGAAGGCTATCACTTCGTTCAATTTGTTTATGAAGACACTTTATTATTTTCTGAAGTTGTATTAAAAAACAATGAACTTACTCTACCAGATATACCACAAATGGATGATTATTTATTTATGGGCTGGTATGTAGATAGTGATTATGATCTTTTATATGACTTTGACAATTTAGTTGATCAAGATTTAACACTTTATGCAAAGTTTATAAAATCAGATGCATATATGTATGATATTGGACAATCTAGTTTAAGCTGGACGCCTTATGTGTATGCTCAAAGTTATTTTATAAAAATACTTTATGAAGATGAAATTGTTACAATTGAAGCTTTTAGTGAAGCAACAACCGATTTAAGAGATTATGAAAACATCCTTAAAGATGGCGTAACCCTTCATATATATGCCAATCTAACAAATAACGATGAACTCAAATTATTTGAAGTGACATTACAATTTGTTTATACAAATGCATTTTATGAAGAAAACTTTGAAGCAGACGATTTTCCTGCTAGAACTCATTATTCAAACAATATAAATCCTAGAATTGATGGACCTGTTGGTTTTGAATATGCTATTTTAAATGGGAGTGCTTCATTAACCACACCTATTGAAGGTTTAAAGACAGTCCAACTTAGATATAATAACAACAACATACCATACTTAGAATCTACCTTTTATCTAGATAATATAGGTATGATTGAAGTACTTATTAAAAATGAAAACCAAGGTGTTTTACTAGAACTATTAAATGCAGATGATGTCGTCTTAAAATACTTTGAAATTGATACATCCAGTAAACCTATTACCTTAACCTTAACAGCCAATCTAACCGAAGCAGCTCGCTTAAGATTTAAGGTCGTTCCTTTAGTGGATGGTAGTGAAAGCCTACCAGTCTATATTGATGACATTAAAATATATCAAACAGGGCAAGTGACCGAACTTGTTGAAATTGAGCCGGTATTTACACCTGATCCTGATTTAGAAGCGATCATGGCATTATTTGCAGAAGACCGCGCTAAACTTACACCACCTGGATTTAATGCATTAAGCGAAGATGGTATTTTACAAT